>WBZX01001684.1_pt1 | contig 16240 bp, 15 predicted proteins | sample 5204211 | NCBI WGS metagenome assembly WBZX01 (sample SAMN12344362, study PRJNA552823) | activated sludge metagenome | biome: Activated sludge suspended growth; feature: Nitrification reactor; material: Wastewater; isolation source: activated sludge from nitrification reactor of wastewater...
GACGGTGCCGAGATCCTGCGGCTTGAGGAGGCCCTGGGCGTAGACGGCGGCGCCGAGCGCGGCCATGACGAGAAGAATGATGGTGGTCCAGCTCATGCGTTTCATCTTTCGTGTCTCCCGAGGCTCCACGGCCTGTTTGCAGGCGGATCAAATGGCGGAGCGGCGCTCGGGTTTCAACGGGTGACCGCGCCGCGCGAGGCTTTGTCGCGGGGACGGGTCGTCACTGCCGGCAGCTCATGACGCGGGCGCCGACTTCTCCTCGGCGGCCCTGAGGCGCTCCTCCTCGTACTGGATGAACCAGCCGATCATCTGCCGCCACAGTGCCTCGGCGAGCTCGGGAGGAAGGTTGCGCTCGCCGGCGCGCGCCTTGACCTTGTCGATGACCTGCTGGATGCGCCAAGTGACGATGGCGCCCTCCGAGCTCTTCAGCTTCAGCTGCCACGCCCGGTCGACATAGCTGAAGCGCTCGGAGATCAAGTCCACGAGCGCCACGTCGATGCGGTCGATCTCGGCTCGGACCTGCGACATCTCGGTGCATTCGGACGGCTTCAGGGAAGTCATGGGCGGGCTCGCTCGGTCGGTGGTCTGCGTCGGTCGTCTGGGGTGAAGGCAGCAGGTGATTAGCAGCCTCGCGGCGGGGGGCGCAATTCCCTCTCCCCGTTCTTACGGGGAGAGGGTCAGGGTGAGGGGCCGCTCCATACCGCAGCGTGTGTGTGGCCGCCCCTCACCCCGACCCTCTCCCCATCGCAAGAGCAGGACGATGGGGAGAGGGAGATGGACTACGTCCGCTCCACGCCCGCGTGCTCATACACGGTCTCCCCGGCAACCACGGTGCGCCGCACGCGGCCCTGCATGCGCGCCTCGTCGAAGGGCGTGTTCTTCGACCGCGAGCGCAGCCGGTCCTTGTCGACCACCCATGGCTCGCCGAGGTCGACGACGATGAGGTCGGCGATGGCGCCCTTCGCGAGCCGGCCGGAATGCAGCCCGAGCAGGCGGGCCGGATTGATGGTCAGGGCCTTGAGGACGGTGAGCAGCGGGACCTTTTCCGTGGTGTGCAGCCGCAGCGCCGCCGAAAGCAGCGTCTCGAGGCCAACGGCGCCGTCGGCGGCCTCCGCGAACGGCCGCCGCTTCTGGTCGGCATCCTGCGGGTCGTGGCTGGAGACGATGATGTCGATGTCGCCATCGGCCAGGCCCTGCACCATGGCCAGACGGTCCTCCTCGCGCCGGAGCGGCGGCCGCACCTTGAGGAAGGTGCGGTAGGAGCCGATGTCGTTCTCGTTGAGGCAGAGGTGGTTGATCGAGACGCCGCAGGTGACGGGGAGCTTGCGCGCTTTCGCGCCGCGGACGACGGCGAGGCTGTCGCCGCAGGTGATGGTGGAGGCGTGATAGCGACCGCCGGTGGCCTCGACGAGGCGCACGTCGCGCTCGAGGATGATGGTCTCGGCGATCCTGGACACGCCCGGCAGGCCGAGGCGCGCCGAAACCTCGCCGGAATTCATGGCGGCGGTGCCCGAGAGGTAGGGGTCCTCGGTGTGGTGCGTGATCAGCGCCCCGAAATCCTTGGCGTACAGCAGCGCGTTGCGCATGACGCGCGTGTTGGCGATGCTCGCCTTGCCGTTCGAGAAGGCGATGGCGCCGGCCCGCTTCAGGAGGCCGATCTCGCTCATCTCCTCGCCCTTGAGGCCCTTGGTCGTGGCGGCCATGGCATGGACGTGGACGATGGCGTTGTCGCGCGAGCGGCGCTGGATGAAGTCGACCAGCGCCACCTGGTCGATGACCGGATTGGTGTCGGGCTGGACGACGATGGTGGTGACGCCACCGGCCGCCGCGGCGTGGCTGGCGGTCTTCAGCGTCTCGCGATGCTCGCCGCCCGGCTCGCCGATGTAGACCTGGGCGTCGATGAGACCTGGGCAGAGCATGTGACCACCGCAGTCGACAACGTCGACGCCCTCGGGCGCGTTGCGGCGCAGATGCGGCCCGAGATCGGTGATGAGGCCGTCCCTGACCAGGAGCCCGCCCGGCTCGTCGCGGCCGGACGCGGGATCGACGAGGCGGGCATTGATGAAGACGGTGGCGGGCTTCTGCCGCGCGGCGCCCGGATGATGCGTGGAGGGGCTCACGTGGGGCCTCACTGGTTCGGCAGGTTGCGGGCGAGAGCCTCGAGCACGGCCATGCGCACGGCGACGCCCATCTCGACCTGCTCGCGGATGACGCTCCGGGAATGATCGGCGATCGTGGAGGCGATCTCGACGCCGCGGTTCATGGGGCCGGGATGCATGATCAGCGCGTCTGGCTTGGCCTTGGCCAGCTTCTCGTGGTCGAGGCCGAAGAAGTGGAAGTACTCGCGCGGCGAGGGGATGTAAGCCGCCTGCATGCGCTCGAGCTGCAGGCGCAGCATCATGACGATGTCGACGCCCTCGAGCCCTGCCCACATGTCCGTGAAAACCTCGGCGCCGAGGCGCTCCGGATTGGGTGGCAGCAGCGTGGAGGGGGCGACGATGCGGACGCGGGCGCCCATCGTGTTGAGAAGGTCGATGTTCGAGCGAGCGACGCGGGAGTGCAGGACGTCGCCGCAAATCGCCACCGTCAGCCCGGCGATGCGGCCCTTCGACCGGCGGATTGTGAGCGCGTCGAGCAGCGCCTGTGTCGGATGCTGGTGGGCGCCGTCACCGGCGTTGATGACCGAGCAGTCGACCTTCTGCGACAAGAGCTCGACGGCGCCCGCGGCGTGGTGGCGGACGACGATGATGTCCGGCCGCATGGCGTTGAGCGTCATGGCGGTGTCGATGAGCGTCTCGCCCTTCTGCACCGAGGAGGTCGAGACGTTCATGTTCATGACGTCGGCGCCCAGCCGCTTGCCGGCGAGCTCGAAAGAGCTCTGGGTCCGCGTCGACGCCTCGAAGAAGAGGTTGATGAGGGTGCGCCCGCGCAGCACGTCGCGCTTCTTCTGCACCTGCCGGTTGGTCTCGGCCGCCTCGTCGGCGAGGTCGAGAATGGCGGTGATCTCGCTGGCGGTCAGCTTCTCACAGGAGAGAAGGTGCCGGTGCGGGAACGACGATGCGGGTTTTGCTGCGGGCTTGGCCATCAAAGCCGTGTCTATAGGGGGAGACGCGGCGGCGGGCAAGCATGGGGCCGGAGAAATTGCGGACCAAGCCGGGACGCATGGCGGCGGACGGGGCCGCCGATCACGATCTCGTTGCCTTGAGGACCGCGAAGGATCGGGGTAAGCGTCTGCGGCGTAACGCGGAATGACAACCCTTCCGGATGACGAGGACGCTCATGCTCCGTATCGGCCCAGCCCTTCTGATCGCCGTCGTGGCGGCCAGCCCCGCGATCGCGGACTGCCGCGCCGACGTCGAGGCGGCGTTCGAGAAGCAGCGTACGGCGTCTCCGGGCTACCGCGTGGTTGCCGAGCAGATGCAGGACAACGGCAAGGTCGAGATCACCATCGACTACATGCAACCCGATCGCATGTACCAGAAGGTGGTCGCGCCCAACGAGCGCGCGCCGATCGAGACTATCGCCGTCGGGAAATGGGCCTGGGGCAACATGGGCTCGGGCTGGGAGGAGCTGCAGCCGCAGTTCGCCCAGTCGGTGACCGCCCATGCCCACTCGACGCTGGCCGAGCCTGCCAAGGCGGCCGGAGAGTTCGACTGCCTGGGCAAGGTGACGGTGGACGGCAAGGAGTACCTCGGCTATCGCTCGAAGGCGGCCGAGGCACCGCAGGACCGGGGGCCCGGAGGCGAGGCGGCGAAGCCGGCGGTGCAGCGCACGATCTACGTCGATCCGGTGACCGGGCTGCCAGCGCTCAACGTGGTCGCGGGGCCGGGTAAGGAGGCCACCCCCTGGGTCAGAACGACCTACGCGTACCCCAAGGATCTTGCGGTCGAGGCGCCGGTGGGGGCCGCGCCGGCCCCGCGAACCCGCTGACCGAGCCCGCGAAGGCGCTGAACGAATATGCCGAGGTGAACCGCATGCGTCCCCTGTTCCTGTCGCTGGCCCTCGGGCTCGCCGCCGCCGGCCCGGCGCTCGCGGAGTGCCGCGACGATGTCGTCGCCGCGTTCGACAAGCAGCGCAAGGCCGGTACCTTCCGCATGGTGGCCAATGTCGTCGGCGCCCGCGGCCCGATGACCCTGACGCTCGACTACGTGCTTCCCGACAAGCTGCATCAGACCGTGAAATTCGCCATTCAGGAGACGCCGGTCGAGGCCATCCTGATCGGCTCCAAGGCCTGGGTGAACGAGGGCAGCGGCTGGAACGAGGCCAACAAGGACGAGAAGGACGAGCTCACCCGCCAGCTGGCGCAGGTTTCCGAGGAGACCCCGGAATCGCTGGGCCAGTTCGATTGTCTGGGCAGCTCAGAGGTGGATGGCGCGCGTCTCAACGCCTACCTCGCCATCGAGGGCCCGCGCGACAAGAGCAAGCCGCAGACGGCACCGGTGAACAAGGACAACCGCGCCGAGCGCATCATCTACGTCGATCCTACGACGGGTCTGCCGTTGCGTATGGTCCTGGCGCTTCCGGGCAGGTACGACAAGCCTGTGTTCAAGGCCGTGTACAGTTATCCCGTGGACATCAAGGTCGAGCCGCCGCCGGGGAGGTAGCTCCGGGCCCGTTACGCGGGGACGGCGATGCTGCGCAGCACCGCGGCCCGGCTCAGTGGCCGCGGCAGAGTATCGTCGGCACCGCCGGCGTTCGTTCCGGGGGCGTGGCCCGGAGCGCCTGCGCGCTCGTCCACGACGATGACCCGGAGACGCGGATTAGCCAGCTTGAGCGCCGGCAGGGGTGGTAGCCCCGGCCATGGCGGGAGAACGCGATCGGTGATGAAGGCGGTGCTTCGGCCAGGGTCGGCGAGAAGCGCGGCGGCCTCCCGTCCGTTGCTGGCCACGGTGAGGTCGGGCGTGGCGATGGCGAGCCAGTAGCTCAGCAGCTGTCGCAGCCGCGGCTCCGCGCAGAGCACGACGACCCGGCACTCGGCTAAAGGCGTCAATTCACCCCCGTCGCGAGGTCCCGCAAGGTTCATGGACGTGCGACCAATCCCGATATGACTCCAGCATGGTAGCGAACGGTGGCGGGTTGGCCGAGTTCCGTTCCACCGCATCGGAATGAACGATGATGCAATCGTCCCTGGGTACGATTACGAGTTGCAAGTTCGAGCGTGTTTGCGATTAGAATGCCAATATGACCCTGCAAGCCGAGTCCAGGCACGGCTCGCTCTTGGCACCGTGGCGGCCAATGAGCCGCAGCGCCGTGCTCGGGATGCCGGGCTGGGCCATCGTACCCGCCTTCCTAGCCTGCTATGCGGCCCTCGACTGGGCCAGCTACGTCTCGCCCTATAAGACGTTCAACATCACGCCCTGGAATCCAAGTGTGGGGCTGAGCTTCGCGCTGGTTCTTCTGTTCGGCCAGCGCGTCCTGCCTCTCATCGCCGTGGCGCCCCTTGTCGGCAGCCTTGCGGTACTCGGGCGTGGCGCCGACCCGCGGCTCGAGCTGGGGGCGGCCATGATCATCGGCCTCGGCTACTCCGTCGGGCTGCTCTACCTCATCCGCCCGCGCACGCGCTTCGATGCCACATTGTCCTCGATGCGCGACCTCATGCTCCTCGTGGGCGCCGCCCTGGCGAGCAGCGCGCTGGTGGCCACTCTCTATGGGACCATGCTGGTGGCCGCGGGCTATGTTCCGATCACCGATGTGACGGTCGTGCTCAGACGGCTATGGATCGGAGACGCCATCGGGATCATGGTCGTGACGCCGCTGGTGCTCATTTTGGCGACGGGAGGCACACTTCCCCGGCTCGGGCTCGAGAGCCTGGGAATGCTCATCGCGGTGGCTGCCGCGATGTTCGTGGTCTTCACGCCGTCGCCGGTCTCGCACCTTCACCTCTTCTATCTGCTGTTCCTGCCCATCATCTGGATCGCGCTCCGCCATGGACTCGAGGGCGTGACGATCGGGCTGGCGCTGACGCAGATCGGCCTGATCGCCGGCATTGTCGTGACCGGACAGCGCGGCCTCGAGGTCACCGCGCTGCAGGCTCTGATGATCGTACTTTCACTCACCGGGCTCGCGATCGGCAGCGTCGTCAGCGAGCGGCGGCGGATCGAGTATCAGCTGCGCCTCAACCAGGAGGCCGTCGCGCGCATCCTGCTCGTCGGCACCATGGGCGAGCTGGCGAGCGCCATCGCCCATGAGGTGAACCAGCCGCTGACGGCGATCCTAAATTACAACCGTGTCATAAAGCGCCACGTCGAGACCGGCAGCGTGGACCGCGCCACGGCTATCGAGGCCGTGCGCAAGTCGATTGCCCAGGTCGAGCGCACATCGGAGCTGATCCGCAGCGTCCGGGAGCTCATCCGGCTCGGGCGCAGCGAGATCGGTCCGGTGCCGCCGCAACGCATCGTGCGCGATTCCATGGACCTTCTGGAGCACGTCATCCAGCGTGGCGATGTGAAGGTGGAGGTCGACGTTCCGCGCGATCTGCCGCCAGTGATGGCCGATGTCACGCAGATCGAGCAGGCGCTCATGAACCTGGTGCTGAACTCGGTCGAGGCCTTCGAGGAGCGCGGCGCCGGCGAGCGGCGGATCTCCATCCGCGTGCGCCAGACAGGGCCGCGTGTGGAGATCACGGTCGAGGACACCGGGCCGGGCTACCCGGAGCATATCAACCTCAGCAAGGACGGACCGCTCGCCTCGACCAAAGCGCACGGGCTCGGGCTGGGCCTCTCGCTCACCCGCTCGATCATCGAGGCACACGGTGGCACGCTGATCCTCGAGCGTGGAAATCCCGGTGCCGTCGCACGTTTTTCCATCCCCGCAGCAGCAGAAAGCAGCCATGACTGATACCAAGCTACGCCTGAGCATCATCGACGACGACGACGCGGTGCTCGACTCGCTGCGTCTCCTCCTCGCCGGCGAGCGCTACGATGTGCAGTGCTATCGCTCCGCCGAGGATTTCCTCGCCGACGCTCCCTCCCGCAACGCCACCACGTGCGTCATCTCCGATGTGCGCATGCCAGGGCTTTCCGGCCTCGATCTGCAGCTCGAGCTTTCCAAGACGCAGGCGGCCGTGCCCCTGATCCTGATCACCGGACACGGCGACATCGCCATGGCGGTTAAGGCGGTCAAGGCCGGCGCCTACGATTTCCTGGAGAAGCCGCTCGACGAGGAGCGCCTCGTTCAGAGCATAGAGGGCGCCGTGGAAGGCCAGCACAAGCGCCGCCAGCTCGCGGAGACCGTGACTTTGTTCAGAAAGCGTGTCGCCGAGCTGTCGGACCGGCAGCGCCAGGTGATGGATCTCGCCGTCTCCGGGCTGCCGAACAAGGAGATCGCCCAGCAGCTCGGGATCAGCCCGCGCACGGTGGAGACCTACCGCGCCTGGGTGATGGAGAAGACCGGCGCGCGCAACCTCGCCGAGCTGGTTCGCATGGTGATGCTGATGGAGCAGCACGATACCGGCAACGTTCACTGAGCCGCCACGCTCTCGCCGCCTTCTGGTCTCGAATGTCGGACAGTCTTGGTCCGACTGAGCGCACGCCGGCAGGCTAGGCGCGTTGACGACCACACACCCGGGCGAAGTCGCGCTGATCCGACGCATCCGGCGAACCCGGAGAGGGCGTCCGGCGTTTCGCACGGGGGACATTCCGGTCTCACAGGCGAGCTGAGGGTCAGCAGGACGATGATGTTGGATTTCGATCCGGCAAGGACCGCGCTGTTCCTGGACCTGGACGGCACTCTGATCGACATTGCGGCGACGCCGGAGGGTGTATCCGTTCCGCCGGGGCTGGTCAGCCTCATTCAGCGTATCGAGCAGCAGCTCACGGGCGCGGTTGCCATCGTGACGGGCCGGCGCATCGAGGATGTCGACCGCCTGCTGGCGCCGTTGCGCCTGGTGGCGGCAGGGGTGCACGGGGCCGAGCTGCGCCGGGCCGGTGGCGGCGAAGTTGAAGCAGCGGCCGAGCCGGTCCCGGAAGAGGTGGTGGTCGCGGCCGCGCGGATCGCCAGCGATGAGAATGGCATCCGCCTCGAGGCGAAGGGCGGCGCGGTGGCGTTGCATTTCCGGGCTCGCCCGGAGGCCGGCCCGCGGTTGGCCGCAGCGCTGGGCGAGGTCGTGTCCGCCCACGGTGACGTGCTGATTCTGCGCCGGGGACGCATGGTCATCGAGGTGGTGCCGCGGACCGTTTCCAAGGGCGGGGCCATCGAGGCGCTGATGGCCCTTCCAGCCTTCCGCGGGCGCCGTCCGCTCATGATCGGCGATGACGTGACGGATGAATCGGCGCTGGCCGCCGCCGTCCGCCTCGGCGGCGCCGGGCTCAAGGTCGCGGGCGAGCACTTCACGGCGGAAGAAGCCGATTTCGGCGGCACGGCGGCCGTGCGCGCGTTCCTTGAGACCCTCACCGAGAGGGCGGCGGCATGATGCGCCCTTCGCTCGATCTCGCGGTGATCGGCAACTCGAACATAGCTGCGCTGATCGACCGCGATGGGACCATCGTCTGGACCTGCTGGCCGCGCATCGACGGCGATCCCGTTTTTTCCGCCCTCCTCGGCGGCAACAGTCCGGACGGCGGCTTCTTCTCCATCGGCTTCGACGAGGGAGCGGCGGCAACGGAGCAGACCTACGTTCGCAACACGGCCATCGTGCGCACGGTGGTGACGTCGCCCTCGGGCGCCAGCTTCGCCATTACGGATTTCGCCCCGCGCTTCCGGCAGTTCGGGCGCGTCTACAGGCCGCCGATGATCGTGCGCCGCGTCGAGCCGATCGCGGGCCTCTGCCGCATCCGGGTCCGCATGCGACCGCGCATGGCCTACGGCGCTGAGACGGCGACGATGGTGCCGGGCTCCAACCATATCCGCTACGTCACCGATGCGGGCAGCATCCGCATGACGACGGACGCGTCGATCGCCTACCTGTCGAGCGAGAGCGCGTTCGTGCTGACACGGCCCCTGACCTTCATCGTTCATGCGGACGAGACGCTGGCCGACACCATCGCCAACGTCGGCCGCGAGTTCCACGACCAGACGCACGAGTACTGGGTGACGTGGGTGCGCGGCCTCAACGTGCCTTTTGAGTGGCAGGAGGCGGTGATCCGCTCGGCGATCACGCTGCAGCTCTGCGCCTTCGAGGAGACCGGCGCCATCGTCGCCGCGCTGACCACCTCGGTGCCTGAGTCCGACGGCACGGAGCGCAACTGGGACTATCGCTTCTGCTGGATCCGCGACGCGTTTTTCACCGTGCACGCGCTGAACCGCGTTGGCGCCACGGCGACCATGGAGCGCTTCATCGACTACGTCACCAACGTCATCTCGATGGAGAGCGCTCCATTCCTGAAGCCGGTCTACGCCGTCGTGCCGGAGATGCCCCTCGACGAGCGGCCCGCGCCGGCGCTCGCCGGCTATCGCGGATGCGGGCCGGTCCGCATCGGCAATGCTGCGGCGCTTCAGGTGCAGCACGACGTCTACGGCTCGGTCGTGCTGGCGGCGGCGCAGATGTTCTTCGACGAGCGCCTGCCGAAGAAAGGTGACGAGTGCCTGTTCAAGATGCTGGAGCCGCTCGGCCAGAGCGCGCTCGCCAACGCCCTCGAGCCTGACGCCGGCATCTGGGAATACCGCGGCCGCCAGCGCGTCCACACGCACTCCGCCGCCATGTGCTGGGTGGCGTGCGATCGGCTGGCCCGTATCGCGGCGCGGCTGGGCCTCTCGGACCGCTCGGAATACTGGAGACGTGCGGCCGGAAAGCTCAGAAGCGAGATCCTCGATCGGGCCTGGAGCGCCAGGCTCGGGGCCTTCGCCGGTCACCTCGATGGTGAGGACCTCGACGCCAGCGTGCTGCTCATGCATGAGCTCGGCATCGTGGCGCCGGCAGACGAGCGCTTCGTCGCCACCGTGGAGCGGATCGGCAAGGAGCTCGGACGGAACGGGCTTCTGCTCCGCTACTCCGCACCGGACGACTTCGGCGAGCCTGCGGTGGCGTTCACCATCTGCACGTTCTGGTATGTCGACGCGTTGGCGGCCATCGGGCGCATCGAGGAGGCGCGCGTCATATTCGAAAAGCTGCTGGCGAGCCGCAACCACGTCGGCCTGCTGTCGGAGGATATCGACCCGGCGACCGGCGAGCTGTGGGGCAACTTTCCGCAGACCTACTCCATGGTCGGCATCATCGTCGCGGCCATGCGCCTCTCAAAGGGCTGGGAGAGCGCTAGGTAGCGCGCTCAGCCTCCTTTCCGGCGGGCGAGCAACTCCTGGATGGCGCCCTTGACGGGACGGAAGCGGAAGCGGACCTCATGCCGGCCGGGCGGCACCGCAACCGCGCGGAACAGAACGTTGGCCCGCAAAATCTCTGCCGGAACGCCATCGACCTCGACGAACCACCACGGCTGCCAGACGTCGTTGAGCACGACCCAGCCTCCGTCCGGGCTGTCGGCGGCGATCTGGATGTCGGTGTTGCGGTAGTCCTCGATGCGGGCCGAGCCGGGCGAGCGGGGGGGGGATGCCGTGGCTGACGGGGCTTCGAGGAGCACAGTCGTTCGCAGATCGGCATCGGGCCAATGGCCGGTGGCGAGCAGCATATCGAAATCCGCCTTCCGCGCGGAGCTGGCGAACAGGACGCGCGGCAAGGCACGCGGGTTCTCGTAGACATAGCCGTCCTTCGTGCGGGCGATCTCCGTCAGGGCACCGGGCGGCAGCTGCTTGTCGATTTCCATGATGGGCACCGGGCTGGCGACGTAGCGAAGCCCCAGGAGATCGGCAAGCTGAGAGCGGTAGGACGGGAACAGAGGCGTGAACTTCCGCTCCTCGGGAAGGCCCGCGTTGTCCTGGGCCCCGGTGGCGCGACTGTAGAGGCCTGAGCGCAGCGGGTTGTACCCGAGCGTGCATTCGAGCTTGTGCGTCAGGCAGGCGTTCGGCGTGTGGAAGCCGAGGCCGATCAACTCGACGCGGTCGCGGATGGTGTCGCTCCGGTACACGGCCGTCTTGCGCTTCAAGAGCGCGATGACTTCATTGCGGCTCGTGGGCTCGAGGATCTCGTACCACGAGGCCGGGCGCGCGGTAGCGCTGCCGGGCCCGTTGGAATAGGCGAGGTCGGCGGTGGTGAAGGCCGCCAGGATCACGACCGCCAGCACCGGGCGCAGCGGATGAACCCACCACGCCCAGCGGATGGCGATGGCGCCTCCGATGAACAGCGCCGCCGCGATGGCGAAGTGCGGCCATGCCTGCGGCCAGCGCGCGAAAGAAGTCGTGACGATGGCGCCGATGGCGAAGGCGGCGATGGCGAGCGCGCCGGTGACGATTACCGGGCGGCGTCCGAGCGCCAGCAGCGGATCGCCGAGCAGCCGGTGCGCGACATAGCCGCCGCAGATGGCGATGAGGTAGCCGATCTCGAACACCGCATCGGCCGGGCGGCGGTAGAGGTCCACGCCCGGTAGAAGCTTGTAATAGACGGCATAGGCCGGCGTGTATTTGCCGAGCGCGTAAAGGAGCATCAGGACAAGCAGGATCGAGAACACCCGCACCTCGCGCTGCCAGAGCACGCCGCTGACGGCGCCGAGCAGCACCAGCAGCATGGGGATGGCGCCGGCATACATCTGGCCGACGTTCTGCGCGATCCACAGGTCGGTGCCGCTCCAGGCCATGCTCGGCGGACCCCAGTAGTCCGCCATCTCTGCCGACGAGGAGAAGAGATCCGGGGCGAACAGTGTCAGCAGATTGGCCGGATGCAGAGAGCCGCGCCCGGCCTCGAGGAGGCTGATTGCGGGCCGGTTGCTGTCGGCCGTCATCATCGCCGTCAGCAGGATCGGGATGGTGATGACGAGCAGGCCGCCGACAACACCGGCGCCAAGAGGCGTGATCGCCCGCCTGAGGCTGGAAGCAAGGCCCTTGGGACCGGCGAAGAGCTCCGAGGCCGCATAGGCGATGAGCACATAGACGCCGAGCAGAGCCACCTGATCGCGGCCGAGGACCATGAAGCCAGCTGCTGCTCCCGCGGCGAACCCGTAGACGGCGGAGCGCTGGCCGAGCGCGCGCTCCAGCAGAAGCTGAACGACCGGGAGCATGGCGAGGCTCAGCACCTGCCCGACGTGCTGGTTGCGCCAGGCCATGCCGGCGCCGAAGGCGAATGAGAGCGCGGCGACGATGCCCCCCGCGGGATGCCAGCCGCGGTCGCGGAACCACAGCAACAGGGCGCCGGCGCCGAAAAGGATGGCGGCATAGAGAGTGACGTCGAGGGCCCAGAGCGAGGGCGCGCCGTCGAGAGCGGCCAGCAGCAGGTAGGGCGGCGAGAAGATGAGAGACTGCGGGTCGGCGACCTGCGGGTGGCCGGAGAAGACGTAGGGCGTCCAGAACGGGCTTTCCCCGGCAGCGAGGCTCTGGGCGAGGAACTGGACCTGGGGCTGGAAATGCGCCTTCGCGTCCCAGGGAACGGTGACGGCGCCGGAGAGCCAGGGCCACGCCGCGGCGAGCCATCCGAGGACGAGGACGGCGAGCCAGGGCAGCGCGGGCCAGCGCTCGACTGTCTCCTGCTCATAGAAGCGTTGCATCGTGTAATCTCACTCTGGCTGGGGCGTCCTCTTGCCCGGCGGGCCGGTCTATAGCATCTCACGCAGTGAATTCACTCTCCCCAGGCGGAGAGGCGGCGCCGAGAGGGAGTTCTGGCCAAAATGAGGAACGAGCCGTCCGCCGCCCCGCCATCCGACCTGGATCCGCTGCGGGCCATTCGGGACGCGGATGCCAGCCGTCCGTTCGTCGTCGCCCAGCTCGGCCAGTCGCTCGACGGGCGCATCGCCACCGAGACGGGCGAGAGCAAGTGGATCAACGGCGGCGCGGCGCTCGATCATCTCCACGGCCTGAGGGCGGCCGTGGACGCGGTCGTCGTCGGCGTCGGCACGGTCGTCGCGGACGATCCCGAATTGACGGTGCGGCGGGTCGCCGGACGGCATCCCGCCCGGGTGATCATCGATGCCCGCTGCCGCATGCCGGAGAGCGCCAAGTGCATGGCCAACGACGGCGTGCGCCGCATCGTGATCTGCGGCACGACGACGAGGAAGGCACCGCCGGATGGCGTCGAGCGCATGGTTGTGGAGAGCGACGGCCCCGGCTTGCATCCGCTCGCCATCGTCGACGGGCTCTTTGCGCTCGGTCTGCGGCGGCTGCTCATCGAGGGCGGCGCCAGGACGATCTCGGCCTTCCTCGACGCCAACGCCGTCGACAGGCTGCACCTGCTCGTGGCTCCGCTCATCCTCGGCTCGGGCAAGCCGGGTCTGGCTCTCACTCCCGTGGCGCGGCTGGCCGATGCCCCGCGGCCTGCGACCACGGTTTATCCGCTCGCCGATGGCGACGTTCTGTTCGATTGCGACCTCAGGCGGCGTCACACGTCATCGCCCTGACCGGCGGCATCGATCACGGCGAGGATGCGGCGCACCCCGAAGCGGTCTCGCGGGTCGAGTGTCACGGCTTTGGCCAGAGCGACGCGGCCTTCCGCGACCTCGCCGAGACGCACCCTGCAGTAGCCCCATGCGATCAGGGCCTGGATGTAGAGCCCGGGCTCGGCCTCCATGTCGCCGAAGGCCGCGTCGTTGGGCGCCACTCCTCGCCAGTCGGTGGCGATGTTGAGGCGGCGGGCGGCGTGGGAAAGCATGAACTCGGCGTGGGGCAGGGCCTCGGCGAGGCGGCCGTTGTAGAAATAGAAGCGGTAGGCGCCGAGCCGGATCTCGGGATCGGCGGGCAGACGCGCCAGCGCCTCCCGGATGGCGCGCTCGGCCCCTGGTGCATCCGACCGCGCTAGGCGCGCCCCGGCCAGCAGCTCCGCGGCAGAAGGGAAGCCGTCGCCCGCGGGGCCGGCCATCACGCCACCGCGCGAGTGAGGTCAGCGATTACCGAGCCGCCGACCTGATCGAGGCGCCCGAGCTCGGCGAGCTTGGCGAGGCAGGTCTCGGCCGCCCACGTTTCACCGCGCTTCAGCCGGATGAAGGCGATCGCCTTGAGCGTGTAGAGAGCGAAATGCAGGGTGCGGGGCGCGGCACCGGCGATGCTCCTGCGCGTCCAGGACGGCCAATCGGCGGAAAGGCCCGACTGACGGGCGGCTTCGGCGAGCCCGGCCTCGGCCACGGCGAGCGCCTCGTCCAGACGGCCGCCGTAGGTGTGGATCTTGTAGAGGCAGAAATAGGTTGCGAGGGCAGCGGGGTCGAACTGGAGCGCCGAGCCGAAGCGGTCGGCTGCCGCCCCGGGGTCGTGTCGGTAAAGAGCCACGGCCTGTTGTAGGATGTCGTTCACGGCCTCCGGCACGTCACCGAAGTCGATCAGGTCCGGCTCGCGAGATGGCTGCATTCTGGGGCTCCTTGCAGGAGACGGGCTCAGGGGCGCGGCCGTGCCGGGCCGCTCGCGCGAGCTATTCGCAAATCCGGGGCCACCTCATCCCAAGGTGCAGGATTTGCTCTATCGCAATGCACCATCCTGCAGGCCAGCCTATCCGGTTCATCGCACGTTGCGCGCCGGGGCACCGCCAACATGTCCGAGCGATGCCTTCGCCTCCGCGACCTGACGCAAGAACAGGAGCATGAGCATGAACAAGATTCTGGCATTCGCCTCGGCCGCGCTGGTGGCTGTAGCCGCGACGGCCGCGGTGGCCGAGAACGTCCGGTCGCTGGTGGTGACGCCGGGCAAGGGCGTGAGCTTCTACATGGGGTCGAAGCACGGCATCACGCATTTCGTCACCGAGGACGGCGCCTGCAAGCTGACGGTGGCCATCGGCGAGAAGCCGGACCAGGAGGGCATGAACCCGACCGGCACGTCGCGCGTGGTGATGTCGGTGGTGCCGGGCAAGCCGGCAAAGGTCGAGACGTCGGAGGGGCAGTCGCTGGTGTTCACCTGCAACCCGGATCTCAAGACCATGAACTTCGACATGCCGCCGGACTTCAAGTACACGCCGAAGAACTGATCCAGCATCCAGCGGGGATCGTCCAAGGGGGGCTCCGGCGCAAGCGCCGGGGCCTATTTCAATTAGATCGCTTGGCCGGCGTCTCCGTCACGCAACCCCCGCCGCCATGTAGTCGGGCAGCCAGCCCTCGTGGGCGGTGCGCAGCTCGTCCAGCGGAAGCCAAGCTTCGCCCTTGATCTCGAGGCGGTCGCCGCCGGTGCGGCCGATGACGCGGGCGGGGATGGCGAGCAGGCGGGCGCGCTCGACAATTTCCTCGGCGCGGTCGGGAGCGGCAGACACGACGTAGCGGCCCTGGTCCTCGCCGAACCAGATCGAATGCGCGGGAAGCTTGCCCTCGTAGGGGTAGAGCTCGGCGCCGATGCCGCCCGCTAGCGCCATTTCTGCGACGCCTACGAGCAGCCCGCCGTCCGAGAGGTCGTGAACGGCTGAAACCTTGGCTTCACGGATGAGCGAGCGGACGAGGCGGCCGGCCTTCAGCTCGTCGGCGAGATCGACCGGCGGCGGCGCGCCCTCGAGCTTGCCCGTAGCCGCCTGCTGGTAGAGCGACTGGCCGAGCCAGCCCTGCTCGCGGCCGATCAGCACCAGCAACTCGCCCTCGTTCTTCAGGCGGATGTCGGCGATGCGGGCGGTATCGGGGATGAGGCCGACGCCGCCGATGGCGGGAGTCGGCGGGATGCCGACGCCGTTGGTCTCGTTGTAGAGCGAGACGTTGCCGGAAACCACGGGATAGTCGAGCACGCGGCACGCTTCCGCCATGCCGCGGCACGAGCCGACGAACTGGCCCATGATCTCGGGCCGCTCGGGGTTGGCGAAGTTCATGTTGTCGGTGATGGCGAGCGGGTCGGCGCCGACGGCGGTGAGGTTGCGCCAGGTCTCGACGACGGCCTGCTTGGTGCCCATGACGGGATCGGCGGTGACATAGCGCGGGGTGACGTCGCAGGCGATGGCGAGGCCCTTTTTCGTGCCGTGGACGCGGACGACGGCGGCGTCGCCGCCAGGGCGCCCAATCGTGTCGCCCATGACCATGTGGTCGTACTGCTCCCAGATCCAGCGGCGGGAGCCGAGGGCCGGCCCGCCGAGCATGTCGCGCAGCATGCCGAGGTTGGAGTTGGGCGCCGGCACCCACTCGGGCAGGATCGGCTTCGGCGCCGGTGTCGGCACCCAGGGCCGCTCGTAGATGGGCGCCGAGTTGGCGAGCACCGGCACGGGCAGGTCGGCTTCGACGTTGCCCTTGTGCGTGACGACCATGCGGCCGGTGTCGGTGGTCTTGCCGATGACGGCGAAATCGAGATCCCACTTGCGGAAGATCGCCTCGGCCTC
>WBZX01001686.1_pt1 | contig 16228 bp, 12 predicted proteins | sample 5204211 | NCBI WGS metagenome assembly WBZX01 (sample SAMN12344362, study PRJNA552823) | activated sludge metagenome | biome: Activated sludge suspended growth; feature: Nitrification reactor; material: Wastewater; isolation source: activated sludge from nitrification reactor of wastewater...
GGTTGCACGGTCGTCTGTTACGCTTGCTGCTAACGGATCGGTGATATGGAGCGGATTTGGCGATAGCAAGTCTGATCTCATATCACTTGTTATGTGCTGGATTTTACTCATTTATTAATTTTGATCCATTACTTCTTTTTGTATTGTATCCCTTTAAAATTGACAGATTTGCAGAACTTCCTTCCATAATAACTAATTCTGGCATTACCAGCAATTGGATTGACTCATTTTCATTTAACCATGAATCTTCTTCATAATATGGAAGATAGATTTGATAAAGGTAGTTCCCAAATAAGAGTAATGAACTGTATGTTGGAATATTCTTGTCTTTATATTCATCCTTTTTCTTGTATAATCCGATCATTGGGTCTTTGTTCATAAATAATTTCTCATTAGTATTGTTGAATACGAATGAATATTGTTGATATACATCATCATTATTTATGTAAACTAAGTCTTTGTTTAAAATCCATTCTTTTAATAGTTCAAATTTTCCTTTTTCTAATTCATCTTGTGGTATATATTCCTTGAGTGGGATATTTAGTTTTCCAGAAGTTCCAAATTTATCAATTGTAAAATTTATGCTTGCTGTTTTGTTAGATTTACTTTTCTTATCTGACTCTTTTGCACGAATTTCAAGCTTACCATCTATCATTTTTATGTCAATGAAATCATCTTTATATTTTGGAGTTGATTTGTTCTTTTTTCCAATTCCGAACATCACTCTCATTATGTAACTATGATTTGCTAACTCATTTTCATAAATACTAAAAAGATTATTACAGGATTTGCATTCATCTTTTGAAAATATATTTCTATTACCAGTAAATTCAGGAATGGTATGTGCGTTTTCTTTTTTAAACTCTTTTCTATCTGTTTCACCACAGAAACGGCATATATAATCTTCGCCTATTATAATTTTGTTACGCTCTTTTGCAAATATTAATACTGGCTTATAGAATTTATGAAAATTCGTTTCTTCATTCATTGGTAAGTCAATATTTATTTTTCGATCTGCCATTCATTTTTTGAATTCATCTTGCACATAACGGTTTGGGGCTTGACGCAGTGGGGGATTAGAAGCACAAATGTTGAGTTTAACACAAATGCCAAATAGAAGTACAAATGTTGAATTTACAACTTCTGCCCCCATTGCGTTCAAACCCTTGTTATGCCCTAGTGCCTTTTCTCGTCTGTTCATTTCGATTACTTTTTGTTTGTCGTTGTGCGTTGGCTTGGAAGCTCTTTTGCATTTTTAGGGTTGGTTTGTGTGTTGGCAAAAATGCAAATGTGCTACCAAAAGCGTTGGCTTATGGCTTTATTTGTTGGATTTTTCGCAGTTGTAAGTTTTTTTGTCTGTAATAGCTTGCATTTTAATTGCTACTTCTATATTTCTATTTGTAATTTAAAACTTCATTCTTTGTATTCTTACTGCATTTAATATTGCTAATAATGCTACGCCTACATCTGCAAAAACGGCTTCCCACATTGTAGCTAAACCACCTGCACCAAGTATAAGTACAATTACTTTTACCGCAAATGCCAAAATGATATTTTGCCAAACAATTTTTTTGGTTTGTTTGCCTATATTTATTGCCATCGGTATTTTGCTCGGCATATCGTCTTGTATCACTACATCGGCTGTTTCAATAGTTGCATCGCTTCCTAAACCACCCATTGCAATTCCTACATCACTCAATGATACTACTGGTGCATCGTTTACGCCATCACCTACAAAACATACGGTTTCGTTTTTGGCTTTAAGTTCTTTTACTTTGTTTACTTTGTCTTCGGGTAATAAATCGCCAAAAGCGTTAATAATTCCTAGTTTATCAGCAACAAATTTTACGACTGTACTTTTATCACCACTTAGCATTGTTGTTTTTACATTCAATGCTTTGAGTTTGTCTATGGTAAGGTGTGCATCTAATTTGATACTATCTGCAATGGTTAGATAACCTACAAATTTTTCATTGTAAGCAATGGCTATTAAGGTGTAAACTATTGTAGTTGGGTCAATATCATAAGCAATATTGAATTTATCCATTAGCTTAAAATTGCCTACTAATAATTGTTTCCCGTTTACATTTGCCGTTAGTCCGTGTCCTGTTATTTCTTCAACATTTTCTAATTTAATATTGCTATCAACATTTCCTACATAGTTATGAATGGCTGTTGCAACTGGGTGGGTACTTTGACTTTCTAAAGCATTAACCATTTGAAGGATTTCATTTTTATTAAATTCAGGTTTTAATACTACTTCCTGCACCTTAAAAACACCTTCGGTCATTGTACCCGTTTTATCCATTACTACATTTTGTATGTTTGCAATAATGTCTAAAAAGTTACTGCCTTTAAATAAAATACCATTTTTAGAAGCTGCACCTATACCACCAAAATAACCTAATGGAATACTGATAACCAATGCACAAGGACAAGAGATAACCAAGAAAACTAAAGCTCTGTAAAGCCATTGACTAAAAATATAATTTTCTACAAAGAAGTAAGGTAGTACTGTAATGAGTAAAGCAAGAAGTACAACTATTGGTGTATATATTTTTGCGAATTTTCTAATAAATAATTCGGTTGGTGCTTTTTGTGCTGTGGCGTTTTGTACTAATTCTAAAATTTTACTCAACTTACTATCAGTGTATGCTGTTGTAACTTTTACTTGTGCTACTGTGTTTAGGTTTATCATTCCTGCTAATACCGTTTCGCCTTTGGCTTTGGTGTCTGGTTTGCTTTCGCCTGTAAGTGCTGCTGTGTTAAATGAAGCATTGTCGCTTAATAGTTCTCCATCTAATCCCAATTTTTCTCCTGCTTTAAGTTGAATAATATTACCTATTTGTACCGTTTCTGCTTTAATAGTTTTGGCTTGGTTGTTTTCTAAAATGGTTACTTCATCAGGTCGTTGGTCAAGTAATGTTTTAATATTGGCTTTGGCTCTTTTTACGGCTAATGTTTGAAATACTTCGCCTACTGCATAAAATAGCATTACAGCTACTGCTTCGGGATATTCGCCTATGGCAAATGCTCCAATAGTGGCAATACTCATTAATAAAAATTCTGAAAATACTTCTCCTTTGCCTATGCTCTGAATTGCTTCTTTCAATACTGGTAAGCCCACTGGTGCATAAGCTACTATATACCAAATAATACGAACCCAACCTCTAAACCAAGATTGAGGAAACCAATTATCAAAAGCAATAGCAATGAGTAACAAAACCAAACTTATTATGGCTGGTAAAAACATTTTGAAAGTACTATCGCTACCACTTGAATGGTCGTGTCCGTCATCGTCTGAATGTTCGCTATGCTTGGGTTCATCTGCTTCACAGCAACCTACTTCTTTATGTTCTTTTTTTAATTGCTTATTGGCAATAAGATTTATTTTTTCTTCTTGTGTGCAACAAAGTTGTTTGCCTTGTGCATCGTATTTATGAATGTGTTGCATAATATTATATTAATCTTCTTGTTTTTTGTTTGTAATTGATATAAACTTGACCGTGTTGCTTTTGTAAAAACTGTTCTTCTAACCAAATTTGAATTTGAATGACTATGTAAGTGGTAATCGTTAAGCAAAACATTAACGCATTTGGAATTACAAAAAATAAGCCCAATACACTTACAATCATTCCTAAAAAAATAGGATTTCTACTTATTGAAAAAATGCCTTTTGTAATTAATTCAGTTTTATTGATTTCATCTATACCAATACGCCAACTATCACTCATTTGATATTGAGCTATACATATCCAAACTAAAGAAATGTGAATTATTACAATACCTATAATTAGAATTAATGGATCTTCCAAATAAAGAATGGGACTTAGGTAATAATAAAGGCTTTGTGAAAATGAAAACAATAAGACTGTACCAAATAAAAGACAAATGAGTATTTTCATTATCAATCCAATATAATCGTGTGCATTATCAGCTTTGCCAAATGTAATTGGATTTATACCTGTTTTCTTATAGGTACGATAAGTTGGAATTAGAAATGCTACTGATAAATAAAGTAGTAAGTAAATAGGTAAATAAATTTTTAACCAATACATAATTTTATATTTTAATGTTCGTGTCCTCCTGTGTTTGATAATTTTGCATTGATAAAGAAAGCACCTTTTGATACTACTTTAGCATCCTTTGGTATTTCATTAATAAATGTAATAGAAGTATAACCCATATTAGAAACACCTTTTGCCACCTCTATTTTTTCAAAATTAGTGTGTTTTTTAGGTTCTGTTTCCTTGCCCTTTTCTGCTTTGCTATGGTCGTGTCCTTCTTCACCCTCTTTGTGGTGTTCTTCGGGTTCTTTGTTGGTAACTATAAAAATATAATATTTGCCATCGGCTTCTACAATTGCATCAGTTGGTACTGCTGGGGTTGTTACATTATTTAAGCTAACAATACCTGTAATATTCATACCATCTATTAACCCTGTTTTATTGCCTTTTACATTGCAATGTACTGGTATGGTTTTGCTGTCGTTTTCAAAGGCATTACCAATACTAAATACAATTGCATCGTTTTCAGTAGTGGGGTTGTTGGTTAGTGTAAAATGAATGGTTTGCCCAACTTTTAGCATCGGCAAATCTTTTTCAAATATATTCAAATCTAAATGTAAAGAGCCGTTATCTACAATTTCTGCTACTGGCGAAGACACATCTACATAGCTACCAATTTTAGCAAATACATTGCTTACAGTGCCACCTATAGGACTTGTAACCACTAAAGCAGATTGTAAATTACTGTTTGAAACATTGTTAGGATTGATACCCATTAATTGAATTTGCTGTTGTAATGAAGCTCTACGAGTTCTTAATGTTTTTAATTCAGCATCGGCACTTTGTAAGTTTTTCTTTGCTCCTGCATTTCCCTCGTTAAGTTCTTTTTGCCGTGCTAATTCTTGCTCTGCAAAAATAATTTTACTGGCTATGGTTAAATATTCTTCTTGTAATTGAATAAATTGTGGATTGGCAATAGTGGCTATTACTTGCCCTTTACGAACATAAGAACCAATTTGAACATTTAGGGATTTGATAACGCCACCATACAAAGAAGTGGCATTGCCTTTATTGTTGTTTGGTACTTTTAAGTTTCCATTGGCTTTTATGGTAGCTGTTAGTTCTTTCATTTCTACACTAACATAAGTAATGCCTACTGTTTTTATTTGTTCGTCTGTTAATGAAGCAATGGTACTTGGGGCTTCTTCGTGGTGTTCTTCAGTTTTGGCTTCGGTTTTTGTTTCGGTTGTGCCGTGATTATGGCCATCGCCCTCTTTGTGATTGTGGCAAGCTGTGAGTATCATAGATAGTATGACTACAGCACTTATTTTAATATTTATATTGAATGACATATTTTGAATTATTTATTTATTATTGAATTAATGTTTACTACTGTTTGATTGATTTGTTGAATGGCTTGCAAATATTTTAATTGTATATCCGTTGCTGTTTGCAAAGCATACAAATACTCTACATAACTTATATCTCCTGTACGGTAGCCTAATTGGGCTGCTTTAACAATTTCGTCTGCATTAGGTAGTGCTTGGGTTTTATAGTAATTGTATTGCTGTACATCTTGCTGGTATTGTGCTAAGGCATTTTGCAGTTGTGTATTCAGTAATTTGGTTTGATACTCTGCTTGTATTTGTAAACTTTGTTTTTGATATTCCAAGCTATTAATTTTTGCTTTGGTAGCTCCAAAAGTTAGTGGTATAGCAATTCCAATATTTACTACATTAAATCTATTACCTGAACCAAAGTATTTATCTACTCCATTTATAGTTTGTATGCCTATTAATGATTGATTGGAATATCCAATTTTGAAATCAGGTAAACCCTGTGCTTTTTCTACTTTTTTGGTTTGTTCTGCTATTTGCATATTTTGATAAATAGCTTGTAACATTGGGTGGTTTGCAATGGCATTGGTATCTATTAAACTATTTACTTGTAAAGGCGTATATGTATTATTTGAAGGAATTACAATACTATCTTTTATGCCTATTATAGTTTGTAAACTTTGATACGCATTTTGTAAATAAACTTGGTTTTGCTGTGCTAATAATTTTATCTCACCTTTTTTAGCTTCGGCAGTGCTAATTTCAATTTTCTTGGTATCACCTGTTTTGTATCGCAAATTTGCAACTCCTATAAACTCGTTGTATAAGCTATCTAAACTCAATAATTTTTGTTTGTTGTATTGTAAATATTCTATTTGATAATATAAACTACGAACCTGATTTTTGATTTCGTAAACAGTTAGTAGTTGTTGTATTTGCTTCGCTTTTACTTCGTCAATTATCAGTTCATTTTTTGCTCCAAACAAAGTAGGAAAAGGTATTGTTTGCGAAAGCTGAAAAGCATTGTCAAACTTAATGCTATTGTATTGCCCAAGCTGTGTATTAAAATCTAATTTGGGTAATTCATTGGCTGTTTTTTTCAAACTTTCAGTTGCTTGAATATCTATACCACTTGCCTTTATTGATTGGTTGCTTTGAATTGCCAAATTAATTGCTTCTTCTATTGTAAGTTGCTTAACAGTTTGAGCATTTGTATTTATAGCAAACATTAATAATAGTATTGTTGTTGCTGTTGTTATATGTTTCATTTTGGGTTTTCTCTTTAGTGAAATTTTGGTATTAAAAATGATATACAATAATGGTAATACAAATAGCGTAAGGAATGTGGCTGTTATTAAACCACCAATTACAACAGTGGCTAATGGCTTTTGTACTTCTGCACCTGCACTACTGCTTAATGCCATTGGTAAAAATCCTAAACTGGCTACTGTGGCTGTCATCAATACTGGTCGCAACCTAATTTTTGTACCCTCAATAACTCTATCTAAAATATTAGCCCATCCTTCTTTTTCTAATTGGTTGAATGTGCCTATTAAAACAATGCCATTTAATACTGCTACTCCAAACAAAGCAATAAATCCAATACCTGCACTAATGCTAAATGGCATACCACGAAGCAATAATGCAAATACGCCACCTATGGCACTCATTGGTATTGCAGTGAAAATTAAACTGGCTTGTTTGAAACTACGAAAAGTAAAATAGAGCAACATAAAAATGAGTAACAAAGAAACTGGGACGGCAATCATTAATCTTTTACTGGCTTGTTGTAGGTTTTCAAAAGTGCCTCCATAAGTAAAGTAATAACCTGAAGGTAGTTTTACTTGTGTGCTTAATTTTTGTTGTATTTCAGTAACAACACTTTGTACATCTCTATCTTTTACATTAAAGCCAATTACAATTCTTCGCTTACCTGCTTCACGGCTTATTTGTGCTGGACCTACTTTGAAATTGACATTGGCAACTTGTGAAAGTGGAATTTGATTGCCTGTACTGGTTGGTATCATTAAATTATTTACATCGTCAATACTGCTTCTGTAAGTGCTATCTAACCGAACTACTAAGTCAAATTTTCTTTCATTTTCAAAAACTACACCCGTACTCTTACCTGCAAATGCTGTGCTTACAATATCATTTACATCTTCTACGGATAAGCCATAATTTGCTAATCGCAATCTGTCGTAGGTTACATTTATTTGTGGTAAGCCGTTTACTCTTTCTACTTGTGGGGTTGTAGCACCTTGTACAGAGAGGATTACACTGTTTACCTTATTGGCATAGCTTGATAAGGTATCCATATTTTCACCAAATATTTTTACTGCTACATCTTGGCGAATGCCTGTCATTAGCTCATTAAAACGCATTTGAATAGGTTGATTTTTTTCAAAAAATATACCTGGTATGGCTTCCAACTTTTCCATAATTTCATCTGCTAATTCATTATATGATTTATCAGTTTTCCAATCCTTTTGTGGTTTTAGAATTATCATCATATCAGTAGCTTCGGGTGGCATAGGGTCGGTAGGCACTTCAGCACTTCCTGTTTTACCTACTACCATTTTCACCTCATCAAATTGCTTGATTATTCTTGAAGCCTGCATAGAAGTTTCAATACTTTGGCTCAACGAACTACCTTGTGGTAGAATACAATGAAAAGCAAAGTCGCCTTCGGCAAGAGTGGGAATAAATTCGCCTCCCATACGACTAAACACAATTAATGAAACAACGAACAATGCTACTGTGCCACCTACTAACCAATATTTTATTTGTATGGCTTTTTGTAATAAAGGTTGATAAATGCCTTGAAAAAAATCCATCATTTTATCGCTAAAATTCTTTTTGTGGCTTATCAACTTAGGTAAGAATAAAGCACACATCATAGGAATATAAGTAAGCGATAAAATTAATGCTCCAAAAATGGCAAAGCCCACCGTTTGAGCCATAGGGCGAAACATTTTGCCCTCTATACCTATTAATGTTAGAATTGGGATATATACAATTAGTATTATGATTTCTCCAAAAGCTGCACTACTACGAATTTTGGAAGCAGATACAAATACTTCTTCGTCCATTTCGGACTGAGTAAGTTTGTTAATTGATTTTCGTAATCCCAAATGGTGTAAAGTTGCTTCTACAATAATTACTGCTCCATCTACTATTAAACCAAAATCTATTGCACCCAAACTCATTAAATTAGCACTTACACCAAATACATTCATTAAGCCCAATGCAAAAAGCATAGACAAAGGAATGGCAGAAGCTACAATAAGTCCTGCTCTAAAATTGCCTAAAAAGAGAACTAAAACAAATATTACAATTAAAGCTCCTTCTATTAAATTTTTTTCTACTGTGCTTATGGCTCTTTTTACTAAATCGGTTCTGTCCAAATAAGGTTCTATTACAATATCATCAGGTAGTGATTTTTGAATAGTAGGTAGTTTCTCTTTTATACGATTTACCACTTCATTACTATTTTCTCCTTTTAGCATCATTACTACACCACCTACGGCATCTACTTCACCATTAAAGGTTAATGCTCCATAGCGTACGGCATTGCCAAAACGAACTTCGGCAACATCTTTTATAAATATGGGTACTGCTCCTATGTTTTTAACAGCGATATTTTGTACATCTTCTATTGAAGTAACCAAACCAATGCCACGAATGAAATAAGCATTTGGCTTTTTGTCAATGTATGCACCCCCTGTATTTTGATTGTTTTTTTCTAAGGCAGTAAATATATCTGGAATGCTTACACCCATTGCTTTTAGCCGATTTGGATTTACTGAAACTTCGTATTGTTTGAGTTCGCCACCAAAACTATTGACTTCGGCAATACCTGCTGTTCCATTTAATTGTCTTGCTACTATCCAATCTTGCATAGTACGCAAATCTTTGGCATTGTATTTATACTCACTCCCTTTTTTTGGGTGAATAATGTATTGATACACTTCGCCAAGCCCTGTGCTTACAGGTGCAAGCTCTGGTGTGCCTATTCCTTTGGGTATGTCTTCTTCGGCTTCCTTTATTTTTTCGTTTATAAGTTGCCTTGCAAAATATATATCTACTTCGTCTTTGAACACTACTGTAATAACCGATAATCCAAAACGAGAAATACTTCGGACTTCTTCAATATTGGGAATATTGGCTATACTTTGCTCAATAGGAAAAGTTACTAATTGCTCTACTTCCTGCCCTGCCAATGTAGGACAAGAAGTAAATATTTGTACCTGATTGTTGGTAATATCGGGTACGGCATCTATGGGTAGTTTGGTAGCACTCCAAACGCCCCAAATTATGAGTAACAAAGTCATTATACCAATGACTATTTTGTTTTTTATACTGAATTTTATTATTTGATCTAACACTTTTTTTAATTATTAATGGTTAATTGTTAATGATAAATTGCTAAACGCAATTACCAAAATGAAAAAACTCATTAATGATTAACGATACCATTTGCAGTATGCAAACAACTAAAAAGTAAATGAAGATTTACGACAAGATACTAATCGTTAATCACTAACAATTAGACATTATTTTAGGGGGTTGCCAAATAGAACCAAAGAAATTGGAAATGAAAGAGAAGTTACGGATAGTTACTTTTTCAGAGATATGAAAAACAGTTGGGTTTTTGATTTGAAAAGGCGCAAAATCTAATGCGATAACCGAGGCACTACAACAAGTACAAGTGCAAAAGGGTGTGCAATTATCGTCTTGGTCTTGGTGGTGGTCGTGGTTTTGGGTAAGTTCTATTTTGTTACTATTATCATTGCAATCATTATGTACATCGCTACAAGGTACTGCACTAAGTACCAAAATGTAGATAGCCATAAAAAATGCAAATATTTTCATTGGGGCAAAGATAGTATAAAAATTGAAAAATGTATCATTTTAAATACGGGTGGTGGGTGGGCTTGGTGCGTTGAGGGTAAAATTAAATGTGGTGCAAAAGCTTTGGCTTTGTGTGTTAGTTTGCACCTCTTTTAATTTTACGAAGCGTTGGCTTTTCTGTCATCGATTTTGTCTGTCTGTCAATGTTCGTAGGGTGTCTCTTGGCATTGGGCATAACGTTTTCGGGCTTTGCGTTCGGGCGGGTTTTGGAACGCTAAACTGTCGGCCTACACGAATATAAATAAAACCCACTAACTTTCGGCTTGCACGTCACCCCGCCTGACGCAAAACTCGTGTTATGCGTTCGCCAAACTTTCTGTGTTAGTTTTTCCAAAATTTCCACCAGTCCTTTTTAGATGTCGTCTGTTGATGTTCTTATATTGTTTTTTCTCTTTCAGCATTTACGATTACAGAAAGTTCTTTCACTTTTTCGTCAATCGTTTTATTTACCTCACTCCACTTGTCAAAGTTGTCAATGCTAAAGTCTTTGTAAATTTCTATAAAACGAAGCGTCTCCTTTTCCACAGCCTCAACAGTTCCATAAATTCCACTTTCAGCACAATCTAAATCCTCATCAAGTCCATACATAAAGCTTTTTTCGGTTTCAGTCAGTTCGCCCTGCCATACTAACCAATAAATTGCTGCTGTAACTTTTCTAAGTGGAATAAGTTTTTTGATGTATTGTCTGTATGCGAAGCCAAGAATTACTCGTCCTGAAACAACAGGTTTGGGTTCGCCTACAAACTCGTTTATTAGTGAAACTATGTCGTTTATGCTCCTGTGTCCGCAAAGTGAAAGCTCAATTACAAAATAATCGGGTTGCTCGTCTTGCTGAATTATGTTGTCTGCCCACTTAATAACTTCCTTTTTGTCCAACAGTCCATTTGTCAAACCGATGTGGAACACCTCTAACAGTTCAATATAGTCACGAATATTTGTTGTCTGTACTTTCATTTGTTTAATTCGCACTATCGTCAATTGGTGACGCATAACGTTTTCGGGCTTTGCGTTCGGGCGGGTTTCGGAGCACAAAGTTTCAAGTTATTACTAAAGTGCATTAGAAGCACAATGATCCAGATTTGCACGTCAGCCCGCCTGACGCAAAACCCGTGTTAGGCGCTGTATTTATTTCTCCAGTCTTCAGGAACGTCTAACCAAATTGCTGGTGTCAACCAATTACTTTCTTTAAACGTTACTGTCACGTCTGAAAATGAAATTGTCTTTGTTTCAATTTTATTTAGAACTTCTTTGATAATATTCTCTTTGGTTGTGTCTGCTGAAAAACTAAAGTCGTCAACGCTAACAGGAAGTTCGGAAAACCAACCTTTATAAAAGACACTTTCTGGTCCGCCAAGTCCGTATTCATTTTCTTTTTTGTCCTCACACCATTCCCACCAACTTACACTGTCGATCTTATATCCAGCAGTCACAAGGTCGGAAATAAAGTCTTTGAAGTTGTCTCGGGAAACAATGATGTCAATGTAACCGTGTCCAACTGGCTGCGCTTTATGTTTTTCAAGTATGTTGTCAAGTGTTGTCTTGTCCATTTAACGGTCGTCTGTAATATTGCGCCTAACGGTTTGCCGTACCCGACGTGCCGACTTTAGAAGGCATGATCGTGGTCACGGCTTGTTATATGTCGTCTATTTATTTAATTATTTTGTTTAAATTTATATTTGTTCTGCAGAATTCTTTTGCATCTTTAATTGTTGATGTTGGCCATAATATGATCCTTTGTCCGAAAAGAAAAATTACAGGTCTATTAGTCTCATCTAATTCAATATTTTCAATTGAAATATTCACAATTGTTCTTAATTCATTAAGACTATATTCATCCATTAATAATGCTTTTAACTTTTCAGTTGCCTCTTTACTATAGTATTCTTGGTATATGAAATATTCAGCTAAAGTTTTTATTGCCTCATCTTTTTGACCTATATGCAAATAGTAATTGGCTAAATAAATTGATATTTTAGTTTCGTACATCAATATTCCATTTAGACACCCACCTGATCTTGGAAAGAATTCATCTTTCAGTTTTTTGATATACTTTAGTGCATTTTTGGGCTTATTTAATCTTAATGATAGATCAGTAATTTCTAAGCAAACATCCGCATATATTGAATTTGGATTGATTAAATCTGTTATTGGATTACAAGCATTTTTACTCTTCCAAGTTACTTCTGTTATATTGGTTTTATTGACGAAATCTTCGAGTACTTTCAAAGCATTAATTGTGTCCTTTTCGCAAAGTAAGCTATCTGCACTTTGTAGAAATTTATGCGTTGGATATTTGTAATTAGAATTAGTTTGAGCTGAAAAAACCCCAAAAGTTTGAGATACTAAAAATATCGTGAGTATGTTTACTAAGTATTTCAATTGCAGTTTCTAATTAAACGATTTTTGTTGGCAGTTTATTTTAGTTTCAATTTCTTGATGACATATAACGATCCAGCACTGGCGACGGACGTAGCGATAGCAAGTCTGTAGTCCAGTGCGTTGTTATGTGGTGTATTTTAATTTTCTTACTCAATTTAAAAGAATTTTCTTAACCATAATCTTCACATTTGATTTCCAATGGGCAACAGCCAATTTCTTTAATCCTTGGCAATATTAAGTTTAAATAAAACGAAAAATCTGTATTTCTTTCATATTCTTTGAGTGTATGAGCACCAGCAGGACTAATCCATATTACATACTTTTTGTCATCGTTGAATGTGTTCTCAAGACATTTTATAGATAATATTAACCCTTCTCCTAATTTTTCTACTAGAAATGAAATCGTATTTACCTTTTTCAAATTCGATCTTCTATTAAAAAGTGATTCCAGTTCATCAAATCGAATGGCCTTGGGAAGAATGTCATTATCCGTATCATCTTCATAAAATGTATTTACTAATGCTGATGGTGTGTTAATCCAAAACCCCACTATAAACTTTTCAACAAGTTCATATGATGTTTCTATGTTAGTATAAACTATAACTTTTATATTTCTAGACACTCCCATATCTTCAATTTATACCACATAACGGTTCGGGTATTGCCGCAGTGGGGGATTTTCAGCACCAAAGTTCAATAGATGTACTACCGTTTGTTTAAGCACAAAAGTTTCATAGAAGCACTTCACCCCCCATTGCGGCAATACCTTGTTAGCGGCTGTATTTTTATCAAAGTTCAATTGTCCGTTCTATGTTTATTTGTTCTAAAAATGTTTCATCGTGCGACACAACAATGATTGTCCCTTGGTATTCATTTATTGCTGCTGTCAGTATTTCAACATTCTGTATGTCTAAATTATTTGTTGGCTCGTCAAAAATAATAATATCTGGTGACTTACTGTTAATCGTCAAGCAACAAAGTAACAAACGCATTCTTTCGCCACCACTCAAAGCACTACAAGATTTGTCCCAATCATTTTTTGTAAACAAAAAGCGGTTGAGCCGGATTTTGATTTCGTGTTCTTGTAATGCAGAAACATTGAATTGTTCGGCTTGTTCGTAAACTTTTAGTTTGTTGTCAAGCAAAGAATAGTCTTGGTCAATGTAAACCGCTTTGTTGTCTGCTCGGTAAATTGTTCCTGCTTGCGGTTTAATGTCGCCCAAGATGAGTTTTATCAAAGTAGTTTTTCCCGAACCATTTGTACCTTTCAATGCGATTCGTTCGCCACTTGTAATTTGAAAGTTCAGATTGTCTTTCCAAAGCGGTTGTGTGTGGTAAGCATAATTGATATTTGTTGCCGTAAACAAAACTTTTCCTTTGTGTAATGCTGAATTGTCAAAACCAAACTTCATTTTGTCAATGTCAGGCAACGAAGAACGAAGTTCTTGTAAGTCTTGCGAAATGCCCCCGATTTTTTTTGCGTGAACACTTTTCATTTTTGATGTGCTGTTTTCTGCATTGTTTCGCAAAGTGTTCAACATTATTCGGGCAACGCCCGCTTTTTCTTGTTTGCCTTTTCCACGATTGTCTAATCTTTGTTGTCGTTCAATCGTTTCCCGTTCTTTTTCTTTGGCTTTTCGCAATGCTTTTTCCTTACTTTGAATGTCTTGACTCAAAGCATTGTTTTCAATTTGTTTTTGTGCTGCGTAAAAGTCATAATTACCACCATAAACTTTAATTCCGTTTCGACTCAGTTCGCAAACTGTGTCTAAAAGATTGAGTAATTTTCTATCGTGGCTTACAACAATCAATGTGCTTTTTGTGGACTTAATGAAGCTATACAAAAGTTGTCTGCCCGAAACGTCTAAATGATTGCTTGGCTCGTCCAACAAAACCAATTCGGGTTGATGAATGGAAATTCCCGCCAAAAAAACTTTTGTTTTTTGTCCTCCGCTTAACGTTTCCATTTTTTGCGATAAGTCTAAGCCGTCCAATTGCCAAAAGTTCAGTGCCTCTTTGCAACGGTCTTCTATTGTCCAATCGTCATTCAGCAAATTGAAATTTTCCTCGCTTGTGTTTCCGTTCAAGATGTCTTTCAAAGCGTTCAATTTGCCTTCAATTCGCAACGCTTGTGCTATTGTCAAATGATTGAATTGTCCGAAAATTTGCGGAACATAATATGGCTCTGCGTCAATGTTTATTTGTCCGCTTGAAGGTTGAAGTTCGCTTGCAATAATTTTGAGCAAGGTAGATTTCCCTACTCCGTTGTTGCCTATTAAAGCTGTCTTTTCGTGATTGTTTACTGTCAGATTGATGTCGCTAAACAGTAAATCTTTGCTTGGGTGTGTATATGAAATGTTTTGTAAAATCAACATAATTTCTTTCGTTAAAGATGAAACAATACAGCAACCGCTTTGCGGTTGTTGTTCTGATATGTCTGAAAGAAATTATTTTTTACATTCTGTCTTTACTTAATTTTTTGTGTCTGCAAATATATGAACTTTCTGTTTAGCACGGTCGGTTGTAATATAGCCGCTAACGGTTTGCAGCTACAAGAAGTTGGCGATTTTCACCACAAATATTGATGCGGAGAACCAAACTTTGATTCACCACAAATGTGTCTGCGGAGAACGAAACCGCCAATTTCTTGTAGGTGCTGTTATGCGAATACTCTATTATGTCCACTAAGGTGTTCGTTAATTGTTGGGAGTATATTTGAATAAAAGGTCAATCTGATGGTCTTCTCTGCTCATAAGAAATATCGTGCTGCTCTGTAAATAAAATTGGTCTCCGTCTGGGCCACCTTTATATTTTGTCCCGTAGCTTCCGTCTTGAACCCAATATCGCTGTCCATTGTCAATGATTTTGTATGTGCAATCTTTCAAAGGTGTTATACTACGCCACTCGTTTACTTTTACTGTATTCGTATATGTTATGTACAGCATACGAACATCATTAAAATACCAACCTTGGTCTCCTTGTAAATACACACTCATAACTTCACAATCGTGTTCGCTATTAGCTCCTTCATCTCTTAAATGAAATTTGATTTGGTATTCAATTCTGTCGCTTCCTCGTGTTGTGTTCAATACTTCTGCACTTTTAAATTCATTGAGGTATGAAAAGTTCCACCCTGGAATTTTTTGTCCTATTAAATCAGTTTTGATTTTCTCAATGTCTGGCTCAGGGTCTTTAATTGTTGAGATTTTGGTTTCTACCTCTGAATACATTGACGTTAATTTACTTTGATTACTCGGATTGCAAATACCTTGTTGTGCGTTATATGCAAATTCAAACTTCTTTAATTTTTCTTCGTTTGTCAAATATCTGTTTCTTAATTCGGTATAGTTAGTTTGTGCTTTGGCTTGACATTCTGAATTGGCTGAGTTGACAGGACTTTGTAGTTCTTGTAATTTGTTTCTTGCGTCTTGTCTTTTCTTAAAATTGTTTGAGCCAAATGAACTGATAAAATCTTCGTTTGCTTTTAGGGATACCCCACCAACAGGGCCAGCATTGATTCCGTCATGGTGATATTTCCAGTCGTCATCTTGCATCCATCTTTCCCCAACCTCCCACGTGACAGGGGTTCCC
>WBZX01001688.1_pt1 | contig 16210 bp, 9 predicted proteins | sample 5204211 | NCBI WGS metagenome assembly WBZX01 (sample SAMN12344362, study PRJNA552823) | activated sludge metagenome | biome: Activated sludge suspended growth; feature: Nitrification reactor; material: Wastewater; isolation source: activated sludge from nitrification reactor of wastewater treatment...
TGGCTCATCGCGGCCAACCTGGTCAGTCCCCTGCCCAATGCCATCAACCCGCTTTCGGTGTTGCCCTTCAAAATTCCGATCAGGGTATTTGTCGATATCGGCACCTATGCCGGCGCGTGGAAGAAGAATGCCGAAACCGGCCGCTTTGTGTACGACGCCGGTTTGCAGTTGTCGTTGTTCCGCAATGTGCTGAACATATATGTGCCGCTGCTGTACAGTAAAGTGTACAGGGATTATTTCAAATCGACCATACCCGAAAAGCGTTTCTGGAAAACGGTTTCATTCAGTATCGACATTCAGCATATCAACCTCCGGCGGTGGGCGCCGCAAATTCCTTTCTGATTTGACCATTCGTTACTGCACATACGACGCGATCGATAAAGCTAAATGGGATGCATGCATCGATCGGGCACCGAACGGGCTGCTGTATGCGTACAGTGTTTACCTGGATGCGATGGCAAAGCACTGGGATGCATTGGTGCTCGGCGATTACGAAGCCGTGATGCCGCTGACCTGGAACCGGAAGTACGGTATCTGTTATCTCTACCAGCCTCCGTTCACGGCCTGCCTGGGTGTTTTCGGAAAAACGGTGGATGCCGGAATCCTGCAGGCATTCCTCGGGGCCATTCCCGCGAAATTCCGGTATTGGGATATCAGCCTCAACCCGGGTAATGTTTTCCCGGTAAACGGATTCCGTTTGCACGAACGGATGAACTATGTGCTATCGCTGAACGATACCTACGAGCAACTCTACGGACGCTTCCGGGAAAATATCCGGCGCAATATCAAAAAGGCGGAGCAGTATGCCCTGATCGCCCGGCGCAACATACCCGTGGAGAAGGTACTGGACCTGGTCCGGCAGCAGATCCGGGGTTTCGCAGATGTGCCCGACGACGCATTCCGGCATTTTGAAGATCTGTACCAGGTATTATACAAGCAGGAGCGGGCTACAACCTATGGCGTATACGGTAAAGACGATACGTTGCTGGCTTCGGCGGTATTTCTCTTTTCACATAACCGGGCCTATTATATCCTGGTGGGCAATCATCCCAACGGCAAAACACTGGGCGCCTCTCATATACTCATCAATGCCTTTATTAAAGATCACGCGGGGCAGGACGTACTGCTCGATTTTGAAGGAAGCGATATCCCGGGGCTTGCTTTTTTTTACAACAGTTTCGGCGCACAGGAAGAGAAGTACAGCGCTTTAAAAATGAACCGGTTGCCGCTGTGGTTGAAATGGCTGAAAAACTAGCGGGGTGATTTTCGTCATGTACCGGTGTTCCAACGCTATTTCTTTTTGGCGGTCGTTAAAAAAAACTAAATTACAGCCGAAACAATTGTGATCACCAACGGCCACATACAAGAATTGCTGAACGATATTGCTTTGCACAGCAATGAAAAAGCGTACAAGAAGCTTTTCATGGACATGCATGAGAGTCTTACCGCTTTCGCTTTCTCCATATTGAAGTCGGCCGAAGATGCCGAGGAAGTGGTATCCGATTTTTTCATCAATATCTGGCAACGCCGTGCTACCCTTACGGCCATCGAAAACCCCCGGCTTTATTTTTTTGTAGGAGTTAAGAACGCCTCGTTGAATAAGCTCACCGCCAACGGGCGGCAGAAGATACCCACGGATATAGAGTGGGAAACCAACCTGAACAGCGTTTTTTTCAATCCCGAGGAACTCCTTCTTTCGGCCGAAGTGGTGCAAAAGATCATGGCCGCCATCAATGATCTGCCGGCCCGGTGTAAAACCATCTTCAAACTGGTAAAAGAGGATGGGCTGCGCTACTCGGATGTGGCCAAACTCCTCGATATATCCGTCAAAACCGTTGAGGCTCAAATGGCTATAGCGCTCCGGCGGATTAAAACGCACAGCGAGTTCAAAAACCAGTTCCCCGAGCTCCATTCCCTGCTCACGCAAAAAAAATAACAGGCCTTTTAGGGGTATCGGCCAATTTTAACTGTCCTTATACAATTGCAATCATTGTTTGCTGCATGAAAGAAGAGAAATTCTGGCTGCTTTTATCAAAAAAGATAACCGGCGAAGCAACGGCCGAAGAGTTGTTGCTGCTGGAAGAATTGCTTCAGCACAATCCCGAATGGCAGGCTACCCTGGAAACCCTCCAGGAGTTCTGGAACTCAAGGCCCGCTGTAAATTCCATTGATAATCAACAGAAAGCAAACGATGCCTACCTGTCACATGTGAACCGGCTGAAAGGCCAGGTTCTGGATTTTGGCAACACCGAAGAGGTAGCTGCATCCCATATTGAGGCGCCGGTTCGCAAGCCCTTTTATAAAAGACTGGCTACCTATGCCGTGGCGGCTTCGCTGATAGCGGCGCTTTCGCTTGTCTATTTCCTGTCGGCCAATGCCGATCATGAAAAACTGGCCACTGTTTCGGAAAACCCGGCGAACAAGATAATGGTGGAGCAGGGTTCACGCACAAAGATCCAGTTGCCGGACGGGTCGCAGGTATGGGTCAATTCAGGCAGCACCATTTCATACGAAAATTTTTATAAGGCCAATACCCGTGAAGTACAACTGAACGGGGAAGCGTATTTTGATGTGGTCCGGGATCCCGAACATCCGTTCATTGTGCATACGTCGGGTATCGATATCAAAGTACTCGGAACCGCGTTTAATGTGAAAGCCTACCAGGCGGAGTCAACCATCGAAGCTACGCTCATCCATGGCTCTATTGAAGTCATCAATAAGAACCGCCCCGGTTCTCCCAAGATCATGCTGAAGCCGCATGAGAAACTCGTGTACAGTAAATATCCCGTGGCCGATACCCGGGATCAGCGTGCGGAAGTAAAGCCCGCCGAGCCGGATGCGTATTCCATCACCATTAAGCCGTTAAGCAAAGAGATAGCCGACAGCAACATCGTGGAAACCGCTTGGGTATACAATAAACTTTCCTTTGAGGATGAGCGTTTCGAGGACCTGGCCCACAAAATGGAAAAGTGGTATAACCTGCGGATCGTTATTGAGAACGAGAAGCTGAAGAATTACCGCATCAGCGGTTCGTTCATCAACGAAACGCCGGAAGAAGCCCTGAAGGAATTACAGTTCCTGGTGCCTTTCAGCTACGTTTTGAAGAACAACGAAGTGCGGATCACCCGAAAATAAAAACGGGAAATGTTGCAGCATTTCCCGTCAACGTATAACAAACAAACCCTTTGTTCAAGAGGGGTTTGCTTGTATTCTTTAACGACAAAACCAAAATTATGCAAAAAAGTGTACTTCGGGGCCAAAAAAATGGGCCAGGGGCGCTTCTCAAAACACTGCTTGTTATGAAGCTTGCCATTGTTATCCTACTTGCCACTACGTTCCAGGTTCATGCTTATCCGGCAATGGGTCAGAAAGTTAATCTGAACCTTAAGCAAACGGAGATCCGCAAGGTGCTGAAGCTGATCGAGGGCGACGGTTTTTACCGCTTTCTCTACAATTCAAAGCTGAAAGCGCTGAAGAACAAAACCGACTTTTCTGCCAGCAATCTTACCGTGGCCGAATCGCTCGACAGACTGTTCAGCGGAAGCAATCTCACCTATAAACAACTCGAGAATAATGTGGTGGTTGTTTTCTCAACCAATGAGGAAGAGAACGACAAGATCAAAGTCACGGGAAGGATCACCGGCGAAAACGGCGAACCCATCGCCGGCGCCACGGTGTTGCAGAAAGGATCCGGTGTGGGTACCTCCACCGATAACAACGGTGTATATACCATTACTGTTGATAACGATGCCACACTGGTGATCAGCAGCATTGGCTTTGAAACACAGGAAGTACGCGTGAACAGCCGTTCCGTGATCGATATCCGCATGGTGGCTTCGGTGAAAAAATCAGAAGAAGTGGTGGTGATCGGTTACGGTACCGCCAGCAGGCGTGATTTAACCGGCAGTGTGGCCAAGGTGAGGGGTGAGGCGATTGCGGCTCAGCCCAACAGTAATGCGTTGCAGTCTTTGCAGAATAAGGTGGCAGGTCTTTCAATTATCAACTCTGCCGTTCCCGGATCTGCCCCTGACGTAAGGATCCGGGGAACGATCAGTGTGGGTTCGATCCGTCCGGTATACATTGTAGATGGAATTTTCAACGACAATATTGATTTTGTAAATCCCAGTGAAATCGAAAGCATTGAGGTACTGAAGGATCCTTCTTCGCTGGCGATCTTCGGTATCAAAGGAGCTGCCGGCGCCATCCTGGTTACAACCAAGAAGGCAAAATCCGGCCAGATCAACATCAATTTCAGCACAACGTACGGAACTAAAAAACTGGTCGACAAAATTGAACTGGCCAGTGGTGATGAATTCCGTCAATTAGCAGCATTTGAAGCCAATAACAGAATTCAGGATGATCCCAGCGATTTGTCATACTTAAGCTTCGTAAATAATGTCGGTGGCCCGGGTATGGCGGCCTTTACCGGCAATACCGACTGGATCGACGCGGTTACCCGTTCGGCTAAATTCAGCACCACCAACCTGAGCCTGGATGCCAGCACTGACAAGAACCGCTTTCACTTCGGGTTGGGGTATACGTATGATGAGGGGCTCGTAAAGCATGTTCGTTACGATCGGATGAATCTGAACGTTAATGATGAATTCAAAGTAAGCAAGCGGTGGAAACTGGGCTTCGGTCTCATTGGTTCCAAGGAAAGACTGCCATACAACAGCGGAGCCCTGGAAAACGCCCGTCGTTCGCTGCCGATCGTTTCTGCAGAAACAAAGCAATTCTATACTAAGAACCCGTACGGAACTGACTCGGGTTATTTCAACTTATATTCAACCACTCCCATTATCCAGAACTCAGAGACCAACCCAATGGCCACCCTGGAGAACAACTGGGACAAGAAGATCGACGAACGCTATCGCCTCGTAGGGAATGTATATGTGGATATTAACATCCTGAAGGATCTGAATTTCCGCAGTACCTGGTACGCCGATATGAGCTGGCGGAATAACCGGGAGTATACCCCGCTTTATGATCTGTATGATCCTACCTTTACCGGCAACCAGGTAATCCATCGCAACAGCCTGACGGCCGTTCGCCAGGACCTGATCAATACCCGCGCATTCCAGCAGGATTACATCGCTACCTACAAAAAGAAATTCAGCGAACATTCACTTACACTTACTGCCGGTTTTACTACTTACTATAATAAGTACGAACAGGTAAGTGGTACAGTTAGTCAGATTACCCCAGGGGCTTACATTATTCCTGACAATAAACGTTTCTGGTACCTCAATACTGGCTTTGGCGAAGTGAAAAGCATTATCCCAACAAGCCAGAATGAATACTCAACGGTGTCAGGCCTGGCAAGGTTGATGTATAACTACCGGGGTAAATACTACCTGACCGGTAGCTTCCGCCGCGATGGTTCCAGCCAGATTAACAGGGAATATTCCAAGAAATTCCAGAATTTTTGGGCTATTGGTGCAGCTTGGGAAATTTCAAGAGAGAAATTCATGGAACGCGTGAAAGCCGTGAATTACCTTAAACTGAAAGCCTCGACCGGTGTGTTGGGTAACTTTACCGCACAAGGTAAAAACTATCCGGCTTATCCCACTATCTCAAACACATCCGCTGCAGTATTCGGGGATAATGCGGTGCCGGGACTGGAGCCCGACTATCTTTTTGATCCAAACCTGCACTGGGAAACAGTTAATTCCACAGAAGTTGGGTTAGAAGGTGACTTCCTGGACAACCGGTTGCACTTTGAAGGCGTGTATTATTATAAAAAAACAAAAGACCTGATTGTTCTGCTGGAGCCTTCCGGTATAAAGCCCACACTTACCAACAACGGTTCTATTGAAAACAAAGGATTTGAATTCTCTGCCAGTTGGACACAGACACTCATGAAAGACCTTACGGTGGTACTGGGAGGTAACTTTACGACTTTCAAAAATAAAGTGGTCTCACTTCCTTATCCCGCACGTCAGAGGATATCTTCCAGCGAACAAACCCCGAACCAGGCTCAGACCGGTTACCCGATCGGCTATTTTTACGGTTTGATCCACGATGGTATTTATCAGTCTTATGCAGACATTCTTGCCTCCCCCGTGAATACAATCAATGGTGGCGGTGTTAAGCCGGGTGATATCAAATACAAAGACCTGAATGGCGATGGGGTGATCGATGACAATGACAGGACCCTGATCGGTAACCCGACACCAGACTTTACCTATGGCATCAACCTCAGCGTGAAATACAAAGCGTTCGACCTCAGTATCGACTTCGCGGGATGCTATGGCAACGAGATCTACCGTGTCTGGGGAACTTCCGAGCAAAAGAACTCGGTATACAATTACCCGAAATATTACACGGAAGGATGGACCGGGGCCGGAACTTCGAACTGGGTTCCTATTGTCAATGCTGCTCATCTCGTGAACAGAGCGCCCTCTACCTATGGTATCGAAGACGGAAGTTTCTTCCGGATACGCAACCTTGCAATCGGTTATACCGTTTCTAAATTGCCGAAGATCACGGGTATCAAAAACCTGCGTGCTACATTCTCAGTGCAGAACCTGAAGACCTGGAAGCGTAACATCGGGTACTCTCCGGAATTCGCAGGTGACGCACTTGGATTCGGTATGGACTTCGGCGGCGCCGGTAGTGCCCTGCCAAGGATCATGACTTTGGGACTAAATGTTAACTTCTAATATTTTAAAGTAAAATTTTTTGAACATGACAACATACAAAAAACAAATAGCCCGGATGGTAATAGCTGTTTTGGCTATAACGCTTTTCGGAAGTTGTAAAAAATTCCTTGATAGAAAGCCTTTGGGCATATCACAGGATGATATACAGGGGGGTGCACTGGAAGGACGGGCGCTTGGATTATATGGTGCTATCCGGAATTCGAATGCACAACCATACTGCGGCGATGGATTCCAAAACATTCCCTGGGTGGCCATGAACGGTTTCCGTTCCGACGACGCGGAACTGGTGGCCGATCCCGGCGCCTCAGCCTGGCACCAGACCTACGATAATTTCCAGTATACCAAGGACGACTGGGGAGCGGGCCTTTACTGGGATAAGCACTATGTATTCATTGGCCTCTGTAACGATGCATTGGATGAAGCCGTTAAAGGGAATTATACGGATCCGGGTTCGCTCATTAATATCGCAGAAGCCCGTTTCTTTCGTGCCTATGCGTACTTTGATCTGGTAAGAACCTTTGGTGCCGTTCCTAAAATTGACTTCAAAATCAATGTGCCGTCTGATGGTAATGTTGCCAAGTCTGATACAGCGGTAATCTATAACCTGATCCTGCAGGACCTCACCTATGCTGAACAATACCTTCCGCTTAGTTGGAGTACTAATTTTGCGGGAAGGCTTACTTCCTGGGCTGCCAAGTCATTGCATGCAAAAGTGCTGATGCAGCAGAGAAGGTATGCGGAGGCATTGCCAATCTGCCGTGATGTGATCGTGAACGGCCCTTATAGTCTTTTTTCACCTTATTGGAAGATGTTTAAGAAAGAAGGTGAATTGTGTAGTGAGTCCATCTTTGAAATTCAGGCCTCTAAAAAAGCAGGAGATGGAAATAATTACTGGAGCCGTCTCGGCCAATGCCAGGGTGTTCGTGGTTCAGGAACCTGGGACCTTGGCTGGGGATGGAATACCCCAACAGCCAACCTGGTGAACGCTTACGAGGCAGGCGACGTACGTAAAGACGCCACAATCCTCTATTCGAACCAATCAGACGGTGGCACCAATACCGGCGGTTACGGGCTGGTACTTCCCAACCTGACCAACGCTTTGTACTGGAACAAAAAAGTGTATAATCAATACAGCGATTACCTGGCTGCCGGTTTGGGAACGCCCAACAACGAAGCGCAGAATACCTGGGTGAATCACCGCGTATTACGCCTGGCGGATATCCTGCTCCTGGGCGCCGAAGCCGCGAATGAATCAGCCCCGGGCGGTTCGGAAGCCACTACCTGGCTGAACCGTGTTCGTAACAGGGCGAATTTGGGCAATATCGCCTATGTAAACCAGGCGCAGATGCGTGCAGCCATCAAGCAGGAAAGAAGAGTGGAATTCGGTATGGAATACGAACGCTTCTTCGACCTCGTTCGATACGGTGATGCCATCAATGTATTGGGTGGAAACGGTTACCAGAACAAACACAGGTATTACCCGATCCCGACCTCCGCGTTGAATTCTAATCCTAACCTGGTACAGAACCCAGAATGGTAATTTTTTAAAATACTAAAATAAACGATCATGCAAATGAAACTTCAACATTACCTCACAGCAATCGCCTTCGTATTGTTTGTGGCAGGTTGCCAGAAAATGGACAGACCTGAACTGGGTAATTACCTGCAGGATTCCAATCCCCCCAATAGCCCGCTTCGCTTCTACTCGGCGATGGATGGTACCGGGGCCGATATGCTGCGCAACGCGGTAGACAGTATCAAAGCAAACTTCCCGGCGTCCAATGGTATGTCATTAGTGGATGGTATCCGTGGTAAGGGCATGAAAGGCGCCGATGGAAAATCCATCGTATTCCCTTCTGCCAATGATTTCGCCAAATCGACCAGTTTCACCATTTCTTACTGGATGAAGAATACGGCACAGGCCGGACGTACCGAATTTGTATTCTCCCTCGTGGACGACAAATACGGCTGGCACCACAGTGCGATCTTCCTGCTGGTTGAGAACCAGACAGCCACCAGCACCACCATGAAACTCGGATTGATGGATCAGTGGCTGGAAGGCACGTTCAACAAGCCCCTGTTCGATGGCAACTGGCACCACATCGTATTCGCGTACGACGAAGTAACTTCTAAAATGAATTACTACTTCGATGGCGCAGCTGTTACCGGCATGACGCCCACACAAACCGATGTGAAGAACGGCGGCAACCCACGCGGAGCGGTTGACCTGAAATCCATCAAGAAACTGATCGTTGGCGGATGGAATAAGCACGGAGGCGCCGAAGGACCGACCGACGACTGGATCAAGACCTATACGGGTAACATCGACCAGTTCAGGTTGTACAACAAAGCGCTGTCAGCCGCCGAAGTACAGGCTTTATTTGCTAACAAACAATAGCAGTAATTAGCAGTTTCATAAATCAAGCTTCATGCGCAATCAGAAAGGGCTGAACATTCTTGTTTGGCCCTTTTTTTCTTTTTTTTAAACAAGGGTTCATTCATAATGCATCGCAAACATCTAACAGCCGCCCTGTTTTCCGCGGCACTCGCTGCCTCCGTCTTTAGTTCCTGCAAGGGAAAGAAGGAAACCATGTTCGAAAGTCTTTCCGCGTCTTCCACGCAGATTTATTTCGAAAATAAACTCGACAATCACCGGGATATGTTCAATATCCTGTACTACCTGTATTACTACAATGGCGGCGGAGTGGCCACCGGCGACATCAACAACGATGGCCTGCCCGATATCTATTTTACCGCCAACAGCAAGGGGAATAACAAACTCTACCTCAACAAGGGAAATTTTGTTTTCGAAGACATTACGGCCAAAGCCGGTGTGGCCGGTACCGCCGACTGGTGCTCGGGCGTTACCATGGCCGATGTCAACGGCGATGGATTTCTCGATATCTATGTAACGGCCAGCAGCCTTCACCACGGCCTGAAAGGCCACAATGAATTATTCATCAACAACAGGAACGGAAGCTTTACCGAAAGTTCCGCTCAATACGGGCTCGGCTTCTCCGGCTTCGGCACCCAGGCCGCGTTCTTCGATTACGATCACGACGGCGATCTCGATTGTTACCTGCTCAACCACTCCCAGAAACCGAATTCCAACATACGCGATACCAGCAACCGCCGCAAATTCGACGAAGTATCGGGCGACCGGCTCTACCGCAACGACCTCGATTCATCCGGGAAATTCACCGATGTATCCATTCAGGCAGGCATCTACCAGAGTAACCTCGGATACGGGCTCGGCATCGCCATCGGCGATTTCAACAACGACGGATGGGATGACATCTACATCGGTAACGACTTCCACGAGAACGACTACTATTACATCAATAACGGCAATGGAACCTTCACCGAAGAAGGCGCTAAACACTTCAAACATTACAGCCGTTTCAGTATGGGCAACGACGTGGCGGATTACAACAACGACGGGCAACTCGATGTCATTACCGTAGACATGCTTCCGCAGGATGAAAAAGTGCTGAAGACATACGGAAGTGATGAGAATCCCGATACCTACAAATACAAACTGATGGGGCACGGGTACCAGAACCAGTATTCCCGCAACGCCCTGCAACGCAATAACGGCAACGGAACCAGTTTCAGCGAAACGGCACTCCAAAGTGGTGTTTCGGCCACCGACTGGAGCTGGGCGCCTCTGTTCGCCGACTTCGACAACGACGGGAATAAAGATCTCTTCATTTCCAGCGGGATTGTGAAAAGGCCCGTTGACCTCGACTATGTTCGCTTTGTATCCGACCTGGTCATGAAGATGAATATCGACAAGTCGAATGAATTTGATAATGAAGCGATCGATAACATGCCCGATGGAAGTTCGCATCCCTATTTCTACCAGGGCGATGGAAAAATCAATTTCAACGACGTAAGCGAAGCATGGGGTACAGCCGCTATGAAAGGATATTTCAACGGGGCTTCCTATGCCGACCTCGACAACGACGGCAATCTCGACCTGGTCATCAACTGCCTCAATGCGCCTGCCGTGGTATTGAAAAACAAGGCGCCGAAAAAGAACAGCATCGATATCGAATTCGTTGGCACCGGAAAAAATACCCGTGGCATCGGCGCCCGGGCCTGGATCTTCGCGAAAGGGAAAATGCAATATGGACAGGTGATGAGTACCCGCGGTTTCCAGTCTTCCTGTGACCCCAGGCTGCATTTCGGTCTCGATAGTCTGCATAATATCGACAGCATGCTCATCGTATGGCCCGACCAGAAATACCAGCTGATCAAAACCATTCCGGTGGTGGGCCGTATTACCGTGAACCAACGTGAAGCAGGGGGCCGCTTCAACTACGACCAGTTCTTTCCTGCCGCCAAACCTCTCTTCAGCGATGTGACCCCGCAGGCCGGCCTCAACTGGACACACGAGGAAAATGATTTCCTCGACTTCAACAAACAATACCTGACCCCGCACATGGAATCCACCCGCGGACCTAAACTGGCCGTGGGCGATGTGAACAGGGACGGTCTTGATGATATCTATGTATGCGGCGCCTCCGGGCAGGCGGGACAAATGCTGTTACAAAACGCCGCCGGAAAATTCATTGCTTCTGATACCGCTGTATTCGGCAAAGCCTGGTTAAGCGAAGATGTAGACGCCGTATTCTTCGATGCCAACAACGATAACGCCCCGGATCTTTACGTGGTAAGCGGCGGCAACCAGTTCGATGACGGCGATCCACGCCTGGCCGACCACTTGTACATCAATGATGGCAAGGGACATTTTACCATGGCTGAAGGCGCCATCCCCAACCTGCTTAAAAATAAATCCTGTGTTACCGTCGCGGATATTGATAAGGATGGCGACAATGATCTTTTTGTGGGCGGACTGGCCGACGCAAAGCGTTTCGGCATTTCACAACCTTCGTACCTGCTGCTGAATGATGGCAAAGGACATTTCAGCCAGGCCGGCGCATCACAGATCAAACTCGATAACCTGGGTATTGTGACCACCGCCAGTTTTACCGACCTGGATAAAAACGGCTGGCCCGACCTGGTGGTAGCAGGAGAGTGGATGGATGTAAAGATATTCCGGAACAACAACGGCCGGTTTACCGAAACAGCCATACCCGCCAGTACCGGCCTCTGGCAATCGGTTTACAGCACCGACGTGAATGGTGATGGCTTTATGGACATACTCGCGGGTAACTGGGGCCACAACAGTAAACTCTACGCCGGCAAGAACGGGCCGGTGAAACTCTATATCAAGGATTTTGATAACAACGGATCGGTAGAACAGGTAATGGCATATACCATCGATAAGAAGGAATACACTTTCCTGGCAAAGGACGAACTGGAAAGACCCCTTCCGGTGCTCAAAAAAGCCTATCTCAAATACAGTGAAGTGGCCGGCAAAACGGTCGACTATATGTTCTACGATCTCTTCAAGGATTATACAGAACGCAAAGCGGAAACATTGGGCTCCTGCTGTTTCATTAACGATGGCAAAGGCGGGTTCACCAAACAGGATCTGCCCGATATGCTGCAGCTGGCGCCGGTATTTTCTTTTGCTCCGGCATCACCCGCTGTGAGCGGTGAATACCTGGCAGGCGGTAATTTTTATGGTGTGGTTCCGTATGAAGGAAGATACGACGCCTTATTACCAACCGCTTTTTCGTTCAGCAAAACAAAGATGGGTTTTGAAACCAACGCAAGTACATCCTTCGCCGATGGCGAGGTACGGGATACAAAATGGATACGCTATGCCGGCGGAAAGCAGGTGCTTGTTATTGCGCAGAATAACAGGCCGCTTGTGTTCCTGGCGCCGGCCCGGTAATTTTTTGAAACGGCGGCAGCGCCGCTGCCGAAAAAGCTTGATCGCATGAAACAACCTATTGGCATCGCCATTCTCTTCTGTGCGCTGTTGTTGGCACAGGGCTGCAGGGAGAAGGCGTATCACAACGCTTTCAATGACCCCCTGCTGTACTGTAAAACGGTAAAGGAACTGAACAACGTGGTGATGCAGAATAATTTTCCCCCCATCATCGCCAGCCGCAATTATGCCTACGCCAACATCGCCGCCTATGAAGCAATGGTGCTGGGCGATAATCGTTTTCAATCTCTGGCCGGGCAGATCAAACACCTGCCGCCCATGCCGAAGCAGGATACCGCTAACGTTAACTTCCAGTATGCCGGTTTGCTCGCTTTCTGTAAAGTGGGGCAGGCGGTAACATTCCCTGAAGGAAGCATGAAGGAATATGTGGCCCGCCTCGATTCCATTGCCACCGCCTGCAACATGAGCAACGCGATGAAGGCGGCCAGTAAACGTCTCGGCGATTCGGTAGCCAACCATATCCTTCGCTGGAGCAGGAGAGACAACTATGCGCAAACAAGAACTGCGGAGAAATACAATGTAACGAACGAAGAAGGCCGCTGGGTTCCCACACCGCCTGCCTATGCCCAGGCCCTGGAACCGCACTGGAATGAAATCCGGCCGATGGTGATGGACAGCGCAAGCCAGTTCCTTACGCCCCGCCCGCCGGTTTTTGATATGAAGAACAAGAACAGCAAATTCTACCAGGAAGTGCTTGCGGTTAAAAACGCCGGCGACAGTCTGACCGATGAACAAAAACACATCGCCGAATTCTGGGACGACCTGGGCACCCGGATGAACGTGGAGGGGCATGTGATGTTTGTGACCAAGAAATTCTCTCCGCCGGGTCATTGGATGAATATCGTTGGTATCGCCGCCAGAAAGGCCGGCGCCGATTTTTCGAATACGGTATACGCCTATGCAAAAACGGCCATCGCTTCCTTCGACGCGTTTATTCAATGTTGGGATGAAAAATTCCGCAGCAATGTGCTCAGGCCCGAAACGGCCATCAACAAATACATCGACCAGGAGTGGAGGCCTTATCTTCAGACACCACCCTTCCCGGAATATACCTGCGGGCACAGTACCGTATCTTCTTCCGCCGCCGAGGCGCTCACCAGTGTATTCGGCGATAACTTTAATTATACCGATACCTCCGAGCTGGAATTTGGAATCAAAAACCGTTCGTTCACGTCCTTCAGGCAGGCTGCCATTGAAAACAACTGGGCACGCTTCTACGGGGGCATTCATTACCACAATTCCTGCATCATCAGTACCGAGTACGGGCGCAAAGTGGGAAGTCTTGTCAATGAAAAACTGAAAATGAAAAAATAAATTACCAGCATGAAACAACAGAATCGAATTATGTGGGCATTGCCTTTTTTAATGCTCTTTGTATTTGCGGATTGTTCCAAGAGTGGCGGCGGCACCGGTACTGGTGGAGGTACCGGTGGTGGCGGGGGTACACCTACCAATGATATGGATGTGTGGATCACCAGGCCCGACCAGTCGGTGGTACTGGCGAAACAGGCTGTAACACTTTCCTTTGCGGCTACCGCTACCAGCGGTTTCCCGGTAATAGCCGTTGATGAGGCCACCAGCTACCAGAGCGTTGATGGCTTTGGATATACACTTACCGGCGGCAGCGCTTATCATATCAATAAAATGGACGCGGCTTCCCGGGCCTCGCTGCTCAACGAACTCTTCGGCAGCGGCAGCAACTCTATTGGCATCAGTTACCTGCGGGTAAGCATGGGCGCTTCCGATCTCAGCGCTTCGGTGTACAGTTACGACGACATGCCCGCCGGGCAAACCGATCCCACGCTGGCCAATTTTAGTTTGTCGCTGGATACGGTCGACGTGATACCGGTATTGAAAGAAATACTGGCCATCAACCCCAACATCAAAATACTGGGTTCTCCCTGGAGCGCACCCGTGTGGATGAAAACCAACGGCAGTTCCATCGGCGGCGGATTGCAGACACAGTATTACGCCGTGTACGCGAAATATTTTGTGAAGTATATCCAGGCCATGCAGGCAAAAGGCATCCGCATCGATGCGGTTACCATACAGAACGAGCCCCAGCATGGCGGTAACAATCCCAGCATGGTGATGTCTTCAACGGAACAGGCGAACTTTGTCAAGAACAACCTCGGCCCCGAGTTCCAGGCGGCCGGCATTACAACCAGGATCATCATCTGGGATCATAATTGCGACAATGCCGCTTACCCGATTGCCATTCTCAATGATCCCGCGGCCAAGCAATACATCGACGGCTCCGCCTTTCACCTTTACGCGGGAGATATCAGCGCCCTGTCGGCCGTAAAAACGGCGCACCCGGATAAGAACCTTTATTTCACCGAACAGTGGACAGGCGCTACCGGGTCCTTCAGCGGCGACCTGAACTGGCATATCAAAAACGTGATCATCGGTTCCATGCGCAACTGGAGTAAAGTGGCGCTCGAATGGAACCTGGCCAGCGATGCCACCTGGGGGCCGCATACGCCGGGCGGTTGCACAGAGTGTAAAGGCGCATTGATCATCAATGGCACCCTCGTGGTACGAAACGTTGGCTATTATATCATAGCGCACGCGAGTAAGTTTGTTCCGGCAGGCTCGGTTAGGATCGCCAGCCCGATGCCCACCAACCTGCCCAACGTGGCGTTTAAAACACCCGCGGGTAAAAAAGTATTGATCGTATTGAATGAAAGCGGTACAGCGCAGGGCTTCAATATCGGCCATAACGGAAAATATATTTTCACATCACTCACCCCCGGTGCGGTAGCCACCTATACCTGGTAAATCAGCACATATGAAAAAACTCAGTTTTATCGCAGGTCTGCTTGTCCTCTGCGCCTGCTCAGACAACAAAGAGAACAGCAAAACGGCCACCGCCGGCCCTTTCTCGGTCGACGGAAAGAAAGTAACGGTTTATACCACCGCCGACAGCAGTGATTACCGTCTTTCTGAAACCGGCACCCTGGATTTCAGGGAGAAAGGGCAGCCCTTCGAAAACGAGATCACGGTTTTTGTGGATCCATCCAAAACTTTTCAGACCTACTTCGGTATCGGCGCCGCCTTGACCGACGCCTCGGCAGAAACATTTTATAAACTACCGAAAGAAAAACAGCAGGAACTGATCACGGCGTATTTCGATGCGCAGAAAGGAATCGGCTATACGGTAGCCAGAACGAATATCAACAGCTGCGATTTCAGCAGCGATATGTACACCTATGTTTCCGACAGTACCGACAAGGAACTGAAATCATTCAATATTGATCACGACCGTAAATTCAAAATCCCCTTCATCAAAGAAGCGATGAAATCGGCCGGTAACAAACTGAATCTTTTTGCCAGTCCCTGGAGTCCGCCCGCTTACATGAAAACCAACAGCGACATGCTGCACGGCGGGAAACTCAAACCCGACTACGCGGCCAGCTGGGCCTTGTACTATACGAAATTCATTAAGGCCTACGAGAAAGAGGGCATACCCGTATGGGGCATCTCGGTGCAGAACGAACCCATGGCCACCCAGCGTTGGGAAAGCTGCCTCTACACCGCCGAGGAAGAACGGGATTTTCTGAAGAATCATCTGGGTCCCACGATGGAGAAAGAAGGCCTGAAGGATAAGAAGATCATCGTATGGGATCATAACCGCGACCTGATCTACCAGCGTGCGCAAACGTATTTCAACGATCCGGAAGCC
>WBZX01001689.1_pt1 | contig 16208 bp, 16 predicted proteins | sample 5204211 | NCBI WGS metagenome assembly WBZX01 (sample SAMN12344362, study PRJNA552823) | activated sludge metagenome | biome: Activated sludge suspended growth; feature: Nitrification reactor; material: Wastewater; isolation source: activated sludge from nitrification reactor of wastewater...
GGGATATTGTTTCCGGAATCCTTCGGCCCACAACGTGATCAAGTTGTTCAAGGTGTCGGAACCGATGCTGTTGATCGTCCCGGACACGCCGCTGACCTTCTGATAGGGTCGTAGCGTTGCTTCAGCTCCGTCGGATTGCTCAGCACAGGCAGCCGGCAGGATGATCAGCGCATAGAGCAGCGAAAACACGAGGACGGTCGTCAGCGGATGCCAGCATTCAGATTCACGGACGGTACTCGACTCGCGACGCATATGGTCTCCCTCCTCTTGAGAGCGACAATGTAGGAACCGACGGTTTCGGCCAGATCGATGCTGTGTTAATTAGCTGTTAACTCTTCTGGTGACATGGGAACTCGTCTGTTAGTTTCGCTGAGCAGCCGATTGCTGCCATGTCTGAGCCCTAGCGGGATGCGGGAAAAGTCCGCCACCGGGGAAGCAGGAGAAGCGAAGCCTGGCCGCTATCAGCACGGGATTGAGTTGTCTCGTCGGCATACGACCGTTCAAACCGCCGGTCCGCATTTCGCCAGGCCCTTCTGATGAACCCATCGGAGCAGCTTCAATCGGGTGTTGATGTCCAGTTTGCCGAACAGATTGGTCAGGTGATGGCGGACAGTGATGGTGGAGATGTGAAGGCGGTCGGCAATGTCTTTGTTGGACAGACCTTGTCCGACCAACAGGGCAATCTCCTGTTCACGATCGGTCAAAGAAGAATCAAGGCGTTGAGGCAAGAAGGGACTCGATGTCGGGTCATTGCGCTCCTGCCGCCGGGAGGTTCCGGGAAGCCTGCGGAGGTAGTCGACGGTTGCGAGCAGGATCTCCACCGGTTGAATGTTCAATACAATGCTGTCGATGCCGGACAACAGGAGCCCGCTCGCACCGTATCTGTATTCCATGTCGCTGATGGCGATGATTCTGATCGTCGGAGCGGAAATCCGCACCTTCCGCACCAGATCTGCGACATCGATTTCTGACTCAAGCACCACAATGAGCGCCCGGGGCTTCTCGCGCGCGACGATCTCTTCCGCATCCGATGCGTTGATCGCTTCCCCAACCAGCCTGACATGCGGGTGAGTCGTCAGGACAGCCTGCAGGCCGAGGCGAACGAGATCACTCTTGCAGACGGTCGCCAAGGCAAACGAAGAATCGGATGGTTCGCGTTCGCTCACTGGACCCATAATTCCTGCCTGAGGGCTACCGCCTTCTGCCTCGTTACGCATGGGATGAGGCCGACAGGCGATCGAGGTCATCCAGCCTCGTGGCTGCGGGTTGTGAAAGCGTCAACCGTTCGGCCTCCAGCCAATCTTGACGATCATGCCCATCCTGCCGTCCCCGGCGCTGATACAGCTCATAGGCCAGTTTCTCAATGCGTGTTCTGATTTCCTCGTCCGCTGCCAGACCGCCAGCGGCTTGCGGTCTCCGGTCGCGGACCGGCCGTGGGCGGGCAGACGTCTTCTTCACCGCCTTGGATGGGCTACCTTTCTGCTTAATGTCTGCGGTTGACTTACTCCGTCGTTGTGTCATCGCTGAATCTCCTGGTTGCATCGAACTGAACTTTCCTCCTTCCGACAGAAAGGCATCGGTCAGAAAATATGCACGACAAGGGATTGTCGGGATTCTCCCGGAACCGTTCCGCGATGCGATTGTGAGGACGCGGAGTCGCCGGCCGCACGGGGGCGTCTATGGGAAAAAGCCTTCTCAGGACGCCGCGTTGCGCTCTGGTCGGTCCTCTGCTGGTCCTTACAGGGGATCGGCTCGCGCGGACTCGTTGTCTTGTGCAAGGTCAGGAGCCGCCCCTGATCCGGCGTTCACAAGGTGGATCGTCATGAACGGACCCAAGACCGTAAGGGTGAGGTTCACGCCGCCTTGCTCCGAGTGCAGGGGCGTACGACTATGGTTCCATGAAAACATTTCGCTCTTCTCCGTGTGGGAAGGCCAGCATAGGGGTGTAGCATTTCATGAAATTCACCGTTCCTTTAACATTCGGTTAAACCCGACCATTCCAGGATAGTTGTGAGTAGGTCATAGGGGCGGCGGCGAAAGTCGCCCTGGTCCTGGCTGTCGAAGTAACCTCTTTGAAAGACGGCCTTGAGGAAACCGAAACAGGTCAACTGTAGGGTCCGTGGCAATGGTTTCTTCGATCGTCCAGATTATTGAAGACGAGCCGCTCCACGCCGACCTGCTGGACCGCGCGTTGCGCCAGGCCCAATTCGCGACGACGCTGGCCGCGGATGGCGAGAGTGGATGGCGTGACGCGCAACGACTGCTGCCTTCGTTGATTCTGCTCGACCTCATGCTGCCGGGTCTGAGCGGCCATGAGGTGTGCCGGTTAGTCCGACGCACACCGTCCACGCGCCATATCCCGATCATCATGCTGACGGCCGTCGGAACAGAAGCAGACCGTATCGCCGGCCTTGAGATGGGAGCAGACGACTACGTGGTGAAGCCGTTCAGCCCGAGGGAGGTCGTGTCTCGCGTTCAGGCCGTGCTGCGCAGAGTCCATGAGACACGTCGTGAGGACCCTGTTCTCTTTTCCGATACCTCCATCACAATGGAGGGGCCTTACTTCGTCCTGTCCTTGCAGGAGCGGCAAATCACCGTCTCGAGCACAGAACTGAAGCTGCTTCAGTACTTGCTGACTCGGGACGGGGAATTAGTGCGCGGCGATGAATTGTTGAAGCTTCCAGGCGAGGAACTCGGGAACACTAGCAGAGAAGAACTGGATCACCGTGTTCGCTTTCTTCGACGAAAACTGGAGAACAGCGGAACGGGATCGATTGAGATTTTGCCGGGGTCTCGTTATCGCTTCCTGGCCCATCCGAGGCCGAACTGACACAACCGGCCGGACTACCGCCTCATTCGGAACGCTGCGGCAGTCACCCACAACCACCCGGCAGGGACAGGCTATCTCAAGGTGTCACCTGAGACCCCTCACAGGAGGATCAGCCGACGCAGGCTAAGACCCGCGCCTTCGACGACATCCGTTCGATCTCGTACTCGAAGCCCCTTCGAAGCAGGATGATCTCTCCGCGCCGGCTCAGCTCGTCGACGGTCTTAAAGACCTGGTTCCAGCTGAGCTCCGGCAGCAGGGTCACGACCTGCTCCAGCGTCAGGGATTTTCGCAGGCCTAAGAGATCGAGAATCAAACCTTCGCTGGTGGGGGAAATGGATGGATGCACCATGGTGCGCCTCCTGGTTGGGAATCCTTCACTCACCCTTGTCGCAGACCAGGGCAGCTGTGGAGTCGGCGATCACGTGCGGCCTCTAACATGAAGAAACCGTATGTCGATGCCATCACCGCCGCATCAATTCTGAGTTAACTCGTTCCAGGGATCACCTCGCCGCTAGATTTCCTCACGGCCGCAGGACGATCCTCTCCCGGTTCCGTCGCCCTGTGCCGGCGAACAGCGCACCGCCACCACCCGAATCGCCCCGAGCGCCAGGAGAATGGCTCCGAGCGAGAGCAACTTCATGTGGTCCGCATCCTTGAACCAGAGAGAAATGATTTCCGTCAGCATGACCACCAGGATCGTGTCGACGATGAAGGTGACTTTGACGCGGCCTTCTGAAAAATAGGTCAGCGTGGTTTTGAACACTTCCACCACCGCGAGAAGAATCAGCGTATCCACGATAATGTGGCGCAGGCCGATTTCAACCGGCACATCAAATAACAGCCGAATATCCAGGAAGGTCTTGATCACTCCACCGGTCAAGGCGATGAGGATCGTCAGGATGAGCAGACTGAGGACTGCCTTGATTCCTTTCATCCAGAGTTCGGTGAGATCCGTATCGATGGCACGCCCAATGAAATCCGAAAAGCGATGGACTCGAGGCTCTGAATTGATGAATGTCATTCGCAGAATCTCCTTCTTGTGAGGGTCCGCTTCATACGGACACGATGCGCGATTACTCATACTTGATCATGATGGACCACAGGCCGATAAAAAGCCCGACGAGCAAGAGCATGGCGAGATGAAACGCGTCGTTTGAGGATGATGACATCAAGAAATCGGCAGACAACATAGACGACCCTCCTGGTTATAAATAAAAATGATACCCATCGAAGCAGACTTTTTCCTGAGTATATGGAGGTGCTGTTCCGGGAAGATCACTGCTTGGTTACAGCGTTGTTACTTCTGGCAAAGCCTGAGGTTCTGAGCCATCGGAAGAGCGTCGAACGCCCAACCTCATGACGGTGTTCGGTTGGCACCCTGTCCGCCAGAGGATCAAGAGTTAACATGGAGTTAACATCTCGCTAATCGACCAGCAATTCCCTCCCCGTATCCTGGCGACAATGAAAGACCACATCTGTTTCGTACTCGTGATTAGAATAACTCAGTCCGGGCATTCATCACTTTTCCACGGAGGCGCTTATGACTCGACAGCAGCAGCAGACAGGTTCCAACCATCACCGTGGCGCTCGTTCAGTTTTTACCGCGCTAGCCGCCGTCGCGGCGCTGGCACTATTCGGAGACTATGCGGCAGCAGAACATGCGGGCGGCCCGGAACGGCCTACCGCTGACACCTCTCTCGTTGCGTATGAGCCGGTGAAGGGGATCGAAGGGCGACTGACGATCACGGGTTCAGATACGATGGCGCCGCTCATGGATCGACTGGCCAATGAATTCACGCGGCTGCATGGCTATCCCAAGGTGAATCTCTTTGTGGAACATCCAGGGACCAATCCGGCAATGCGGCAATTCCTCCTGAAATATTCCAATCAGCGTCGCGGCGATAAAGCTCGTACCGGCAACACCGGAGCTGGGTTTCCTGAAATTCTTGCTTCATCTCGCGCCATGACGCCTGAGGAGCGTGCCACCTTCACATCGCAAAACGGTCATGAGGTGATTGAGATTCCGATCGCGATGGATGCCGTCGCACTCTACGTGAGTCAGCAGAATCCCGTTCAGCATTTGACTCTGGTTCAGGCTGATGCAATGTTCGGCAGCGGACGCAAACAAGGCGCCGCCGAGGACCTAAACACCTGGGGCGCTGTGGGCGTGACAGAATGGCCATCCCAACCGATCCACCTCTATGGGCGTACCCGGAACTCTGCAACGCACGATTTCTTTGCGCAAAATGTGTTGAAGGGCGGCGCCTTCAAGCCGCAAATCCAGGAAGTTCCTGGAACGGCCATGGAAATGCTTGCTGTGGCTCGAGATCCGCAGGGAATCGGCTATGCGGGTATCGGATATGAGAATTCGTTCGTCAGAATGGTTCCGCTAGCGCAGAACGCGAACAGTCCTGCCGTGGTCCCAAGCGCCGAATCGGTGATAAATGGAACCTATCCTCTCAGCAGGACTCTGTATCTGTACATTAATCAAGACCCGACAGAAACCATTGCGGACCCGCTCCTTCGCGAGTTTCTCAAGTTCGTCAATACTCGTGAAGGACAGCAAGTCGTTGCGGATGCAAAGTTTTATTTGCTCCCGAAGGAACGGATCATGCAAAATCTGGCTCTGATCCAAGGGCCGACTACCACCGCTTCGCTCATGGACGAAGGGAAGCGGACGATGACGGTTCTGGCCGAATAGCGGGAAGTCGAATGTTGAACGGCGATCATAGCAGTGCGGCCGTTCCGAGCGTAACCGGCCACACTGATCATATACTTCATGGGCAGACATGTTATGTCTGTAAGGAGGAGCGACGATGAGTATCAGTCGCATCAGGAGTATTGTGCCGACATTTGTGCGAGCTACCGTCTGTTCCGTTATCACCGCCACCCTGCTCAGCAGTGGCGGCGCCTGGGCAGAGCGTGCCAGCGTGGCAGAGAATCCTACCATCGACGCATCCCTGACCTTCTATGAACCAGTCAACAAACTTGAAGGAAAACTGACGATCACGGGCTCCGACACCATGGCTATGCTGACGGATCAGCTGGCCTTCGAGTTCACGCGGCTGTACGGGTATCCCGCCGTCAATGTCTTTGTCGAGCACCCGGGCTCCAACTTTGCTATGCGCGAATTCCTAGTCGGTTTCTCGAAACAGCGACGGGGGGACAAATCCAGGAGCGAAGGACATGAGGCAGCTGCATATGCGGATATTCTGGCCTCGTCACGGGTGATGACGCCTGAGGAACGGGGACATTTCAAGTCACGATATGGTCATGATGTGCTGGAGATTCCGATCGCGTTGGATGGCGTTGGAATTTACGTGCATGCCGCGAATCCTATCCCGCAGCTTACCCTGCAACAAGTCGACGCCATTTTCAGTTCCAGCCGAAAGTTAGGATGGCCCTCGGACATCACGAGCTGGGATAAGGCCGGTGTCGAAGAATGGTCGTCGCGGGATATCCATCTGTATGGGCGGGATTCAAAGTCGGGAACGCGTGAGTTTTTCGTTCAAACCGCATTAGGCGGCGGCACGTTGCGGTCCGACCTTCACGAACAGCCGGGGTCTGCGATGGAAATTCTGTCCATTGCCCGCGATCCGCAGGCCATTGGATATGCCGGCATCGGCTACCAGGGCTCCTTCGTCAAGGTGGTGCCGATTGCAGCACAAGCCAATGAGCGAGCGGTTCTACCGACTGCGGAGACCGTGACGGATCATCGATATCCGCTCAGCCGAAAGTTGTATCTCTACGTCAACCATGAACCGGGCAAGAAGTTCGAGAACCCGGTGCTGCGCGAGTTTCTTCTGTTCGTCAATAGTCGGCAGGGACAGGAAATCGTAAGCAAGGCCCAATTTTATCCTGTCACCAAAGAACAACTCGCTCAGAACCTGGTCTTGATTCAAGACAAGGCGACTACAGCGGGGTTGGAGTCGAACCACCGGTCTGGCAAGGTCCTTCCTGAATGACGCTCGCCTTCATCAAGCTGTTCAGGTATGCCTAGCCACTTCATTGTGGAGGGTCGCGACAATGCGCGACCCTCCACTCCGTCTCCGTCAGCATCACCGTTCCAAAGGCTTTACTATGATCCAATTTCCTCCAGTATTCAGATGTTTTATCTTCGTACTTGGCCTGAGTGTTTCCGCTTGCGCTGCCGGCCCGGCACCCCGGGTTCTTTATAAGGATGCGACTACGGTCGTCCAGGTTCAACATGATGTTCATGCCCGGTCTGGCAACAGCCATCCCGCGACTCTTTCCGTTCAGACTATCAAACAAGTGCTCACGGGACTGCGCGTACAACGGCGTGGAGATATCGTGCTGAGTCTAGTGACGGGAGAGGAGGAAGCCGTACCCGCTTTTTCGAACGGAGAGATAGACGATCTCGCACCGAGAATCAGTCAAGCCTTGGCAAATGCCACGCCGACGGAACTCGTCGGGTTCTATCGTCGTGTTTCTGATTCCGGTCTCGGACTTGGCGTGACCTCCGGTGGCACCCTGGTTCGAGACGGACTCCTATATGTTGTTCTCGCCAACCATCGGTCGAGGTTTTCCGATGCCATGCGAGAGGGGCTGTCCTATGAGGTAGATCCTATCCGCGACCCGCTTCTTTCATTGCGCTCCCGTGCATTCAAACTGACCTTTGTCACGGATAGAGCTGTTGCTCACCCCGTCAAGCCGTGGGATTACATCGACTCCGGCAAAGTTGTGGTCCTGGACATTCAGACGCTTGAAAGTGTCTTCCGGCCCACGCCGACGTCCCCCCGATAGTTATCATCAGCCACGCCCGTTCCCGGTCCCTTCGGGCAGGACCATTTCCATTGCCCATCCGACCTCCAGGCAGGTCAAAGTCCAGGACACTACGCCGTATCGCAGCTTTTCTACTCCGTTCTGTTGAGATGCATCTGGAGGAAAAGTACGAAGCGTAGTGGGGCCTTCCCTCTCATACTGAATCACGCACTTTCTCGACACACTCAAATTCATGTAGAACCTTGCCTGACGGCTCTCCTGGAAAACCTGCGAATGGCGCTTGTCTGGAAGGTACGGATACTTCGGCTGCTGAGGTTGGGGAACGGGAAGGTTCTTGAAAAGAAGGCGCGTGGTGCACACTGGACCGGAACCGGTATCGAGCGGCATGTCCGCCCGATACCGGCCTTCGATAGCTCAGTTGAAGAAATACTGAATTTGGAAGCGTAACCAGTGACCGTACAGCTCGTCCTGCGACCGGTTCAAAGCAAGGACCGTGGTATCCAACCGATCATGGAGTGAGTATTCTGATACCAACCGAAGGTGCGTATCCGGCTCCCACACCAGTCCAAAGTTCCACATTGTGTTGTCGGCTGCGGCACCCTGAAAGTTCTTCATGCCACCGTGGTAATAGCTATACCGCACATACGGCGTCAATTGACCCACATCTGAGTAGCGCCAGGTATAGTTGACCTGAGCATACCCGCCGTGGAGTTCCTGTTCCGCGACAAAGCCCTGCGCATTGCGCTCCGGTCCTCGACCGACCGTGTATTCCCCCTGAAATCCCCAGGGTTGTGGAGGGGTAAAGATGTACGCGGTAACACGTTGATCCTGGATCTCGCACCCGCCGTGCGTGAGGACCTTAGCGCAGCGAGAACCCGATGTACTGGTTGGGGCTCCGACGTTTTGCACATTGTAGATTCCGGTGAAAGCAAGGACACCGGCTTCCAGGAGTCGTCCGTTGGGCAGCTCGAACGGGTAGGAGAGTTTGGCCCCGAAATGTTTGTCCCGGTTCCGTTCGATTTGGTTCCGGCCTTGTCCGTTGTAGACCATGATGCCGAAGACCCCGTAATCTCCAGGGCCATTGTGGTACGTGGTCATGGTTGCAAACCGTTCTTGAGCGATCTTCGGGCTCCAATAGTACGCAAGACCGAAGTCTCGCTCTCCGGGAGAGCCGGTCTGAACGGATTCAGACCGATCCAATTCTTGTCGCTGACTGCTGGACCGATAGGTGTCGAACGAGTTGGGAACTCGTTGCAAACCGGCGCGGATCCGATGTTCCTTATTCTTGGTTATATAATAATCTGCATAGGCGTCGACCATTTCTGCATTGGATGTCTGAAACCCGTTGCCTTCATAGGCGCCCTGTAGGAAGAATGAAATGCGATCGGACATTTGGCCTTGAAAAACCATACGAATGCGGCGATAAAAGAAATCGCCGTTGTTGTTATTTGAGAAACTCTCTCCTTGCTGATTAGTCAGATTATTCTGAGATCGCGTGGAGTATCGGAACTGGGCGTACCCATTGACGTTGATGCGCTCGAACCATCGGGGACTGGCGCGAAATTGCCCTTCGGTCAATCGTTCGAATGTTCGCCGTTCCTCCTCGGCCTTCGTGCGCAGCCATTCGTCACGAGAGATGAGGTTTTTCTCTAATAGGAGATCTTCTAAAGGGGTGCTCTGCAACGGCAACCCTGCCCCCATTCCAGCCGAGGGTCTGATAGTGGCATCCGTAGGCGCAACAGGGACTCCCTGTGCAACTTTCATTTCCATACCGGACCGCTGATTCTCCACGGCAGGTAGCTCCTGGGCTGAAGCCTGAATCCACGTACCGACCACTGTCATCACACACAACGCCGCCACACAACTTCCGCTGCGGAGATTGCCCATCTGCCATCGATCTCCTGTACCTGTTCGAACCAGCTTCACATCTTCCTCCTTCCTACGGAATGTTTTATCGGTAGTCCATCGACAACGCGCGGCGAAGTATCGTCCTGAAACATGTCTTCCAATTCAGGGCCTTGTAACATCCGTGTAAACTATTGGCATGCTATTCCGGGCTGCGCTTTCCATTCGTACTTCATGATGGTTCGCCTCAGCAGCGAGCTGTCGCGTCCTAAGAGACCCACGACGGCCAAAAGGATGACAGACTTTGTAAACGAATGTTGAATGGATGAGTAATGAGCGCCTCGCAGAACCGTGTATCCGCAGCTGCAGCAGGAGCCATCATGCATAATGCGGGCGCTTGAATAAATTGTGCCCTGATCTGTTGGGGAGCAGAGGACACTCTTCGTCACAATGCAGCAGGCTCTTCCGACAAACTCCGCAGCAGAACGTCAGGTTCCTGACCTCTTTCCTTTGGGAAACTACAGGTTGCAGCGAGAAGTAACGTGGCTGTAACGTGCGGGCAATCAATCGACAATAGATGCTTACTAGGATGCACAATCTATATGTATGAGGGCTAGACATATGATGCGCGCTGCGAACCCCATTCTGTTGGTTACCGCCGACCTTGCCGCTGCCCACAACCTGGAGAAGGTCTTGAAGCCGAATGGCTATAATCTAAGCGTGGCATCAACGCTGGCATCTGCACTGAGCGAAATGCGGCAACGCCCTCCGGCATTGATTCTTCTGGATCGAGAAATCCTCGCTAAAGATGCCGGACGTCGAGACCAGTTCCCTCCTGCTATCCCCATCATCGTGCTTCAGCCGTTCGACAAGTCATGCGGCCCGGATGAATGCCTCACCGAACTGGAGGCTGGATACGACCTTGTGTTCTGTTCCCCTCATTACCGTGAACTGCTCGCGCACATCCGGGCGATACTTCGTCGGCACAATATGACGTCGGAATCGCCATCCGTGCTCCGCGTCCAAGGCCTCGCTATGGATACCGCTCGCCATGAGGTGACGGTCGGGGGAGCCTTCGTCGAACTCACACCGAAAGAATTTCGTATCCTCCATCAATTTCTCTTGTCACCCGGCGTCGTCCTGTCGAGGCAGGATCTGCTTAATCGTGTCTGGGGTGAGGACTTTGCCCTCGAAGAACATGCGCTGGATGTTCACATCCATTCGTTACGTCAGAAGATCGAAGCAGATCCTGCCAAGCCGATTTTCATCGTGACAATTCGCGGGGTCGGATACAAACTTCAGAGCCGGTGACCGTTTTCTTTCGGATCTCTCTTTCCCGCACGCGACTCATGTTGCCGCGTACCGCCGACACGTTTTACTCCGGTGCGATATCGAACGGGTGCAGGATAGAGTCCCTGGAATGGGAAAATGGGCGGTGAGTGCGTCGCCGGGGCAGGGAGCAGATCAGATGGTATATGAGGAAAGGGGGGGGAGCGGCCTACTCAGACCCAGCAGACCGTCGAATGACAGACAGCGATGCGGTGGCGAGTTAGAACTCGTCCACCGACACCGGCTGCAACAGATCCCGTACTGAGAGGACCCCGACGATCGCGCCGCTTTTTAAGACGCCCAGATGGCGCGTATGGTGATGTTGCATGAGATCAGCCGCTTCCGTGATCGAACGCCGCTCGTCCAAACTGATGACAGGGCTGCTCATGATGGATTCCACCGGAACGAAATGCACCGGCTTGTTTTCTCCCACGACCTTTCTCACGATATCGGACTCGGTCACGATACCGATCACACGGTCGTTCTGCTCGATAAACACGCTCCCGACATGGCGCTCGTTCATCACTCTGGCTGCGTCCGCCGCCGAAGTGCCGGCCGGCACGGTCACCAGTTTCTTCGTCATGAGATCGCTGACTGTCACCATAGTGTGTCCTCCCTGTTGAATGTGTGTCATCGGCGGCTGTGTCTCACCTTGCGGATGCTCTAACAGGGAGGATACTCCTGGTACGTTCCAGGATGGTTAGGCGACCGTAAATTCTATGTTACGAATGAGTTCGCAGTGGAGTCCGGGGAGGACAGACGCGGCACGGGAGAGAATCACCCATGCCGCGCCGTGAGAGAAGTGCCGGGGAACGACTACTCTTTCACCACGAAGTGGACGCTGCGGTTCTTCTGCCAGCAGACCGGATTGTGCTGGAGACACAACGGCCGGTCTTTTCCGTAACTCGTGACATCGACCTGGAGCTGATTGATGCCCAACGATTCGAGGTACCGCTTCACGGACAGGGCTCGTCGTTCCCCCAACACCAGATTGTATTCGGAGGTCCCGACTTCATCGCAACGGCCTTCCAGCAACACTTTGGTGATCCGGTTGTCTTTCAGACGCTTGGCGTTGGCCTCGACCGCCGTAAGCGCATCGTCCCGCAGGACATATTGGTCAAAATCAAACAGCACATCGGGGAACGGGATGTTCTGCTCCCCGGTCGCATTCCGCGCGGCCATCTCCACCGATCGCAACGGCACCGGAGCCGGTTCGGGCGGGGCGGGGATTTCCTGTACCGGAGCCGCAGCCACACGCTCCTCCGCGCGGGGGGGCTTCGGTGGAGTCGCCGTCGCTCCTCCGCTGGTTCCCGATTTGCTCGCGCAGCCGTCAAGGAACAGGGGGCCGGCGACGGCCAGCAATCCGAGCAGAACAAACGGGCGCAAACGTATCATGAAAACCTCCGGCGCTAGATGGGTTCGTGGAGTGGACGAGGCACAGAATAATCAAATCGAACGAACAGGGCAAGTTACTTCTTCTCGGCACAGCATTCGTAGACGCGTCGCGAATCCGACAACGGCTCCCACCGTAGGATTTGCAGCGCATCGTCCACGTAGGCCGGGGTGCGCATTCCGTTGAGCACGGACGTGACGCCCCCCGTGCTGGCGAGAATCCACAGTGCCTTCTGCGACAAGGTCGCCTTCCGTCTCTGCTCAGGCAACAGCGGATCGATGGTTCGATGCAGGTCTTCGGCACGCAGGCGGCTGCGTTCACTGGCTTCACGATGCAACGTTCGCAGCAGCGCGAGGAGTTCCGGTACGTACCGGTCACGCCAGGCTTCCCACTGCTCGGCAATGGTACCCGTCAATGCTTCGGAGAGCGCGCGAAGCACCTGGTTCACGTGGGGCGCAATCATCTGCGTTTCGATTTGCTCCCAATGTTCCAAGCCCTGCACCTGCGTGCGGATGCGGTTCAGTTCGTCGGCCCATCGGAAAAAGTCTGCGGGAAGCATGCCTTGGCCGCTATGGGCCACCGCCGGCGCAAGATCCTTTCGATACGCTTCTTCCAACAGTGCGACCTTCTGTCGTTGCGTTTCGAATTCCGCCTCCGGCGCCGGCACCGGCACATCGGCCAATCGCACCACGCCGCCGCGCTGGGCCGGCATCGCGTTCAGGGGGCGATTCACGAGCACCGCGACACCTTCCTTCACGGCTTCAGCCAACAAGGTGCTGCCGTTGTCCGGACCCGTATTCTTGATCAACGCCGCACCGGATTCGTGCAGGTTCATCGGACATTGCAAAACCGTGAAATGATGGGCGGACGCGCCGACCTTCCTGGCCGCCGCCTTCGCGGCTTCAATCATGCGAGACAACGACGTGGCACCGGACTCATCCGGAGAGGCCGTGGATGTATTGGACGAGACACCGTACCCGCGCAACCGGCCCGCTTCGACCTGTCGCTCGCAATACTCGAATGCCAGTTGCATGCGCGCATACAATTCATCGCGCAGCCTGGACAGATCCCGTTGCTCACCGGCGCCGAGCCGGGTCGCGTGGGAGAGGAAATACTCCGGGTTGTGGAGCAGACAGACATCCAACGTCGCCAATCCCAGTCGATCCAGCGACAGCGTCAATTGATCCGCCAGAAACTCCGGATGGATGCAATGCCAGATGTCATCGCCGTACTTCACCATGTCCGGATAGGGCTTGCCGGATTTCTCCCGCGTTTTGGCCTGGGCCAGATTCTGGCCCTGCACATAGCCGATCTTCGACACCACGATGATTTCCTCGCGGGCCACTTCACCGGCACGGATCAATTGCTGGAGAACCGAACCGACCACTTGCTCGCTCTCGCCGTCCATGTAATTCGTCGAGGTGTCGATCAGGTTGCAGCCCGAGCGAATCGCCTTGATCAAGGCCTCTCGATGCTCCGCTTCCCGCTGTCCGACCCGATACGTGCCGAATCCGAGACGGCTCACCGTCAGTCCCGTCGCCCCGAACGGCCCGAACCCGTTCGCCAACGAGCCCGCCCCGGTGGCATCGTGGATCTTCCGGGCCGCGTAACCGGCCGTGCCCTGAACGGTCGCGGCACCCGGATACAAACTTCCGCTCAAGACCTTTTGTTCGGGCGCGGTCAACGGCGGTGCGGCTTTGTGCGATGGATCGAGCAGGGCAGGAAGATCTGCGGGATCGGTGATCGGCCGGCGGCAGGCAAAATTCCGACAGACATAGAGCGCCGGCTTGCCGCCGACCAGGGCCTTCCCGTGCAACAGCGGATGGGTCGGCTCGGACTGCTGCGACTCGCGAGAGGCCAGGACACGATTCGGAATGTAGGTCCGGCTGACTGCGGCGCGCAACGCGACGGTGTTGGGATCGTCGGGCGCCCCGACGACGGCAATTTCTACCGGCCCGCTGGTCAACAGATCGACGACGATCAGACTCTTGGCGAACGCGCGCGGGTAGCGGGCGATCTGGCGACCGTAGGCGCGCACGGCCCCCGCTGCCGCCTGCCGGAAATCTTCCCGCCCGAAGTGATAGGACAATCGGGCCAGCGCCGCTGCCGCGACGGCATTCCCGCTCGGCGTGGCTCCGTCCGGACCTTCACGACTGCGCATGATCAGGGCTTCATGGCCCGTGGCGGTGGTGAAGAACCCGCCCTGTTGACCGTCTGAAAAATCCGCCAGGATGCGCTCCGCGAGCCGCACCGCCGCAGACAAGTACCGCTCGTGGCCGCCTGCTTCATAGGTGTCGATCAAGCCTTCGGCAAAATAGGCATAGTCTTCAAGATAGGCATCCAGATGAGCCGTACCCGCGCGATAGGTCCGCAGGAGTCGCCCATCCGGCTTGGACAGCGTCGTCAGGAGAAACTCACAGGCGCGCTCGGCAGCGGCCCGATATCGCGGCATGTCGAACACCCGCCCGGCTTCCGCCATGGCGCTGATCATCATTCCGTTCCAAGCCGTGATCACCTTGTCATCGAGTCCGGGCGGGACCCGTTTCGCGCGCGCCGCATAGAGCAACGGCTTGACTCGATCGATGGTCGCCTGCAGGTCCTCAACGGTCAGCCCCAGCTCCTTCGCCACCGACGCGACGGGCTTGGCCGTATGCAGCACGTTCTTGTGTTCCCAATTGCCGGCCGGTGTGACATCGTAATAGGCACAGATCCGCCGCACGTCCTCTTCGTTCGAGAGCACCGCGCGAATCTCATCCGGCGTCCAGACGAAGAATTTCCCTTCCACCCCTTCGGAATCGGCATCGGTCGCGGAATAGAACCCGCCCTCGGGGGAGGTCATTTCCTTCAGAATATAGTCGAGGGTCTCACAGGCGACACGACGATAGTTCGGATCGGCCGTCACTTGGAAAGCCTCGACATAAACGCGGGCCAGCAAGGCGTTGTCGTACAGCATCTTCTCGAAATGGGGCACCAGCCACCGGTCGTCGGTGGAATACCGCGCGAAGCCGCCCCCGATCTGATCGTAGATCCCACCGGCCGCCATGGCATCCAGCGTGGTACGGACCATCGTGAGGGGCTGCGGATCCTTTGTGCGGTGATAACAATGGAGCAACAGCGAGAGCCCGGTGGCAGGGGGAAACTTCGGGGCGCCGCCGAATCCTCCGAGCTTGGCATCGAAGTCCTCCGCAAACTGAGTCACGGCCATGTCGAGCTCGGCTTCGCCGACCGTGGTCGGGGATGGGGCGTGACCGCCGTCCTGCAGGCGCGCCGTGAGCGTGGCCGCTTGCGCGACGACGCCGGCGTGATCCTTCTCCCAGTACTCGGCAATCTTCTTCAGCAGGGTGGGGAAGCCCGGACGGCCCCATCGATCCTCAGGCGGAAAATAGGTCCCGGCAAAAAACGGTTTCTGATCGGGAGTGAGGAACACGGTCATCGGCCAGCCACCCTGATTCCGGTTCAGTGCCAGCGTCGCTTGCATATAAATTTCATCGAGATCAGGCCGTTCCTCGCGATCAACTTTGATGCAGACGAAATGGTGATTCATGAGCCGGGCGATCGCTTCGTTCTCAAACGATTCCCTCTCCATGACATGACACCAGTGGCAGGAGGAATAGCCGATGGAGAGCAGGATCGGTCGATTCAGCTTCGCCGCCTGGGCCAAGGCCTCCGGCCCCCAGGGATACCAATCCACCGGGTTATAGGCATGTTGCAGGAGATAGGGACTGGTCTGCCGTATGAGGCGATTCGGCTCGCGGCCGGGGGTTGTGCTGGTCATGCGCGAACCGTATCACGCACCAATTGAATGGGTCAATGAAGCGGAGGAGAGAAGGAGGGGCAGCCGCAAGAGGCAAAAAAATTGGCTCGCGCCGGCATCCGGAGTCGCGAGCCAATTTAGACTACGAAAGAACGTCGGAAGCGGGGATCAGTGTCCGCCCTTCTTTTCGTCCTTCTTCTTGTCTTCGCCGAACACGGTCTGGGACAGGTGTCCACCCTTCTTCTCTTCCTTCTTCTTGTCATCGCCGAAGAGGGTCTGGGAGAAGTGGCCGCCCTTCTTCTCTTCCTTCTTCT
>WBZX01001690.1_pt1 | contig 16203 bp, 2 predicted proteins | sample 5204211 | NCBI WGS metagenome assembly WBZX01 (sample SAMN12344362, study PRJNA552823) | activated sludge metagenome | biome: Activated sludge suspended growth; feature: Nitrification reactor; material: Wastewater; isolation source: activated sludge from nitrification reactor of wastewater treatment...
CGCACGGGCGCAAGTGCCCGAGGTCGCACCCGTCCCGCCGACTGCCGCCACTCCCGCTCCGACGGCGATGCGGCCGGCCCCGGCCGCCGCCGTTGTCCCGAGAGGCGTTGCGCCGGCCGCTCGGCCGGCTCCACAGCCTGCTCCGACACCCGCACAGACGACAAAGCCCGAGGTCGCACCCGTCCCGCCGAAGGCCGCCGCTGCCGCTCCTGCGGCGACGCGGCCGGCCCCGGCCGCCGCCGTTGACCCGAAAGTCGTTGCGCCGGCCGCTTCGCCGCCAGGCGCCGCTCCAGATTCGGCGCCGGCCGCGCCTGACTTCGACGAAATCGGCGAATGGCTCGCGGCGCGTAAGGCACTCGAAGCACTGCTGAAATCCTAAGAGCGGCTATAGGCCGAAAAGCCCTGGCACCCGCTGCTCCGCCGCCGCATCTGCGGCCGGCTGCGGCTGTACGGACGGTGCCGATCGTGCCTGCCCGAGCGGCGGCCTTGCCCCGGGGCACCGCGCCATTGATTTCGACCCGCCCCGTGCCGCGCCTGCCGCACGACCGCCCCGACACCGCTGGCGCGCCTGCGAGGCCGTCCCCCGGGCCTTCGCCGGATGCGTACACTGCTTCCCGGCGTCGAATTGGAGTATCGGATGGGTCGTCCCGGCCGCCGGTGTGCCGCGCCGGCCGCTCACCAGGCCAGCTCCGCGCCCGCACGGTCGAGCGAGAAGGCGTGAATGCTACCGGCCAATCAACTCTGCCGGAAGCTCATGCGGAAGGAGCGCTCGATGGGCTCGAAAATGTACCGCAGCGCCGAGCGCTCCCCGGTGACGATCAGAACGTCGGCCGGCATGCCGGGAGTGAGCTCCACCTCCGGCGCGATCTCCTTCAGGTGATCGCGGGCGACGACGATCTTGACTTCGTAATAGCGCTCGCCGGTCCGCTCCTCGGTCATCGCATCGGCGCTGACGTTTGTGACGCGGCCTTCAATGATCGGCAAGTTACGTTGCTGGTAGGGGAGTAGATTGACCTGCGCAAGCTGGCCCGGATGAACGGATTTGATGTCGATCGGCTGCACCCGCGCGTCGATCACGAGCTCGTCGTTGGCGGGAACCAGCTGCAGGAGCACATCGCCGCTGCGGATGACACCGCCGGTCGTCTTGACCCGGAGCCCGACGATGACGCCGCTCACTGGAGCCGCGACCACCGTTCGCGCCAGAACGTCACGTGCCGCCAGCAGCTTCTCTTCGGTCTGCGCCAGTTCGCCGTTGACCCTCATGACTTCATCGGCAAGCTTGTCTCGGTACTCGGTCTCGGCGTTGTTCACCGTGAGCTCGATCTCAAGCAGCTTCTGGCCCGCCGACTCGATGCTGGCGGAGCTTGCGGCTACCTTGGACGAGATCTCTGCGCGCGCGCGCTGCATCTGCAGCACGCGGGATTTCAGCGCGTTTCCGTCCTTGAGCAACATGTTGAGCCCAACCAGCTCCTCGTCGACGAGTGCCAGCTGCTCCGTGTTGCCAGCAAGCTCCGCCTTGATCCCGACAATCTGCTCGCGAAGCTGCTGGCTTTGTCGTGCAAGCACCATCCGCCGGCCCTCAATGCCCGCGCGCCGGGTCTCGAATAGCTCGAGCTGAGCCTTGAGGAACGCGGCGAGGTCTGTGCCCTCCTTTGCCTCCGCCACGATATCGGGGCTGAATTCCAGCGTCCGCTTGTCGAGCTGCAAAGCAACCGCGCGTTCCTTGATGGCGCGCATGCGGAGCCATTGCGCCTGGAGCGACTGATAGGCCGCCCGTGCCTGGGTGTCCTCGAGGCGGATGAGCGGTTGCCCGGATGCAACCGCGTCGCCATCCTTGACCAGGATCTCTTTGACGATCCCGCCCTCGAGATGCTGCACGGACTTGCGGCTGCTGTCGGGGTTGACGACTCCGATGGCGATCGCGGCGCTTGAGAGCGGGGCATAGGCCATCCATCCGCCGACGACGCCGAAAACGAGGAAAATGCTGAGGCTCCCACTCCGCACGATCGGTGCCAGGAAGCGGTAGAGATTGTCGGGGGTATTGGATCGTTGCTCGCTGGCCGGCTTCATGGCGACCCACCTCGTTGTCGACTTGCGTTGCCCGTTTCGGCTACAGCCGGCGCTGGCCGAGCCGCCTCCCGTGGCGCGGGATCATCCGAATTCCTGCTCATCCGAGTGACTTCGGCATCGAGTGCTGCAGATCAACCTGGACAGGACTGATGTTGGCGCCGCTTTCAACGCCTCTGGTCTTCGCCTCGAGCCGAAGCTGGAGCTCGCGCCGCACCTGTTGGGTGTCGCCGAACAGCTCGAGCTTGCCCGCGGCCAGCACGAGCATCCTGTCGGTCGGCCGGATCAGGGCCTGGCGATGCGTAACGATGATGACCGTCGATCCCTTCTTCTTCAAATCGTTGATCGCGCCGATGAGTGCACCGAGGCCGATGTCGTCCAAATGGCTGTCCGGCTCGTCGAGAATGATCAGCCGCGGATCGCCATAGATGGCACGTGCCAGACCGATGCGCTGACGCTGGCCGCCACTGAGGTATGCGCCAGCATCGCCGATCGACGTCTCGTAGCCTTTGGGCAGGCGCAGGATCATGTCGTGACAGCCGGCGAGGTCTGCGGCGCGAACGACGGCTTGGTCGTCCACCTCTCCGAGGCGCGCGATGTTCTGCGCAACCGTGCCGCTGAACAGTTCGACCGCTTGCGGGAGGTAGCCGACATGACTGCCGATCTCATTGCGGTTCCAGCGGTAGAGATCGGCACCATCGAGCCGCACATGTCCCGCCGACGGCTTGAGCGAGCCGATGAGGAGACGGCACAGCGTGCTTTTCCCGCCGCCCGACGGCCCGATGATGCTCATCGCCAAGCCGGGATCGAGAGCAAACGAGACGTTGTGCACGACGGGCTTCGTCATGTTCGGCGGAACGAAGGTCAGACCCTCGACCGACAAGTCGCCCTTCGGCGGTGGCAGTGACGTGGTCCGCTCTTCGAGACGGGCCTGGGTCACCAGAGGGAGTAGCCTGGCGTAGGCTTCCCGCGCCGAAAAAAGGTTCCGCCAGGCGCCGATGGCTTGCTCGATAGGGGCGAGCGCTCGCCCCATGATGATCGAGGCCGCGATCATGCCGCCGGAGGTCAGCTTGTTGTCTATGACGAGCCAGGCGCCGAGCGCCATAATGCCGCTCTGCACGCCGACGCGAACGAACTTCGAGAAGCCACTGATGGCAGCGCCGCGCTCCGTTGCTTTCTGCAGCGCCTGCTGAACGTCGCGGTTCTCCGAAAGATAGCTCGTCTGCAGCGCTTGCTGCATGCCCATGGCCTGGACCGTGTCCGCATGCCTGATCGCCAGCGCCGCCGCGCCACTGAGGCGGTTCTGCTTCTCGGCGACGCCGCGCATCGCCTTGCGGGTGACGATGTCGTTGATCAACGCGAGCAGCAGCAACGCGCCACCCGCGCACAGGGACACCAACCCGATGAGCGGATGAAGAATCATCAAGACGCTGAAATAGAGGGGGACCCAGGGGGCGTCGAACAATGGGATCGGCCCGCTGCTCGAGATGAAAGTCCTCAGCGTTTGCAGATCGGCTATCCCCTGCCCGTTTGGCGCGCCGTTCCTCAGCGTCTCCTGGATCGACGCCGCGAGCACCGCCTCCCGCGTGCTCTCGTCGTACCAGCGTGCGATGCGGGCCAGCGCGCGGCTCCTCAGGCTGTCCAGGTAGGACATCGCCCCGATGGCGAAGAGAGTAAAGAGCGTGAAGTAGGCCAAGGTGGTCAAGCTTCGGCTTGGCAACACGCGATCGAACAGCTGCATCGAAAAAATAGGCGAGGCCAGAACCAACAGATTGAGAAAGACACTAAAAAAGCCGACGACAGCGATCCCGTAGATGGCCTGCTTGCGCGCGGCCTTCAATGCTTGCGCTCCCGACGCCGAACTCATCAAAAGAAAAACTCCTCTTCCCCGTCTGGGCCAAACCACAGGCACGGGGGACTACTATTTTATCAACTATAACACGAGGGTCCGTGCTCGGACAACGGCGCGAAGTAACAGGATTGGCAAACACGCGCCATTTGGTGGCGCGGGCAGAGTTCGTCGGAACCGGGACACTGGAGGTTGTGACGAAAAGGAACGCTCGTTACAGCAGATGCATTATCGTCGGCGTCAAGGTTGACAAAGCCAGGGCGCAGAATTTTTGCACATCGTTCATTTTTGCCAGTAGTGGTACCTCTGCGTCGCCGTGCCCCAAAAAAGCGCATCCACACTGCAGATAAGTTGCGATCCTTGCCAGGATCGTCTTGACAGAGTGCTAATAGGCATGTTCACCATGTTGGCGGTCGACGTTGAACATCTGTCGGTGAAAGCCGTTAAAGCCGGTTGTGCCGATAAGCGGGGGTCTTAGTATGTGCGTCATCTTGTAGATCCGTCGGCATCGCTCTGCCGAAAGCTCGATCCTGGTTCAGCGCTTGATGTTCGTTGCAGACATCAGACGCTAGGCTTTGCTTTTGCCATTGCCTAAATCGAGATTGAGCGGATTTCGAGTCTGACTGCCTTAGAGGTTTCCCTCGCCCGACGCTCGGCGGCGCGTTCGTTTGTCGTTAACGGTCAGCTTTGTTTCGCGACCGGCATGTTTGGTATGTATGAGTGCTCAGGTGCGTAGTGGCGGTGGTCGTTTCGTCTAATCTCTGGGCGCACAGCTCAGCTCGGGAAATCCGAGCCCACAGGACGTTATTTTCGACTCGACGAAAATGCGCCGTATTGGGCGCAACTTCTGAAATCCGATTTTCGCGATCAGCTACGCGAGATGCACTTCTCCCGAGTGCGAGTGGCAGCATCGCCGTTACGCCTGTTAGTCACAGGCGTATCAGCGGCTCAACGCTTTTCGGACCGTTCCGCGGCGTAGTGAGAATCGTTCTCGCGGCGGGGTTAGCCCCCGCCCATCCGACCAGTGGGATCGCACCCTATACACGGTGGATTTTTGCCCGCGCGCTCGCGCCCGCGACTGTTTGCGGAGCGACTGCGCCCTCCATCTCCGCTGCGCGGATGAGCGCTTGGTCTATGCGCCTTGGAGCGCGTTTCGACCAGCCCGACCCAGCGATGAAGTCCGGAGTTCATAAGCCAAGGATGGACCGGCCGCAGACAACTCAACGGCGACGGCGATGGCAGTGGGGATAGAGGGTACAGACATGAAAGCCTTGAGGAGGGCTGCCACCCGGCAGCCGGGGGCCTAAGGGCTGACGACCACGGATTCAGGCACTCAATAGTATCAGTTCGTGCTCCCAGCGGGGCCGATCGAGGAGGCAGAGATGGCTACGTTCACCGGTACCTCTGGCGGCGATAACTTCACCGGCACACTCAACGCGGACAACCTGTTCCGGTTCGGCGTCACCGATCTCCAAGGGACGGATACCGTCACGGGCGGCAACACCCTCGTGGGTATCGACACCCTAGAGTTCCTGACCGGCGGCGCGATCGCATCGGCGCAGTTCGCGGGCGTGACGAACATCGAGGTTCTGCTCCTCAGCACGGCCGGCAATACGGTCGTCGTGCCCGCGAGCCTCGCCAATGGACAGGCGACGCTCCGCATCATCACCCAGGACGGCACTAGCACCGTCGACGCCAGCGCGGCGACGGTCGACGTCGAGCTCGACGGCCGCCTCGGCAGCAACAACGTCCTCACCTCCGGATCGGGCGCCGACGTGTTGCGCAGCGTCACCGGCGGCAGCCTGACGGGCGGTGCGGGCGACGATCAATATGACATCAGTGACAGCGCGACGGTTATCACCGAGGCCGCAGCCGGCGGCATCGACAAGGTCTTCACGAGCGCCGACTACGTGCTGCCTGCCAACGTCGAGAACATGGTGCTGCTCAACGGCGCCGACGGCACCGGCAACGACGATCCGAACGTCATCGAGTCCTATGGTGACTTCGATCAGACGATCACCGGCGGTGGCGGCGGCGACCGCTTGAAGGGCGGCGGCGGCTTCGACACCATGATCGGCGGCCTGGGCGATGACGACTACGAGGTGACCGAGGAAGGGGACCAGGTCGTCGAGAACGCCGGCGAGGGATATGACAGGGTCTTCACCAGCATCAACGAGACGCTGGACGCCAACGTCGAGGAGCTGGTGCTGATCGGCACGGGCGCTGTCGAAGGCACCGGCAACGAGCTCGACAACACCATCCGTACCATCGGGGACGTCGCCAACATCATTCGCGGCGGTGCCGGCACCGACACTATGAGCGGCGGTCTCGGCGACGACCAGTACGAGGTCACCGAGGTCGGCGATGCCGTCGTCGAGGCGGGCGGCCAGGGCCACGACACGGTCTATGCGAGCGTCGACCATACCCTTGCGGACAACGTCGAGGACCTCGTCCTCGCAGACGGTGTCGACGGCACGGGCAACGCCGAGGACAACTACATCATCTCGATCGGAGCCGGAAATCAGACCCTCCGCGGCATGGACGGCAATGACCGCCTCTCCGGCGGCCTCGGCGACGACGACATGTACGGCGGCACCGGCAACGACGACTTCGAGGTCATCGAGGCCGGCGACCACGCCATCGAGAACGCCAACGAGGGCTACGACCGCGTCTTCACCACGCGCGACGGCTACGTCCTCGAGGCCAACATCGAAGAGCTCGTCTTCATCGGCGCCGGCAGCGGCACCGGCAACGAGCTCGACAACATCGTGCGCGGCTATGACAGCGCTGCGCAGGTCCTGGACGGCGCCGCCGGCGACGACACCGTGTTCGGCCTCGGCGGCGCCGACATGCTTAAGGGCGGCACCGGCGACGACACGCTCCATTACGACGCCGACGACGTCCTGATCGACGGCGGCACGAACGCCGACGACTACGACGTCCTCGTTCCCGCGTCCGCGGGCCAGGTCGTCGACCTGACGACCGGCGCGACCGTCACCAACATCGAGGTCGTCGATCTGCGCTCGGGCACCGGCGCTTCGCTGGTTCTTTCGGCCGCCGCCGTCGCCGCGGTCACGGACGCGAGCAAGGAGCTCGTGGTGTTCGGCGATGCCGACAACGCGGTCGACCTGGGCAGCGGCTGGCTGCGCGATCCCGCCACCTACGAGCGCCCCGACCCGCTGACCGGAGCGCCGGTGAACGTCGCGCGCTATTTCCTGTCCACGGGCGAGCAGGTGTTCGTCCAGCCGGGCGTCGCGCTGACCGTCGAGCTGGCCACCACTCCGGTGGTGCCTGAGACGCAGATTGCTACCAACGAGGATACGACCGTCTCGGGCCACGCGCCGTCGATCAAGATCGAGGACGCGGTCACGACGTCCTACACCCTCGTCACCGGCCCCGCCAACGGCACGCTGCTTACCGGCGTCAACAGCACGACGGGCGCGTTCACCTACAAGCCGAACGATGACTTCAACGGCCAGGACACCTTCGTCGTCAAGGTGACGGCGTCCAACGGCGTCACCGCCAACGCCACGGTCACCGTCACCGTCGATCCCGAGAACGACATTCCCGTCATCACCGGCGTCACCCCCAATCCGCTAGAAACCGTCGAAGATTCCCCGCTGTTGATCAGCTTCGCCCCATCCGACGTGGACGGCGATACGGTAACCGCCGTGGCCGGCAGCGCGCAGCACGGAACTGTATCGCTCCTTGGCGGAACGATTGTCGAGTACACGCCCGCGGCCAACTTCTTCGGCACGGATACCGTCACCGTGGTTCTGAGCGACGGTAACGGCGGCAGCACGGTCTCCAACGTCACGGTAACGGTGACTGGCGAGAACGACGCGCCGACAGTCGGCGATGCGACGTTCACCACCAACGAGGACAAGGGTCTTGCCGGCCGCCTGCCCACACCGGTCGACCCCGACGGCACCACGCCTGCCTTCGAGGTGGTATCCAACGTCGCTACGACCGAAGGCGGACTGATCTCGATCCAGGCCAACGGCAGCTTCACCTACACCCCGCCGGCCAATTTCCACGGCGAGGACAGCTTCACGTACGCGATCACCGATGGCGCCCTCACCGACACGGGCTTGCTGACAATTCGCGTCAACTCGGTCAATGACGGCCCGGTGGCAGTCAACGACACGGCGACGGTGGCCGAGGGCGCGAGCGTCAACATCAACGTGCTCGCCAACGACAGCGATCCGGATACCGGCGACAACACCGGCCTGACGATCGTCACGGCCATCGCCCGCAAGGGCGACGTGACGATCTCGAGCGGCCAGATCAGCTACACGCCGGACGCCAATTTCTCCGGCACCGACACCATCCAGTACGTGATCCGCGACGCCGACGGCGGGTTCGCGCTCGCCAGCGTGGCCGTCACGGTGACAGGCGTCAACGACGCGCCGGTCGTCGGCAATGCGGCGGTCACGACGCTCGAGGACCAGCCGGTACACGGCAAGTTGCCGACCGCCACCGACCCGGACGGCACTATTCCGACCTACGTCACGGGCACCTCCGCGACGGCCCACGGCTCGATTACCATCAACGCGAACGGCACCTATGATTACACGCCGAACGCCAATTTCTTCGGAACCGACACCGCCACATTCAGCGTGACCGACGGCGTCAACACGACCAACGCGACGCTCACAATCAAGGTCAACCCGGTCAACGACAACGTCATGGCGGTCGCCGACACCGCGGCCGCGACCGAAGACGGCGCTGCCGCGACTGGCAACGTGCTGACCAACGATCTCGACCCCGACACCGGATCGAACGCCGGCCTCAGCGTGCTGCCCGGCACGTTCAACGGCGCACTCGGCACGCTCGTGCTCAACGCCAATGGCACATTCAACTACACGGTGACGGCGCAGGGGCTCGGCGCCGGCGACACGGCAACCGATACGTTCACCTACACCGTCGTCGACGCCTCCGGCGCACAGACGACGAGCACGCTCTCCATCGCGGTCACCGGCGCCAACGACGATCCCGTGTTTGCGCTGCCCGTGCTGTCGGTCGCGGTCGACAAGGGGGGGAGTCTGTCCGCCGCTGTGCCGCCGGCATTCGATGCCGACGGCGACACACTGACCTATAGCGGCCCCGGCGCGCCGACCGCCAACGGCGGCGTCGTCGTGATCACCAACGCCGCGACAGGTGCGTTCACCTACACGCCGGCCAGCAGCTTCCACGGCACGGACAGCTTCGACGTCACGGTTTCCGACGGCAACGGCGGTACCGACACGATCACCGTGAACGTCGCCGTGCTCGGCGGCAATGAGGCGCCCAACGTAACCGCGGTGGCCGCGCAGACGACGGCCGAGGACACGCCGATCCTGGGTATCGTCATCACCGCCACCGACAGCGACGGCGGGACCCCTGTCATTGCCTCGGCCGCATCGCAGTTCGGCGCCGTCCTGGTCGGGCCTGGCCTCTCCATCGACTACCTGCCGAACGAGAACTTCAGCGGCAACGACACCATCTCGGTGCTGATCGCCGACGGCCAGGGCGGCTTCACGCCGCTGCAGATCCCGGTCACGGTCACCGCCGTCAACGACGCGCCGGAACTTTTCGTCAACACGGTGCTCGGCGTGGCCGAGGGCCAGACCAACGTCATCACCATCGCCAACCTGCTCGCCGACGACGTCGACACCGATTCCGACGATATCGTCTTCACAGTCACCGCGCCGCCGAGCGACGGCATGCTCATCATCAACGGGCTGCCGTATGACGATGGCCTTGGCGCCAATCCTGCGAACAACACCTTCACCCAGACCGATGTCGCGTCCGGCAACATCCTCTACGTCCACGGTGGCGGCGAGCCGTCCGGACCCGACCAGTTCCTGTTCACGGTCAGCGACGGCACGACCACGCTTCCCGCGCAAAGCTTCCTCATCGGCGTCAACGACATCAACGACGCGCCGACGGCCACGAGCGTCGCCAATCAGGCCGCCATTGAGGACGCAGCCTTCTCGTTCTCGTTGCCCGCACTGACGTTCCAGGACGCGGATCTGTCGGACAGCCTTACGCTTTCTGCAGTCAATCTGCCCGCGTGGCTGTCGTTCAACCCGACGACGGGAGAGCTCTCGGGTACGCCGACCAACGCTGACGTCGGCACGACCAACATCACGGTCGTCGCGACCGACAGCGCCGGTGCCACGGCCTCGACGACGTTCCAGCTCACGGTCGGCAACACCAACGACGCGCCGAGCTTCCCGGCGGTCGGCGTTCCAGTCTCGTTGACCGAGGACGGCGCGCTCGGCGGCCAAGTGCCGCTCGCGACCGACCCGGATGCCGGCGACACGCTGACCTACTCGGTCGCCACGGGAGACGAGCCGGCCAATGCTGCGTTCTTCCAGATGAATTCCGACGGCACGTACATGTACGTGCCCAACACTAACTACAACGGACCGGACGATTTCATCGTCACGGTGACCGACGTGAGCGGTCTGACCGATACCCTGACGGTCTCGATCAAAGTCACCCCGGTCAACGACGCGCCGGCCGTCGATGCGGGTCTGACGTCACAGACTGCGACCGAGGACACGGCGTTCACGTACGTGGTTCCCGTTGATGCGTTCGCCGACATCGACGACACCACTCTGACTCTCACCGCTTCCGGCCAGCCGGACTGGCTGACGTTCGACCCAATCACAGGCACGTTCTCCGGCACGCCGGCCAACGGCGATGTCGGTGGCACCGTCACCGTGACCGCGACCGATGCCTCGGGTGCCAGCGTGTCGACGAGCTTCACGCTCGGTGTGACGCCGGTGAACGACGCCCCCGAGCTGACCTCGGCTGAGCCGGTGACGGTGGACGAGGGCGCAGCGCACATCCTCTCGCTGACCAACCTGTTCCCCGACGATGTCGACGGCAGCATCCCGGCGCTGACGTTCGACGTCGTGAGCCCGCCGGGCGTCGGCCATATCGCCCTGACCTCGGACCTCGGCACGGCCGTCACCTCGTTCACGGCGGCACAGCTGGCCTCGGGCCAGGTGGCCTACGTGTCCGACGCGGCCAACGAGACGGCGACGGCAACGTCGTTCACGGTGACGGCGACGGACGCCGGCGCTCCGCCGGCGACGAGCGCACCTGCGACGGTCGGCGTGGTCATCACGCTGGTCAACGATGCGCCGACGGCGAGCGCCGCGGCGGCGAGCACGAACGAGGACACGTTCGTCACCATCCCGGTGACCATGTCGGACGTCGACAGCGGGACTCTGTCCATCGCCTCGGCGGATGCCGGGCACGGCACGGTCGAGATCTCGGGCACCGACCTGATCTACCGGCCCGCGGCCAACTACTTCGGCGCCGACAGCATCACCTACACCGTCTCCGACGGCGACAAGTCGGTCACCCAGACCGTCGCGGTCACCGTCAACTCGGTCAACGACCTGCCGACGGTCGGCGGCTCGACATTCACGACGCTCGAGGACCAGGGTCTCACCGGTCGCCTGGCGGCCATCACCGACATCGACAGCGCGTCCGGATTCGACGTGACGTCGTACCCGGGCAGCCTCGGCGGCACGCTGACGGTCACGAATGCGAACGGCGCGTTCACCTACACGCCGGCCGCCAATGCCTCGGGCCAGGACGTGTTCACCGTCACCGTCACCGATCCGGCTGGCGGCTCCGTGACCTCGACCGTCCGCTTCAACGTCATGCCGGTCAACGACGCGCCGGTGGCGATCGACAACGTGTTCCCGCTGCCGATCTCCGAGGACAGCGCCACCTTCTCCGGCACGGTCGGCGGCACGCTGCCGATCACCTTCGCGACCGACGTCGACTCGGCGCTGACCTCCAGCTCGTTCACCTTCACCGGCGCGACGATCAACGGTATCCCGGCGGCGACGCTCGCCGACGCGGGCATCAGCTACGTTCCGACGTCGGGCATGTTCGCCATCAGCCCGCAGGGCGTCGAGGCTTACCAAGCCCTGCAGGTCGGCCAGACGGCCATCGTCGTGGTGTCGTTCTCGGTCTCCGACGGCGACAAGAGCGACACCGGAACCGTCACTTTCACGGTCAACGGCGCCAACGACGCCCCGACTCTGTCCGCCGACACCGGCTTCATCACCTCCGAGGACACGCCGCTCGTCATCTCTCCGGCGGCCCTTCTGGCCAACGACAGCGACATCGACGGCGGCACGCTGGCGGTGATCTCGGTGCAGGGCGCCACCGGCGGCACCGTCTCGATGCTCGCAGGCAACATCCTGTTCACGCCGACAGGTGACGGCAACGGCCCGGCCACTTTCACCTACACCGTCGAGGACGGTCAGGGCGGCACCACAACCGAGACCGTCAGCCTCTACATCACGCCCGTCAACGACGCGCCGGTGGTCGACGCCACGCTGACCGGCGCGACGCCGGTCGACGAGGGCACGCTCGGTGCGCCCGTCACAGTCGGCTCGTTCACAGTCACCGATCCGGACGGCTCGGGGCCGACGTTCACGGTTTCCGATGCGCGCTTCGAAGTCGTAAGCGCCGGAGGCGGCGACTACGAGCTGCAGGCGAAGTTGGGCGCCACGTTCGACTTCGAGGGCGAACAGCAGATCAACGTGCTGGTCGATGTGAGCGACGGCGGCACATCCGTGTCGCGCACGTTCACCGTCGACGTCACCAACATCGAGGAAGGCGGACCGTCGTTCTTCATCGGTGCCACGGCAGCAACCGTCGCGGAAGACACGCCGCTCATCCTCGGGCCCTACGTGGCCGAGGATCCGGACCAGACCAGCGTCAGCTACACGCTCTCCGGCGCCGACGCGGCGAAGTTCTCGATCTCGACCGACGGCGTGCTGACGTTCCTCGGCGCGGACTTCGAGGCGAGCTCCGTCTCGGGTGACGACATCTACAACGTGACGGTCGTCGCCACGTCGAACGATATCGGCGGCGGTACATCCACCGCTACACGTGACGTCGCTGTCACCGTGACCAACGTCAACGAGACGCCGAGTGCGATCACCATCGCCACCCCGAGCTCGGTTGCCGAGAACACGGCGGGAGCGACCACGATCGGTGCGCTGTCCGTGACCGACGGCGACGGCGCCGACACCTTCACCTGGACCGTCAACGACGATCGGTTCGAGGTCGACGGCTCCGGCAACCTGGTGCTCAAGGCCGGCAATGCTCTGAACTTCGAGACGACTCCCACGGTGCCCGTCACCGTGACGGCGACCGATGCCGGTGGCCTCAGCTACTCCAAGACGTTCACGATCACCGTCACCGACGTCAACGAAGCGCCGGTTGCGGCGGATGTCGTGGCGACGGTCCTCGAGAGCGTTACGGATGCCGCCGTGCTCGCCACGGTCGCTGGCACCGATCCGGATGCGGGCGCGAGTCTCACGTACTCCATCGTGGGCGGCAGCTCGCTATTCGAAATCGACAGCAATGGCCAGATCTCGCTGATCGCCGGCCAGTCGCTCGATGCCGAGACGGCCACAAGCCACACCCTCAGCATCGAGGTCAGCGACGGCACGCTGACCGACACGGCAACAGTCGTCATCAACGTCGCGAACGTGGCCGACAACCCCATTTCGTCGACGGCGGACTCGGATTCCGTCTCGAATTCCGTCTCGGAGAACGCGGCTGCAGGCACGCTGGTCGGCATCACCGCGCTGGCGACCGACGCCGACCTCGGGGCCACCGTCACCTACAGCCTGACGTCGAACCCTGGCGGTCTCTTCGCCATTGACGCCGCGACGGGCGTGGTGCGCGTTGCCACGGGTGCGTCGCTCAACTACGAGACGGCGACGAGCCACACCATACAGGTGACCGCGACATCGACGGCCGGTGATACCAGCTCCGCAAGCTTCACGATCAGCGTCACCGACGCCAACGAGTTCCACGTCTCTGCCCCGGCGGACACCGACGCCACGGCCAACTCCATCGCCGAGAACGCGGCTGCCGGTACGGCGGTCGGCATCACCCTGGCGGCCAGCGACGCGGACGCGACCACCAACACTGTAACCTACACGCTGTCCGATGACCGCTTCGAGGTCGGCGCCGGCGGCGTTGTCCAGGTCGCCACGGGCGCGACGTTCAACTACAACGCCGAGCGGTCGATCGACCTCACCGTCACGGCCACCTCGGCCGACGGCTCGAGCGCGACCAACGCCTTCCGCATCGCGGTCACCGACGTCAACAACGACCCGACGTCCGCGGGCGGTTCTGCTACGACCAACGAGGACACGACCGCGTTCGGCCTGCTCTCGGCCTCGGATGCGGATGGTGACGCGCTGACGTTCAGCGTCGCCACCGGTCCCTCGCACGGTACCCTCGTGCTGGCGCCGAACGGCCTCTACATCTACACGCCGGCGGCCAACTACAATGGCTCGGACAGCTTCACCTACCAGGTGAGCGACGGCCACGGCGGCACGCTCGTCTCGGCTGCCACGGTCTCGTTGACCATCAACCCGGTCAACGACCTGCCGATCGCGGTCGTCGACACGTCCTCGGGCAATGAGGACACGTCGCAGACCATCACCGTGCTCACCAACGACACCGATTCCGACGGCAGCACCCTTTCGGTCACGGGGGCCGCAGCCGGCCACGGCACGGTCATCGTCAACGGCGACAACACGCTGACCTACACACCGACCGCGAACTGGTCGGGCACCGACTCCATCGTCTACACGATCTCCGACACCAGCGGCAGCACGTCCACCGGCTCGGTGACCGTCACCGTCAACGCGGTCGACGACCCGGCGGTGGCAGGCAACGACGCGGCCACCCTCGTCGAGGATGTCGGGGTGACCACGAGCTCGTCGGTCATCGCCAACGTCGTGACCCCGCAATCCACGATCTCGACCGCCGGCAACGTGCTCGGCAACGACGGCGACGTCGAGGCCGGCGCCGCGACCAGCGTGACCGGCGTCACCGGCGGCACGATGACGGCGGCCGATCGCTTCGAGGTGGCGGGCACGCTCGGCACGCTGGTGATGTTCACCAATGGCCAGTACGTCTACTACGCCAACAATGCCTCCACGGGCATTCAGGAGATCGGTCTCAACGACTTCAAGACCGAGACCTTCACCTACACCAACAATCAGGGCCAGCCCGCGACGCTGACCATCACCATCCGCGGCACCAACGACGGGCCGGTGGCAGTCGACGATACAGCCGCTACGACGGAGAACGCCAATGGCGCGTTCAGCGGGGATGGCACTACGCAATCCGGCGGCGCGCTGACGATCGACGTTCTCAACGGCAGTCTGGTTGACGACAACGATCCTGACCGCAACGAATCCGGCGCCACCTTCACGCTGCACAACCCTGTCATCACCGACATCGGCGTCACTGCGGGTGCGTTCATTGATATTGACCAGCCACTGAACAACCTGACCGGGACAGGACTGACGACTCTGAGCGGCAACGTTCTCTCGGTCGTCGGCGACAAGCTCGTCTTCACGCCCGGCACGCACTTTGATGAGCTGGACCAAGGCGATGTCGCCACGGTCACGATCAACTACACGGTCCGCGACGCTGGCGGTCTCGAGGATACGGGTACGCTCACGCTCACCGTAACCGGCACCAACGACGCCCCCGTCTTCGCGGTGGGCACGGGCTCGGGTGGAGTGCAGGAAGACACCGGTGTGCTGCCGATCACAGAGACCGGCACGGCGAGCTTCACCGACGTGGATTGGGATGACACTCATACGACGGCGGTGTCGCAGACTTCGACCACGTACAACGGCGGCACGGGCCCTTACTTCGGCAGCCTTGCCGTCACCGGCCTGACCGATTCGACCAACGCTTCGGGCAGCGGCGGTTCCATCGCCTGGACGTACACACTCAACAATGCGCTGGCGCAAGAGCTGGCAGACGGACAAAGCGTCACCGAGGTTCACACGGTGACTCTTGAGGATAGCCAAGGGGCAACCAGCACACACGCGGTCTCGATCACCATCACCGGGACCAACGACGCGCCGGTGATCGCCGGCACGACCTTCACGGGCGGCGTGACCGAGCTCGGCGACGCCCTCGACACCGGCACGATCACGACCAACAGCACGTTCACGTTCGACGACGTCGATCTGACCGATACGCATACGGTATCGTTCGCTCCCGTCGGCACGACGCTCGGCACGCTGTCGTCTCTGACGGTCAGCGATCCGGCGACGGGTGCCGGTGATGGCACCATCGCATGGACGTACTCGGTCAACGCGGCCGATGTGGCCTACCTCGCCCACAACGAGACCAAGGTCGAGCAGTTCACCGTCACCGTCACCGACAGCACGACGGGTCTCACCGACACGGCGACTGTGAGTGTCACCGTCACCGGGACCAAC
>WBZX01001691.1_pt1 | contig 16198 bp, 13 predicted proteins | sample 5204211 | NCBI WGS metagenome assembly WBZX01 (sample SAMN12344362, study PRJNA552823) | activated sludge metagenome | biome: Activated sludge suspended growth; feature: Nitrification reactor; material: Wastewater; isolation source: activated sludge from nitrification reactor of wastewater...
GCGGCGCACCGGCGCGTCGACGTGACGCGGACGGGCGGTCGCTGCGGGCTGCGCGCTCGCCGGCGGCGTGCCTTCGGCCTTGAGCGTGAAGACGCCGCCGGATCCCTTGGCAGGGGGCTCCTTCGGCGCGGTCACCTGGACGACGGGCGCGGGCTCCGCCTTCGCGGGCGCGGGCTCCGCGGGCGCGGCGGCCTCGACCTTCGGCGTCGCGTCGGCCTTCGGCGCGGCGACGTCACCGGGCGCGGCCTCCGCCTTCGGGGCGGGCTCCGCCTTCACGGCGGCGTCCACCTTGGGCGCGGGCTCGGGCTTCACCGACTCCGCCTTCGAAGCAGGCTCCGCCTTCGCAGGCTCGACCGGCTTGTCCGCAGGGGCAGCCTCGACCTTGGGAGCGGCCTCGGGCTTGGCCGCGGCCTCCGCCTTGGGCGGCTCGGCCTTCGGCGCGACCTCGACCTTCGGCGCGGCCTCGACCTTCGGCGCGGGCTCCGCCTTGGCGGCGGGCTCCTCGACCTTGACCGGGGGCGTGATGATCTCGATCGGCGGCTCGTTCTTGGGGGCGGCCTCCGCGTGCGGTGCGCGCGGGACCGACTTGCGAGCCGCCGGGACGTGCGGCTTGACCGCCTCCGTCGACGACGGGGGGGGCGGAGGCACCTCGTGCCCACGCTTGGCCACCGCGGGCGCCTCGGGCCGGGAAGGCGGAGGCGGCGGCGCGCGGAAGCCCGTCTGCGAGGGCGCGGGCGGCCGCACGACGTGCGGAGCCGGCGCGCCGTAACCGGAGGAGCTCGGGGCCGGCTGCGGGATGGAGTGCGCTCCCGCGTGACCTGGCTCGGAGGGACGAGGCTCGGGGACGCCTTCGCCTGCGCGAGCGTGCGCGCGGCGCTTGACGACGGTAGGCCGGATGCGCTCCTCGACGACCTCGGTCGCCTTGTTGCGCTCCAGGTGCCGTTTGACGCGTTCGACCGCGTCCGGCTCGACCGCGCTCATGTGGTTGCGGACGTCGCCGATGCCCATGGACTGGAAGAGCGCGACCAGCGTCTTCTGATCCATGTTGAGCTGTTTGGCGACTTCATAGACCCGAACTTTGCTCATTCGCTCCGCTCCACTGCCTGCTTTCCCTGCGCGCCGGAGAAGCTGCCCGACGCTGCGCGCCGCCTCTGCCGCCCGAACTGTCCCGCTCGATCGGCGCCCACTTTACCCCGGAAGTCCGCCGGCGTGGCGGCGTCCTTGCGGGCCCCTCTCGGGACCCTTCGGCTGCCCTCGTCGCTGCGGGCACCCATCGCTTTCTCCACGGCGTCGCGCACCGCAGAGGCGATCCTCGTATCCATGATCGCGAGCACCGCGACCCCCTCCGTCTTGTCGGGTCGGTGAAGCGCCGCGGCGAGCGACAGCTTCGTCCCCCAGGCCACGGCGCCCCCGACGGCGATCGCGTCGCGCACCGCGCCGAGATCCGCGGCGGCCGCGGCGTCCGTCGCCACGACGAGCAGCGCCGCCTCCCCGGAGTGCCACGCGGACGACGCCGCGTCCGAGCCGATGCGCGCCTTCCTCGTGCGGACGCACGTCCCGAGGAGCCCCGCGATCCGCCGCGCCATCGCGGCCTCGATCGCCTGGGCGAGCGCCGCGACGTCGATCGGCCGGGGCTCGGACGTCATCACGTCCTTGCCCTCTCTCACCGCGACGCTCACGCTGCTGGCCTTTCCCTTTGTCGCGCGGAGCAGGCCGCGCGTGGCCGCCTGCCGCAGACAGGCCGCGCGGGCGTGCACGTGGGCGCCGCGGCCGAAGCCCCCGCCCGCCGCGTCGACCGCGATCTCACCGGAAGGCGCGAGCACGAGGCGAATGAGCTCGCCCGGCGCGCAGCGCTCCCCGCAACCCACACAGGTACGCTCGTGCGGTGCGTGAAATGCGCCGCTCTCTCCCTCTTCGGGAGGGCCGGACGTTCTTGCCGATTTGTTCGCCTCGATCAATCTCGCTACTCCTCTGCCCGCGGCAGCCACCTGGGGAACCGGGTCCCCGACGTGGGCTACTCCGCGTGTTTCGCCGTCTCTGTCGCAGCGGCCTTCTTGGCCTCAGCGCGCGCCTGCTCGAGCACCTTCTGCTCCGTGTCCACGAACGTCTTCGCGCCCTGCTTGATCAGGCGGGCCTTCTTGATCCCGAGGCCGGTGCGGATCGCGAGGCGATCCTCGTCCTCCCGCAGGACGTCCTCGACCGTCTTGTAGCCGGCCTCTTCGAGGAGGCCGACCGTGCGATCGCCGATGCCGCGGATGAACATCAGGCGCTCGCGCTCGCTGAGCGGCTCGGTGCGCGTGGCCGCGGCCTTGATGCGCTCCTGGCGCAGCCGCTCCATCGTCGTCTCCGCCTGGTTCTTGATGCGCTCCGCCGTGTCGGCGCCGCCGAGCCCGGGGATCGCCGCGAGCTCCTCGATCGAGGCCTCGTTGACCTCCTCGAGCGCGCGGAACCCGAGGCGGTACATGCTCTTCGCGATCGTCTCGGTCACGCCGTCGATCTGCTGGAGGGCGAGGATCGCCTCCTCCTCCATCTGCTTGAACTTGGACTCGCTGATGATGTCGAGCTTCCAGTTCGTGAGCTGCGCCGCGAGGCGGACGTTCTGCCCCTTGCGGCCGATCGCGAGCGAGAGCTTCTCGTCGGGGACGACGAGCTCCATCCGGCCGTCGGCCTCGTCGACGATGACCTTGTGCACCTCGGCGGGCTGGATCGCCGCGATGACGTAGCGCGCCGGATCGCGGTCGAAGGGCACGATGTCGATCTTCTCGCCGCGGAGCTCCTGCACGACCGCCTGCACGCGCGAGCCCTTCATGCCGACGCACGCCCCGACCGGATCGACGTCGGCGTCACGGCTCGTGACGGCGATCTTCGAGCGGGCGCCCGGCTCGCGGGCGACGCTCACGATGCGGACGATGCCCTCGTAGATCTCCGGCACCTCGGCCTCGAACAGCTTCTCGACGAGGCGCGGATCGGAGCGCGAGAGGATCACCTGCGGGCCGCGGGCCTCGCGATCGATGTCCTTCACGTAGGCGACGATGCGATCGCCGGGGCGGTACGTCTCGCGCGGCGTCTGCTCGCGGAAGGGGAGCACGCCCTCCGTCTTGCCGATGTCGACGATGATGTTGTTGCCCTTCTCGAACCTGCGGACGATGCCGCGGATGAGCTCGCCTTTGCGATCCTTGTACTCGTTGTAGATGATGTCGCGCTCGGCGTCGCGGACGCGCTGGAGGAGCACCTGCTTCGCCGTCTGCGCCGCGATGCGGCCGAACGTCGTGCGCCCCTGCTTCAGCTTGAGGATGTCGCCGTACTCTTTGTCCTGGTCGCGCGCCTTCTCCGCGTCCTCGGGGCGCCAGAACACCTGGAAGCCCAGCTCCTCGCCGAGGGTCGCGTCGAGCTTGTACTTGGCCACGTCGTCGAGCGAGATCTCCCGCTCGGGCTGCGTCACCGTCTCCATGACCGTCATGTACTGAAAGAGGTCGACGTGACCGACGTCCTCGTTGAAGCGCGCCTCGAGCTCACGGGTCGGCCCGAACACGCTCTGGGCGGCCTTCAAGATGGCTGCCTCGATGGTCTCCACGAGGACCTTGCGCTCGATCCCCTTCTCTTTGGCGACCTGTTCGAGGATGGCGCCGAGGTTACTCTCGGTCCCCTGTGCCTGTGACGCTGCCATGACGCGCAAATCTCCTTCTTTTCTCTGCGTGGCCTAAGGTCTAGGCCCGCGACGATCCTGGTTCTGGGCGGCCGCTCCCCGAGCGGCGTCGCCTCCGGCCTTTCGGGCCGCCGTGTTCGATGCTGCTTTGCTCGTGAGAAGCGGTTTCCCCTTTGGGCCGCCCTTCGGCTTGCCCTTCTTCTGCCCCGTCTGGAGCTCGAAGACGAGCCGCGCCTCTTCCACGTCCTCGAACGGCGCGCTGATCAGCTTGCCGTCCGCGAGCACCGCGATGCGGCCGTCCGCCGCCTCTTCGAGCGTCCCGCGGAGCACGCGCTGCCCGTCGGGCGCCGGCTTGGCGAGCTTCACCTTGACCAGCTGGCCGCGGAAGCGGACGTAGTCGGCGGGCCCGAAGAGCTTTCGATCGAGCCCCGGCGAGCTCACCTCGAGGTTGTAGTGCTGCGGGATGAGGTCCTCGAGATCGAGCACCGCGCTGCACGCGCGCGAGACGTCCACGCAGTCTTCGAGCGTCACGCCGAAGGTGGCGCCGCCGGCCCCGTGCACCGCGCCCGGAGCGAGCCCCTGGGAGCCGGCGCGCTCGATCGTGAGGCGGAGCGTCCACCCACCCTGGTCTGTCAGCCAGGTCAGCTCGACGAGATCCACGCCGTGCGCGACGAGCACGGGTGCGATCGCGGCGCGGACCTTCTGGAGGTCGACACCGGCTTTCACCGTCGTGTTCTTGTCGGGCAGGCTGGGTTGCATTGGCGTGGATCCGAGCAGACGGGCGAAGCCCGAACGCACGGGCCGGCCCTACGACCAGGCGGACCCACGGGGCGGTCGGATCAAAAAAAAGGAGCCGATTCCCGAACTGGGAACCCGGCTCCGCGGATCCGCCTAGTTGTTGGCGCGCAGACTAGCGAAGCAGGAAACGCCATGCAAGAGGGATCTCGATCCCGCGGCGCCGAGCGAGGTTTCTGGACCTCCTGGACATGACGCAGGCACCTCCTGCCCTCGGCGTGGCTTCGTGTCGACCCCATCCCGGCCGCCGGTGCCGGGCAGCGCGGAGCCGTCGGGAGTCGGGGCGAGACTCCCTCGTTCGCCGGAGGGACCCGTCCGACCTGAAGGCCAGTTGATGCCGCCGTCGGATCTCCGGATCTGGCTTGTCATGGCTGTAATTCGATCAGGGCCCGTGACTCGATGGCTCCGAGGCCCCGGCGCCGCGGGTTTCCGGCCGAAGGAAAGCGATCGGGAGGCGCCGCAAGACCTTGGCAAGCGCAGCGTGTCCTGTGTTATTCGGTGAAGAACCGGAGGCGGAATCTCACGAATCCCCCAACGCGAAAGGACCCCTTGCGGCGACCCCGCACCTCTCGCGAACACGAGGTTTGGTTGCATGATCACGGTCACGCAGAACGTAGGGCGGCTGACGGAGATAAGGGTGACGGCGCCGATCAACGTGGACGACCTGTCCATGATGCAGCGGGACGTCACCAGTATTCTCACCCGTGCACAGGGGCGGGTCGTCATCTGTGCGGATCTCTCGGGCGCGAGCCTCTTCTCGGACGAGCACGCCGAGCGGATGGCGAAGTTCTTCCGGACCGCGAACGCGAAGCTCGAGCGCACGGCCATCGTCGTGTGCGGCGCCGCGACGCTGTTCCTCCAGGTCGAGCGGCTCCTCCGCGAGGGCGATCGCGCCCCGGCGCCGACGGCCCCTCCTTCACGAGGCGACGCGCCCCCGTCCCGGGATCCGGTGACCTCCCGGACGACGACGCGGAGCACAGGGGAGCTCCCGACGGCGAAGCGCATCGGGACGGATCCGTACATGAGCAAGCGCCCCGGGACGGATCCGATGCTGTCGAAGCGCACCGTCGAGCGAAAGGCCTTCCGCGTCACGGCGGAGGCGATGACCTGGCTCGACGAGGTCCTCACCAGCGACGAGCGCGCCCGGCTCCGCATGTTCCTCGACGGGCCGAGATCGCAGCGCTGACGCGCGCAGACGCGCGCTCGCCGCCCAAGCGCGGCGGCCTCGCGACGTCGAGAGGTCCTCCGGAGATCCGGCTCCTCCTCGAACGTCAGCGCTTCGAGCCCATCGACACGCAGGTGCCGCGAAAGCAGGCGAGCGAGGGCTCCGACGCCTTCGACGTCATGTTCGGCAAGTCCCCGCACGCCGCGCCGTCGACGGCCCGGGAGCCGCCGCTGGGCGAGCTGCCGACGGAGCCGCAGAACGCCTGGCGCGGGGCGGCGATGGCTTGCATCTCGCAGTCCGCGTCCCGCTGGCAGGGCTTGTCCTCGGCGGAGGGCGTGAGGGGCTCGCCGAGCGGCTCGCAGGCGGCGAGGAGCGCCGGCGCGAAGAGCGGGATCCAGAGCGCGCGCATCTCCTTCGCTATACCAGATCCGCCCGCGGCCACCGTCGGTCGAGCCGGTGCGGCCGCCGCGGCGAGGGTGATGTATAAGGGCCGCGATGCGCTCCGAGACGTACACCCACACGGCCGACGACGGCACCGAGATCTTCGTTCACCGGTGGGAGCCCGACGACCCCGCCTCGGTCGTCGCGATCGCGCACGTCGTCCACGGCATGGCGGAGCACGGCGGTCGCTACGCGCGCCTCGCCGAGATGCTCACCGCCAACGGCTTCCGCGTGTACGCGCACGACCACCGCGGGCACGGCCGCACGGCCAAGCCCGAGGACCTCGGCCACCTCGGGGACGAGAACGGCTGGGCCCGCGCCATCGGCGATCTGCGCCGCCTGATCCGCCGCGAGATGGATGACAACCCCGGCAAGCCCGTCCTCGTGATCGGGCACAGCATGGGCTCCTTCATGGTGCAGCAGCTCATGTACGAGGTGCCGGACTGGCTCTCCGCGGTGGTGCTCTCCGCGTCCAACGGCAAGCCCACGCCCATCGCCTCGGCGGGCCGCCTCGTCGCGCGGATCGAGCGCAAGCGCCTCGGCGCGCGCGGCCACAGCCCCGTGCTCAAGGCCCTCTCGTTCGAAGCCTTCAACAAGGCGTTCGCGCCCAACCGCACCGCGCACGACTGGCTGTCGCGCGACGAGGCGGAGGTCGACAAGTACGAGGCCGATCCGCGCTGCGGCTTCGAGTGCTCGACCACGACGTGGATCGAGCTGCTCGACGCCCTCGCCGAGATCGGACACGCCTCGAACCAGGCCAAGATCCGCAAGGACCTCCCGATCTACGTCATCGCCGGCTCCGAGGACCCGGTGAGCGAGAAGACGAAGGGCCTCTACCAGCTCATCCGCGCGTACGGCAAAGCGGGCCTCACCGACGTGACGCACCACTTCTACCCCGGCGCGCGCCACGAGATCTTCAACGAGACCAACCGCGGCGAGGTCACCCACGAGCTCCTCGTCTGGCTCCGCGCCAAGGTCGCGGGCCTCCCGCAGCAGTAGCCGGTCAGCGCGGCGGATCGGAGCCGGGGGGGAACAGGTAGCGATCGGACCAGCGCTGCGTCTCCGCGTCGCGCTCGACGAGGAGGACGCTCGCGTTCTGCGGGTTGGTCTCGGCCTCGAACCACTCGACCGATCGGTTGATCCACGCCATCCGGAACGCGCGCTGCGTGACGCCATGCAGGAAGATGAGGTGCGTCTGGTAGCGCGATCGGTGGATCTTCCCGATGAAGATGCTCATCCGCTCGACGACGTCCGCGCGGCTCTCCCCGTTGGGGTAGCGGAAGTAGAAGATGCCGAGCGTGTCCACCGCGCGCCGCCGCTTCTCCCAGCGCACCGGATCGCGCTCCTGGATCTCGTGGTCGGTGAGCCCGTCCCAGTCGCCGAAGTCCTGCTCTCGGAGCAGGAACGACTCGCGCCGGCTCACCGTCTCTCCGGCCGTCCCGAACGCGCGCGAGAGCACGATGCGCTCCGTCTGCCGGCAGCGGAGGAAGCTCGACGACCACGAGCACACGCTCGACGGATCGATGGCGAGCTTCGCGATCGCGTCGCCCGCGGCGCGCGCGTCCTCGTCCTCGTGCGGGTCCGCGAGGGGGATCATGTGATCGGGCATCCGCAGGTACACCGTCGGATCCACGTTCGCGATGGAGCGCGCGTGGCGGACGAGGAGGATGCGGGCGATGGTGGAGTCCATGGAGGGATGACGGCGGGGACCTTGCGATCGGCGGGACGCGCCGGCAGCGCGATGGGCGGGACGCTCCCGCGCGGCGCGCTCGGCGCGAGGCTTGTCGAAGCCGCGTCGCCGGAGACTACGTCGCCCTTCGCACGGCGAGGAGCACCTTTCCGAACGAGGCGTTCGACGCCACGAACCCGTGGGCCGCGCCCGCCTCATCGAGCGGGTATTCGCGATCGATCACGGGCGTCATCCGCCCGGCCGCGACGAGCGGCACGATGTTCCGCTCCAGCACCGAGGCCGCCTCGATCTTCTCGGCGAGCGGGCGCGACCGGAGCACCGTCCCGATGATCGTGGCCCGCCGCGAGAGCAGCGCGCCGAGGTGGACGTCCGAGCGCGCCCCCGCCGTGAGCCCCACGACGAGGATGCGCCCGAGCACCGCGACGGCGTGCACGTCCTCCCCCACGTACGCGCCGCCCGCGAGATCGAGGATGACGTCCGCGCCGCGCCCCGAGGTCGCCTCCTTCACGGCTTCCGCGAACGTCGCCTTCTCGACGACGAGCGTCACGTCGGCGCCGAGCTCCTTGCAGCGCGGCAGCTTGTCGGCCGTGCGCGACGTCGCGATCACCCGGCAACCGAAGGACTTCGCGATCTGGATCGCGGCCGTCCCGACGCCGCTCCCCGCCGCGTGGACGACGACGGCGTCGCCCGGCGCGAGCTTGCCGCGCGTCACGAGGGCGTCGTAGGCCGTCACGAAAGCCTCGGGGATGGCCGCGGCGGTGCGATCGTCGAGCGCGTCCGGGAGCCGCGCGACCTCGCCTTCGTGGACGACGATCTGCTCCGCGTAGGCCCCGCCCCCGACGAGACCGAGCACGCGATCGCCCTTGCGAAAGCGGGTCGCGCCCTCGCCGACGGCGTCGACGACGCCCGCGTATTCGAGCCCCGGGATGTTGGGCGGCACGCCGGGCGGCGCGGGGTACACCCCCATGCGTTGCAGCAGATCGGCGCGGTTCACGCCGGCGTAGCGAACGGCGACGCGCACGTGAGCGAAGGGCGGCGAGAGGTCGGGCAGATCGGTCGGGACGAGGACGTCGGGCCCGCCCGGCTCACGGATCACGATGGCGCGCATCGTGCGAGCGTAGCGCACCGGCGTTCACCGGACGCACGCGCGGCGTGGTTGCGCGCGCCGTACGGAGAAGGCGCGCGGCGCGCCGTACGAAGAAGGCGCGCCCCCCCACGGCCACCAGAGCAGGTCGAGCGATCGCCGCGAATTTGCCGGCTGTCTCGGCGCGTCGGGCGGGGGTGAAAAGTCACGTTGACGCGGTGCTTGCCTTGTTGCTTACTCTCGCCCAATCGAGCGTCCAGAGCGAGCGATTCACAGGAGCGGACCATGGCGAAGAGCGCGATTTTCATTGGCTGGCACCGTCCCATCCCGGGTCGGGAGACCGTGTGCTTCCACATCTTCAAGGAGTTCTTCAGCTACATGACGAAGCAGCAGGAGGCCGGCAAGCTCGACAGCTTCGAGCCCGCCATCCTGTCGCCCCACGGCGGTGACCTGGGCGGCTTCGTCTTCATCCGCGGCGACAAGGCCGGCCTGGATGCGATCCGCAACACCGAGGAGTGGCGCAAGTTCGAGATCGAGGGGAACATGAACGTCCTCGGTCTGGGCATCATCGAGGCCAACGTCGGCATCGAGTTCCAGGCCCGCATGACGCGCTTCGAGGCCGAGGCCGCGCACGTCTGAGTCCGGAGCGGCCCGCCCGAACAGGCAGGCTGCCAGTCGAGAGAGCCCCCCAACCGAGAGGTGGGGGGCTTTTCGATTTCTTGGTCGAAGAGAGGGAGTCAGCCGACTGGCGCGCTGCAGGGCCCTACCGGCAGGACGATGGCATGTTCGCGCCCTTGAGGGCGGCCCGGATCTGACCGATGGCCAGCTGCGCCTGCGGATTGTTCTTGAGGCCGTCGCAGATCGCGGCCGCCTGCAGGTACATGGCCTTCTGGTCCGGGGGCGCGGAGTTAGCGTTCTGGTGAAGCGCCGCGCAGCACGGTCCGAGGCCCCCGCCGACAGCGCCGGCCACCCTCACGATGGACCGCATCGCGCCGAACAGGCTCGCGCTGTCGCCGCCCGCCTCCCACGCACCCACGACGAGGATCCCTTCGGCCGGCGCCGCGACGAAAGCCGCCTGCACGGGGGTCGTTCCGCGCATGCACCGGCCGTCCGCGCCGTTGCCGGCCACCGCCGTCTTGCCGATGCTCAGCGTGTCCGGCGGGTTCCACTCGCACGCCGTGAGGCCGAGCGCCGTGGCGACAGCAGGGAGCTTGGCGTCGGCGCCGCCGGCCGCGAACGACGTGGCGCCGAGCTGCGCCTTCTTGTCGGCGGGCGCGACGACGATCACGTCGCCCTTGGTCGTCGTCCAGCCGGTGGCCGTCTGCAGCGAAGCCCGCGCCCCCGGGACGGCCAGCGCCGTGCCGGTGAGCCCGTCGGTCCGCGTGTCGACCTCGGCCTTCACGTGGAGCTCGATCCCGGGCTTCATCGGCGGGCCCTCCACGGTCAGCGCGAGGGCCGCGGTCGTCGTCGCGGTGGCCGCGACGGTGGTGGCCGGGCCGGTGCTGCCACTGGCGCTGGGGTCCTCTTTCGAGCCGGAGCAAGCGGCGATCGTCAGGACGGTCGCAGATGCGCAAAGGAGCGACAGGCGTGCGTTCATGGGCCCCTCTTACCACCACTCCGCCCGCGCGGACCACGTCCCGGCGGACGGTTTCCTGTCCACTCCCGGCGAGCGGATCGCGAGAGCCCATGTCCCACGGCGCCCCGCGGGGTCGTCACGGCCGGCGGGGACCGCGACGGAGGCCCCCCGCCGCCGCCCCGTCACTTCCCGTCCTGCTCCAGGCCTCTCAGGATGATCTCGGACAGCAGCTTGTAGCCCGCCGGGTTGCAGTGGGACTCGGGGTGAAAACGGATCTTCATCGGGTCTTCGAGCGCGAGGAACGTCGGGTGGGCGTCGATCAGCGGAATGCCCAGCTCCTTCACCGTCTCCAGGACCTTCGGGCGATTGACCTGCTCGCGCTTGCCCTTGTATTGCAGGTAGAACATGTCAGCCATGTAGACGAAGTAGAGCTTGCCTCCCCAGCTCTCCACGCGACTCTTGGCCTTCGCCAGCACCCTCTTGAAGAGCGGGAAGTTGGGCGGGAGATTGAAGACGTCCACCACCGCCAGCGACGTGAGCGCCCACGTCAACCTGTCGAGCCGGAGCACCGCCGTCGTCGCAGAGTGGGACTCGTTCATCGCCAGATCACCGAGCCAGATGGGCGCCGACTTGCGCGTCAAGCCCACGGACGACAGGCCCGAAGGCCACTTTGGCGCGAGCTTCTCGATCCTGCTCGACAGCTCGATGAGCGCAGCGTCGATCTTGGGCTGTCGGCCCTCCAGCTTCTGGGTGAAGCCGTCCTCGTCGAGATAGCGCATCAGGAGAGGGACGTGCTCCTCGAAGTCGAGGTCCGCCATGTCGTTGTTGTAGTACGTCCAGAGGACGATCTTCGGCTTCCGCGGGGCGATGTACTCCTCCAGCGAGCCGAGCTCGATCAGGGGGCCGTTGCCCGCCATCCCGACGTTGAGCGTCGCGGGGTATTTCTGGCGGACCCAGTGGGCGGCGTTCTCGTCCGCGCCCACACAGGCCGCCTGGGTGAAGGAGTCGCCGATCATCGCGACATCGAGGCTGTCCTTCGCCCACAGGCCCTTGGGGTTGTTGAAGCCGTGCTCGTCGGCCTCGTACTCAGCGAATTTGCCGCCCTCGTTGCAATAGACGATGTGCTTGTCGGAGACGCCGCCGAGCGGGAGCAAGCGCTCTCCGTCGACGACGACTCCCCACTCGTCGCTGAGGGTGTGGTTCAGGATCTCGTTCGCGTTGGCGATGCCCTGCGAGAGGTGCAGCACCATCAGCGCGCGGGGCTGGAACGAAGGATACGTGTCCTTGCCCTCGGCCCGGGAGTCGAGGATGGCCTCCCACAGCGAGCGGGGGTCGAACGCGACGCCGCGCTTCTCGGCCATGGTGCCGTCGTACGGGCGGCTCCGCGCGATCTTCCACTCGAAGCCGTACACGAGCAGGATGCCCGGCAAGACCACGAGCGCGAGCGTCATGCGGCGCGCCGGGCGGAGCTTGAACGAGGCCGCGAACAGCGCCGCGAGCACCGCGGGGAGGACCTGGAGCAGCGTCGGCCGGTGGAGCGTCGCCGCGAACCAGAGCTGCGACAGGCTGAGGGCGATCGCGACGCCGAGCGTCACGTGGGCGAAGCGGAGCGCTCCCCGGGAAGGCTCCGGCGACGCCTCGGCCTTCGTCGGAGCCGCGGGCGGCGCGTCCTTCTTCGCCGCGGCGGCCTCGTCGTTCGACGGCGCTTCGTCCTTGGAGGGAGCGACCTCCTCCTTCGATGCGGCGTCGACTTTTTCGGTGGATTCGTCTCCCAAGGGGCTTGCTCCTCACCTCGCCGCGGGCGACCTGGAGATCGCCGCTCCGACCCATGGTGGCCCTGATCGCCGCTCACTCGCAGGCGCCGGGCGTGGCAACGTATGCTTCCCTTACCGCGACGGCTCGCCGACGAACATCGCCACGTCGCGCGGCCCTCTTTTTCACCTCCCCCGGAGCGCGATCAAGGCCCCTCTTCGCCGCGCTCCGCTCCCGTGCGCGGGGCGGATCTCCCCACCGCCGCCAAGATTTCGCGCGTGCCCCGATCCGGCCCGGAGCCGCGCCGTGCTTGAGTACGCTCGCATTTTTTGACAGGGTCACCGCGAAGCATGGCCGAGCCACCGACAGAGCCGCGTCCGCCTGGGGATCCGGGTACGGGTCCCCAGGACGCCGCCGTCGGGCCCGCGATCCCGGAGCTCCCGGCCCCGTACCCCTATCCCTACTACCCGGTGGGCCCGACGTACTCGGACGCGCCGGCCCCCTTCGCGCCTCTCCCCGCCCCGCCTCGCTTCCCCCCGCAACCGGCCGAAAAACCCTTCAAACCAAGGCGATTCCGCCTCCCACGCTCGCCGCTCCACGAGGTGCCGAGGGCCACGCTCCGGACCTTCATCGTCGCCTCGGCGGTCATCTTCGGGCCCGCCGCGGTGGTCGACGTGTTCACGGGGATCGCGAAGCCCGCGCCGCTGACGCTGTTCTGGGCCTTCGGGATCGCGCTCGCGATGGCGGTCGTCAACGGCATCGTGTGGAGCGTCGCCTTCGGGCTCATCCGCAAGCTGCCGCGGTTCGCGCCGTGGGTGATCTGGCCGGCCGCGGCGATCGGGCTCGGGGCGTGGCTCGCGAACGAGCTGGGCGCGTACTCCAAGCTCGGCGGCAAGGATCACAAGCTCGCCGTCACCGCCCTCGTCGCGTGCGGCGCCGGCGGGCTGGTCCTCGGGATCCTTGTCTCGCTCCTTCAGCCGAGGAGGCTCGCGCCGCGCGGGCACCTCGTGCGAAAGAGCCTTTGGGCCCGCGGGTTCTTCGCGCTGCTCCTCCTCGGGGGCGGCGTCGCGGCGACGTACGTCGATCGCAAGTACTTCCCCGGGACGTACCCGTCGGCGCACACGGTGCTGCGCGTGGGCGCGCTGTGGCTCGGGATGTGGGGGATCCTGACGACGGGCGCGCGCATCGGCTCGGCGCCCCTCCGGCCGAGGCGCAACGTCACGCTCTTCATGTACGGGGCCGTCGCGCTGTTCCCGTTCTTCTCGCTCACGCAGCAGAACAAGACAGGCATCCACGACTTGCTCGAAGAGCCGGTCACGGGGCTCATGTTCCGCGCCGCGCGCGAGGTCACCGACGTCGATCGCGACGGGTACTCGTCGATGCTCGGGGGCGGTGACTGCTCGCCGTTCAACCCGTTCATCTCGCCGGGCGCCCCCGAGATCCCGGGGAACGGGATCGACGACAACTGCCGCATGGGCGACGCGAAGTACGTCGACCGCGTCGCGGATCAGGCGAAGGTGCCGGTGCCGTCCACGCCGTCGCCGATGAGCGTCATGCTCATCACGCTCGACACGGTGCGCGCGGACCGGCTCTCGCTCTACGGGGCGGCGCGCGACACGACGCCGAACATGGTGAAGCTCGCGAAGAACGCCGTGCGCTTCGACTGCGCGCTCACGTCGGGCGGCTGGACGAGCATCGCCGTGTCGTCGCTGATGCGCGGGCTCTACCCGCGGCGGCTCCAGTGGAGCCCGCTCGTCGAGACCTCGAAATACAGGCTCCTCCGCTTCCCGCTCGAGAAGGAGCTGCCCACGGGCGAGCGCATCCGCCTCGGGTTCGCGCTGCCCCTCGACGACCCGCTCATGCCGCTCGCGCGCTGGCTCCAGCGGCGCGGCATGTACACGGCGGCCGTCGTCGACGACGGCTACTCGGAGTTCCTCGCGTCGGAGTTCTCGTCGACGGGGTTCGACCACTACACCGAGGTGAACCCGGGCGGCATGGGCGGCTCCAAGGGGGACGAGGACACGGCGAACCTCGCGATCCAGGAGCTGGAGGCGATGCCCAAGGACAAGCCGTTCTTCCTCTGGGTCCACTTCTTCGGCCCGCACGAGCCGAACACGAACCACCCGGCGCTGCCCTACTTCGGCAAGAACGAGGTCGACGGGTACGACCAGGAGATCCGCTTCGCGGACCTCCAGGTGCAGCGCCTCGTCGACACCCTCGACAAGCTCAACAGGCCCGCGGCGACGATCGTGACGTCGGATCACGGGGAGATCATGCGCAACGCGCACGACCGCGATCACGGCAGCGACCTCAAGCCCGAGATCCTGTGGGTGCCGATGCTGCTGCGCGCGCCCAACCTGCCCGCCGCCGTCGTGAGGACGCCCGTGAGCCTCGTCGACGTCGTCCCGACGGTGCTCGCGCTCACCGAGACGCCCGGACCCGAGGGGCTCGACGGGATGGACCTGCGCAAGACGATCAACCTGGATCCGAAGGCTCCGCCGCGCCTCCTGCACACGGACACGTGGCGCATGAGCATGAAGCAGACGTTCGATCTGGATCTCTCCTCCGTGAGCGACGGGAAATACACGCTGGTGCACGACCGCAACACGGACGACCTCGTCCTCCGCACCGTCTGCGACAAGTCGATGAAGCTCACGAACCTCTACGGCAAGGTCCCCTCCAAGGTCCTCGAAGACTCGCTCTTCTCGTACGAGGAAGAGAACGGCGGAGCCCCGCGCATCGCCCCGCGCAAGAAGTAACCTCCGCGTTTCGCGCGGGGTTCGCCGCGGCGCCGCTGTGGTAATGAGGCGCGATGCGAGCAGGCATCGTCGGGTATCCGGGCTCCGGAAAGTCCACCGTGTTTCAGGCGCTGGCCCCCGGGGGCAAGGCCGATCAGAAGGTCAGCTACGGCAACATCAAGGTGCCGGACGCGCGCGTCGACTTCCTCGCCTCGATCTTCAAGCCCAAGAAGACGACGTTCGCCGAGGTGACGTTCATGGACGTCGGCGGCGCCGGCAAGGTCGGCGGCGCGTTCTCGCCGGACGTGCTCCAGAACATGCGCAACGTCGATCTGCTGGTCCACGTGGTGCGCGGCTTCGAGAACCCGACGCTCCCCACCCCGCCGGATCCCGTGCGGGACGAGAAGGCCTTCAACGACGAGATCCTCCTGCTCGATCTGGGCGTCCTCGAGAAGCGCGTCGAGCGCATGAAGAAGGAGTCGAAGAAGGGTCCCGAGATGGACGCCACGAAGAAGTGCCTCGATCACGTGGAGACCGGGGAGCCCCTGCGCACGCTCGTCCTCACCGAGGAGGAGCAGAAGGCGCTCGGCCCCGGGATCCAGCTCCTGTCGCAGACGCCGCTCATCACGCTCTACAACTTCTCCGAGGCCGCCTGGTCCGACCCCGCGAACGCCGAGCTCCGCCAGGTGAAGCGCGACAAGTCGAGCGCGTCCCTCGCGATCTGCGGCGCGATCGAGGCCGAGATCGCGGCGATGCCCGCCGAGGAGCAGAAGGACTTCCTCGACGGCCTCGGCCTCGGCGAGCCGGCGCGCAACGTGTTCATCCGCGCCGCCTACGATCTCCTGGACCTCATCAGCTTCCTGACGGCCGGCCCCGACGAGTGCCGCGCGTGGCCGATCCGCCGCGGCACCGTGGCGCGCAAGGCCGCCGGCAAGGTGCACAGCGACATCGAGCGAGGCTTCATCCGCGCCGAGATCTACCGCCCCGAGGACCTCAAGGAGGCCAAGACGGAGGCCGCCCTCAAGGCGCAGGGAAAGATCCGCGTCGAGGGCAAGGAGTACGTCATGCAAGACGGCGACGTCGTGAACTTCCGCTTCAACGTCTGACCGAGATCAGAAGCTGTTCTGGACGATCCCGTTCGGGCCGGCGCCGACGGCGATCTCGTCGGTGACGGTGTACTTGGTCGCGTCGATCCGGATCACGCGGGAGGCCGCCTCGTCGGTGACGTAGACGAGGTTCGCCTTCGGATCGAAGAGGAGGCCGTGCGGCTTCCCGCCGACGTCGATGGTCTGCGTGACGGCGCCGCTCGAG
>WBZX01001697.1_pt1 | contig 16178 bp, 8 predicted proteins | sample 5204211 | NCBI WGS metagenome assembly WBZX01 (sample SAMN12344362, study PRJNA552823) | activated sludge metagenome | biome: Activated sludge suspended growth; feature: Nitrification reactor; material: Wastewater; isolation source: activated sludge from nitrification reactor of wastewater treatment...
CGCTTGATGGTGAAGTAAGAGCGATAGCACAGAAAGAGAAAGGGCGCTCACCTTGCGGTGAGCGCCCTTTCTCTTTTCCAGGCGATGATCAGAGGCAGCCCGTGCGGCCACCATCCACGGGCAGGTTGATGCCGTTGATGTAGGATCCTGAAGGTCCTGCGAGGAATGCGATGGCGAATGCGATCTCCTCAGGTTCGGCGAAGCGCCGCAAGGGGACCTCGTTCATCATCTCCGCCGCGGCCTCGGCCTCCGTTGTGCCGCTCTTCGCACTCTTGTTGCGCACGATGGCAGCCAGCCGTTCGGTACTGGTGGCGCCGGGCAGTACGTTGTTGACCGTTATTCCGAAAGGCCCCAACTCGTTGGCCAGGGTCTTGCTCCATTGCGCCACGGCACCGCGGATGGTGTTGCTGACCCCCAAGTTGTGAAGGGGTTGTTTCACGCTCGTGCTGATGACGTTGATGATACGGCCCTGCTTGCGCTGCTTCATGCCGGGTACCACGGCGCGCACGATGGTCTGGTAAGCCAGCAGGTGCAGGCGGAAGGCCGCCTCGAACGCGGCGATGTCCGCTTCGTGGGCGGGACCAGGAGGAGGGCCACCGGTATTGTTGACCACGATGTCGTAGGCGTGGCGGCTGGTGGCGTCGGCCATGGCGCTGGCAAGTGCCGCCGTATCGGCCATGTCCGCCGTCAACAGATCGTGCTGCTGGCCGTGTCCGCGGTCCAATTGGGCGAGCACGTTCTGCAAAGCGGCAGCATCGCGTGCCACAAGGGTGAGACTGGCTCCCAGTGAAGCGAGTTCCAAGGCGGTGGCCCTGCCTATTCCTTGGGAGGCGCCACATACCAAGGCGTGCTTGCCTGTCAATTCGGTCCTCATGGGCGTTGGTCCGCTAAAGAGCGGGGTGGGTAAATGTACCGCTGTGGATAAGTGGCAAGAATGGTAACGCTCAAGGCCATTGCCGAACGACATGCAATAGGCAACTTCGTGCCCTCTCTACCTCAAAACAGATATCATGAGAACATTTTCCGCAGCAGCCTTCCTACTGCTTTGCGCTGCCGGCACCACGGTGCTGGATGCCAGTGCGCAAAGTCGGCTCGGTACCGCACCGGCCAAGCGCGTCGCTCCTTCGTTCAAAGCAGGCACCCTGCCCAGCGCCGCTCGCGGCGGTGGTGGTTATTGCACCGCCGGTGCCGAGGGTTCGGTGGACTTCGGATTGGACGAGCGTATCGTGAACGTTTCGTTCGCGAACATCAACAACGCATCGGCGGACGAAGCCCCGGTGCTCCCCGCCTACACGTACTACGCTTCCCCGGTGGGGAACGTGACCATTGGCCAGACCTACACCTTGGATGTGGACGTGAACACGACCACGCTCACCACGGGTTGGTCAGAGACCCAAGTACTGGCGTGGATCGACTTCAACGCGGACTTCGATTTCGATGATGCAGGCGAGCAGGTCATGGTCTCCGTGATCGATGCGCTGGACATCTACTCCGCCAGTGTGACCATTCCGTCCGGCGCCGCTGTCGGTGTCACCCGCATGCGCGTTCGCATGCACGATACGCATGACGGCAGCCAGTACATCAATGTGTTCAACGATACCCCTTGCGGCGTTGCCAGCTACGGCGAGGTGGAGGACTACACCATCAACATCACGGGTGGTGGCAGCGGAAGCAGCAATGATGATTGCGCCGATGTGAGCCCTGTGAGCTTGAACGTGAACGGGACCGTCGTCTTCACCGGCGACAACAGCACGGCTGTGCCCGGCGGCGATGGCGTGCTCGATGTTGGTGGCGACACCACCACGGTGTGGCACATCTTCACCACCACGGAGTGCAGCAACGTCACGCTCTCCTACTGCGGTACCGCCGTGGCCCCTGCCGTTTCGTGGGCCTACCTGTTCACCTCATGCCCCGCGGACAACAACTTCATCGCCTTCAGTGATTACAGCTTCACGGCTTGTGGTGATGACAACCTTACACTCTACTTCTACGACCTGCCAGCGGGTACGTACTACGTGCCGGTGCGCGGCGAGCCAGCCACGGCTGGGCCTTACACGGTCACCTTGGAGGCAGCGCCTTGCGCCACTTCGGGTGCGTATTGCACCGCTAGCGCTACGAACACGAACGCCACGCTGGAGAAGATCTCCAACGTGACGGTGAGCGACATCAACAACAGCTCCACCTCTGCAGTTGGCTATGAGGATTTCACCGGTGTGACCGGCAACATGAGCGCAGGGCAGAGCTACCCGGTGACGGTGACGCTGGCCAATGGCTGGGACACCGACGAGGTGCGTATCTGGATCGATTTCGACCAGAGCGACAGCTTCGAATCCGGTGAACTCGTGTTCGTTTCGGACATCGGTCCTGGTCCCTACACCGGCACCATTTCCGTACCGGGTGGGGCTGCAGTGGGCACCACCCGCATGCGTGTGCGCCTGCACGATACCTATGACCTGAACATCGACTACACCAACGTGCCGAACCCGGACCCCTGCGGTACCAGCACCTTCGGTCAGGTGGAGGACTACACCATCAACATCAGCGGTGGTGGCCCCACGCCTACGAACGATCTCTGCGGCAACGTGAATGCGGTTTCCCTGTCCGTAGGGAACACCATCACCTTCACGGGTGACAACACCAACGCCACCAGCACGGGCGACTTCGTGCCCGGTTCGGTGTTCGATCCAATGGACCCCACGGTGTGGCACAGCTTCACCACCACCGAGTGCAGCAATGTGGTCGTGTCCTATTGCAACACGGACCCCGCGTTCGGTAACATCTGGATCTTCCTCTCGCCTAGCTGCCCTGCTGGCGACAATTACGTGCTTGGCGCGGCTGAGTTCACCAGCTGCCCGGACAATGGAACGGTTTCGTACTTCAACCTTCCCGCTGGTACTTGGTACCTGCCGGTGTTGATGGATCCCGCTGCCGCAGTGGGTCCTTACAGCATCGATGTGACGGCAACGGCATGCGCAAGCCCCGGCAACTACTGCGAGGCCAGCGCTGTGAGCTTGAGCTTCGAGAAGATCAGCAACGTGACCTTCGCCGACATCAACAACAACAGCACGAGCGCTGCTGGTTTCGAGGACTTCACTTCGCAGACAGCTTCCGTGATCGGTGGTGTTTCCTACCCCATCTCGGTTACCATCGCTGCTGGTTACGATACGGACCAGGTGCTTGCTTGGATCGATTGGGACCATAGCTCCACGTTCGACGGGAACGAGCTCGTGCTCGCTTCCACCCTTGGCGTTGGCCCCCATACGGGCAACGTGACGGTGCCCTTGACGGCCGTGGCAGGACCGACCCGCATGCGTGTGCGTTTGCATGACACGTATGATCTGGGTGTGGATTACTTCAACACGCCGAACGCGACGCCTTGCGACACCTCGACCTTCGGTCAAGTGGAGGACTACACGGTGGACATGATCGGTATCATCACCGGTGTGAACACGCTGAGCAATGGTGCATGGAGCGTGTTCCCGAACCCGAACAACGGTGACTTCGTGGTGCGCTACGCAGGCCGTGATGGCCGCGCTACGATCGAGGTGCTGGACATGACCGGGCGTACCGTGCATGTCGAGCAGCGTGCCGTTGCTGCTGGCAGCACCGTGCAGCTCTCCCTGGCAGGTAGGATCGCCAAGGGTACCTACGCCCTGCGCATCACCACTGCCGAAGGCAGTGAGGAGCGCCGCATCGTGGTGCAGTAGCTCTCAGCCTAACTCTCGCCTTGAAGGGCGTCCACCGCAAGGTGGGCGCCCTTCGTGCGTTCGGGGACCATCTGTTGGCTATGGGCACTGATGCCGGTGGCAATGTGGAAAAGTCGCTTTGAGCGACCGGCAGGAGGCTCGGTGATCGTTCGAATTTTGCCCTCCGAACGGGTCTTATCACCCTTCCTAGAAGAACTTCCCTCATGCGCAACCTATTGAGCCTTGTCTTGTCCGGTGCGGTCGCCCTTTCGGCGGGTGCCCAAGTGAACGATCTCTGTAGCAGCGTTACCCCGGACGCGCTCACTGCCGGTGGCACGCTCACTTGGACCGGTGACAATACTGGGGCCACCATCACGGACGACTACGTGGCAGGTTCCATCCTCGCCGGTGTTGGGATACCGAGCGTGTGGCACGCGTTCACGCTCACGGGCTGTGCGGACATCACCATTTCGTACTGTGGCACGGTGGGTCCCTTCACGGAGTTCTGGAATGCACTGACCACGACCTGCCCGGGGAACAACTCCTTCGTGGCCACCCAGCAATACAACTACTCGGCTTGTGGGGATGGCAACCCCACGGTGTATTTCCTGAACCTGCCAGGCGGCACCTACTACTATCCGGTGTGGACAGAGGATCCTGGAGCCAACGGTCCGTACACCATCACGGTGACGGCGGCCACGTGCGGCGGCAGTGCGGTGCCCAATGACAATTGCGGTGCCGTTACACCAGAAGCACTCACGGTAGGTGGTTCGCTCACCCTGAGTGGCGACAACACGTTCGCCACGAGCACAGGCGACTTCGCTGCGGGCTCGCCCTACGCCGGAGCTCCCGTGGTATGGCATGCCTTCACCACCACCGAATGCGCACGGGTCACCTTGGACTACTGCGGACAGGATCCCGTGTGGACGAATTCCTTCGGTTTCCTCTCGCGCGATTGTCCGGCCTCCGATCTGGTCTATTTCTCTTCCTACAACGACATCAATTGCAGCGAAGGGAACCGCACGTACATCTTCAACCAACTCGCGGCAGGTACCTACTACCTGCCGGTACTGCTGGACCCGAACGACAATGCAGTTGGTCCCTATGAGGTCCATCTCTCTGCCGCGGCCTGCCCGACGGCTCCGTCGTATTACGACCAATGTTCGGCCGTGCAGTACCAGCCGCTCGCCGTTGGTGGTAGCCTCAACCTCATCGGTAACAATACCACCGCCACGGGTACCGGCGATTTCGAAGTAGGCTCCCCCTTCAACGGCGCTCCGGTGGTGTGGCACGGCATCTCCACCACGCAATGCGCGAACATCACCGTGTCGTACTGCGGGCTGGACCCGGTATGGGGCAACACGTTCGGGTTCCTTGCGAGCAACTGCCCCGTGGCGTCGCCCACGCTCTTCTCCACCTTCAACAACACCGATTGTGTGGAGGGCAACCGCACGTACATCTTCAACAATGTGCCTCCGGGCAACTACCTCATCCCCGTGGTGCGCGATGAGGCGAACAACGCGGTGGGTCCCTACACCCTGCTCGTGTCCGCCAGCAGCTGCCCGGTGGTGCCTCCCGCCAACAACAACTGCGCGAACGTGACGGCCGAGAACATCGCCGTGGGCGGTACGCTCACCTTCACCGGCGACAATACGAACGCCACGAGCACCGGTGATTTCGTGACCGGTTCCCCCTTCGTTGCCGCACCGGTCACCTGGCACGCCTTCACCACGAGCGAGTGCTCCGACCTGCTCGTGCGTTACTGCGGACAGGACCCTGTATGGAACAACACCTTCGGCTTCCTGGCAACAACCTGCCCGGGAGATGCACTGGTTTATTTCTCCACCACGCCAGCGGACTGCGTGGATGGGAACTCGACCTACCTCTTCAACGACCTGCCAGCGGGCACCTACTATCTCCCCGTGTTGAGCGATGCGGCGAACAATTCCAGCGGCCCGTACAGCATCGAGGTGGTCGCGGAGAATTGCCTGTTCCTTGCGGTGGAGCAGCCCGCTCAACAGTCTTTGGCCGTGTGGCCGAACCCGACCAACGGACACCTCTTCGTGAGCCAGCTGCCGGCGAGCAACATGTTGGTGCGTGTGCTGGATACCACGGGCCGTGCGGTGTACAGCCAACGCTCCGGCACCTCGGTCGGTGGTACCCTTGAACTGGCGCTCGATGGACGTTTGGCGCCGGGCACGTATGTGCTGGTGCTCAGCTCTGAACAACACCAGGTGGAGCGGCGTTTCGTTGTGCGTTGATGTCTTGCTCCAGTAGGCCCCTTGCATTGATCCCAATTACACCCTAGGATTCGAATGATGAACTTCTCCCCCAAAGCCTGGATCGCGACGCTGATGCTCGCGGCCCTTACGCCCACGTTATCGATGGCTCAACCGGCCAACGACGACTGTCCGGGTGCGATCGAACTGATCCCCACTGCTACCTGTGTGCCCACGAACGGCACGGTGGCAGCGGCGACACAATCCATACCGTCCATTTCCTGCGCTGGCTTCACCGGTACGGCGAACGATGATGTATGGTATCGTTTCACCGCTACGGATGTGGCCCACACCATCCAGGTCACCACCTTCAGTGGTTTCGATGTGGTGCTCGACCTACGCTCCGGCGCATGCAACGGCACCAACATCGACTGTGCCGATGTTGTGAGCGCCAACGCCACCGAGGTGTTGAACGCGACCGGCCTCACCGTGGGCAATACCTACTACATCCGCTTGTACCACTGGGGGGGCAACATCCCCGCCAACACGAGCTTCACCATTTGTGTGTTGGGCCCGCAACCCACTTGTGATGCGGATGCTGGTACGCTCACCGCCGATGCCACCCCGGTCTGTCTCGACGCCGGTTTCGCTACCATCAGTGCTACAGCAGGTGGGGATGCCGTGGTACCCTCCGGTTTCGAGACGTTGTATGTGCTCACTCAGGGCCCTGGTTTGGTTATCGTTGATGCCGGCGCAACGCCCAGCTTCACGGTCAGCACTGCGGACAGCTACACCATCCACACCCTGATCTATGACCCCAACACCCTCGATCCCGGAACGGATATCCAGATCGGTTCCACAACGGGGGCCGATGTGGCTGCCCTGTTGACCCAAGGCGGCGGCAGCATTTGCGGCAGCTTGGATGTGGCCGGTGCACCCATCGTAGTGGAATCATGCACGTGCGATGCCGATGCAGGTACGATCACGGCCGATGCGTCGAACCTGTGCCTTACCGCTGGCACCGCCTTGGTGAGCGCTACGGCGGACGGCAACGCGGTGGTACCTGTCGGATACCTCACGGCCTATGTGCTCACGGAAGGCGCAGGCCTGGTGATCCAGAACGCTGGCACTTCGCCCAGCTTCACGGTCAGCAGTGCCGGGAACTACATCATCCACACCCTCGTGTACGACCCCAACACGCTGGACCTATCGAGCCTGGTGTTCGGTACCACGACCGGTTTCGAGGTGAACGCGTTGTTGATCCAAGGCGGCGGAAGCATTTGCGGCAGCTTGGATGTAACGGGAGCTCCTGTGCTGGTGGAACTCTGCGTGACCTGCGATGCTGGTGCGGGTGGGCTCACCTCCAATGCAACACCGGTATGTCTGGTGGGCGGCAGTGCCCAGATCAGTGCCACGCCGGATGGTAACGCTGTGGTACCCGTCGGCTTCGAAACCCTCTATGTGCTCACGCAAGGGTCAGGTCTGGTGATCATCGGTACGAACGCCACGCCGGATTTCACCGTGACCGGTGCGGACTCCTACGCCATCCATACGCTCGTGTACGACCCGATGACGCTCGACCCCTCCAGCTTCACGCTGGGTGTGACGGCGGCCGTTGAGGTGGATGCACTGTTGATCCAAGGTGGTGGCAGCATCTGCGGAAGCTTGGATGTGGATGGCGCGACCTTCGTTGCGCAAGAGTGCGTTACCTGTGATGCTGACGCCGGTGCCCTGGTGGCCACTGCCACACCCGTATGTCTGGTAGGCGGCAGCGCGCAGATGACCGCTACGCCGGATGGTAATGCCGTTGTGCCCACCGGTTACGAGACACTTTACGTGCTCACGGAAGGCCCCGGCCTTGTGATCCTCGCAACGAGCAGCGCACCTGACTTCAGTGTGCTCGCCGCAGGCAGCTACACCATCCATACGCTGGTGTACGACCCCACCACGCTCGACCTTGGTGTGGTGGAGATCGGTGTGACCACGGGCTTCGACGTGAACGCCCTGCTAATCCAAGGTGGAGGTAGCATCTGTGCAAGCCTGGATGTGGTCGGCGCCCTCTTCGAGGTGGTGGAATGTGTGGTGTGCGATGCCGATGCAGGAACGCTCACCGCGGATGAGACCCCTGTTTGCCTGTTTGGCGGAAGCGCGCAGATCGGTGCCACGCCGGATGGCAACACGGTGGTCCCCGATGGTTATGAGACCGCCTTCGTGCTCACCCAAGGCCCTGGGCTGGTGATCATGGACCTGGGCGGCGGACCCGTGTTCAACGTGAACGCTCCCGGCAGCTACACCATCCACACGATCGTGTACGACCCGCTCACCATCGACCCGAGCCTTATCGAACTGGGCGTCACCACTGGCTTCGACGTCAATGCGCTGCTCATCCAAGGTGGCGGTACCATCTGCGGAAGCCTGGATGTCTTCGGCGCGCCCATCGTGGTGAACGATTGCGCACCGGGCAACAATGATTGCGTGAACGCCTTCCCGATCGCCATCAACCTGACCACGGATTGCCCTGCGAATGCAACGGCTGGGGACAACACCTACGCTTCCATGGACGGCGGCGACGCTGGCTGCGACGACCCGGGCTCGGATCTGCTGGATGTGTGGTACACCTTCAACGCAGGACCGAACACGAGCGTGACCATCAACCTCGACCCTGGCACCATGGAGGATTGGGCCATCACCATCAGCGATGGGTGCAACGGCACTGAGCTCTTCTGCCTCATCCAGCCAGTGGACCCCATCGACTTCACCACGACACCCGATACGGACTACCTCGTGCGCATCTATAGCAACAGCAGCTTCGGCGCAGGAGGTCAGTTCAACCTGTGCATCACGGGAGCAACGCCCACGGTCGTGTGCGATGGTGGTTCCGTGCAGACGAGCAATGGAGCGTTCAGCGTGGATGTCTGCCAGGATGCTGACGCTGATATCATCGACTTCAACACCACGAGCACGAGCGCTGAGAACTACGTGTTCCTGCTAACGGACGAAAGCAATGTGGTGATCGCGCAGTTGGCCGGCGGTTCGCTGGACTTCAACAGTGCCGGGCTCGGAGCGTACCGTGTCTGGGGGATCAGCTACAACGGGGATCTCGTGGGTGCTGAACCGGGCGCGTTGGCGACGGAGATCACCACCACGGGTACCTGCCTGGACCTTAGCGACAACTACGTGCTTGTGAACGTGGAGATCTGCGAGGGTATCCGTGACGCGGTATCCGCCCAGTGGAACCTGTTCCCGAACCCGAACAACGGCGACTTCACCTTGACCTACGCAGGCCCGGATGCCTTCACCCGCATCGAAGTGCTGGACATGGAGGGACGTCAGGTGCAGCAACTTGGCCAGTCCATGACCAAGGGTCAGGTGGTACCCTTCGCCCTACAAGACCAGATGGCCGCCGGTGTCTACACGGTGCGCTTGAGCAACGCCGCTGGCAGCACCGCGCTGCGCATGGTGGTGCGCTAGTTGTGATCGAGCTTCGGAAGGGCGCTCACGCAAGTGGGCGCCCTTCTTCTTTTCCAGGGAACGTAACCCGTATAGGGGGCTCCGGGTATAAGAGGGCATGAAGGTCTTTCCGCTTATTCTGATCACCGCACTCTGGGCCACTGAAGGGATGGCCCAAAAGGAGGGTGAGCCCATGGTATTGGAGATCGTTGGGCGCATCACGGACGGAGAGAAGAAGCTCGCCGGTTGTCAGGTCATCGTCTACGAGGGCAATGACGTGGTGGGTGAGCAACTCACCGACAAGAGCGGCCGTTTTGGGCTCGGCTTGGGACTGAACAAGGAATTCGCTGTGGTCTTCCAGAAGGAAGGATTCCTGCCCAAGCGCATGCTGGTGGATACGCGGGCGAAGATCCCGGCCGAAGTAGTGGCCATCGCTCCCATCGATATGGAGATGAGCATGCTCGTGGCTGACAAGTATGAAGGGGCGGATACCGACGTGCTCGACTTCCCATTCGCCATCGTGAGTTGGAACCGGCAAGCAGGAGCCTTCGTCCAGGACCAGCAGTACACCGTGGACATGATGCGCGCCAACGGGGCTGCGCTCCTGCAGGCGGGTAGGTCCGTTAAACACTGAACCACATTCCATACACCATACGCCTGGGGCGTTCGCGAAAGCGGGCGCCCTTCGGCTTTCCACCGTCCGCTACCTTTAGCGGCACCGATCCGTTCAGCATCATGAGCATTCGCAGACCATTCGACCTGCAAGGTTGGATCACCGAGAACCGGGACCTGTTGAAGCCCCCGGTGGGCAACAAGAACCTCTACACCGAGTCGGGCGACTACATCGTTATGATGGTGGGAGGCCCCAACGCACGCAAGGACTACCACTGGAACGAGACCGAGGAGCTCTTCTATCAATTGGAGGGCGATATCGAAGTGGGTATCCAGGAGGATGGGAAGGCGGTGACGATCCCCATCAAGCAGGGCGAGATGTTCCTACTTCCGGCCCGCACACCGCACCAGCCGCGCCGTGGCGCAGGGACGGTAGGGCTCGTGATAGAGGTGAAACGGGATGATCGTGAGCTGGAGGATGGCCTGCAGTGGTATTGTGAGCAGTGCAACAACCTGCTCCATGAGTACCGCTTCGTGCTGCACAACATCGAGAAGGACTTCCTGCCCCGGTTCCGCGAGTTCTATGGGAGCTTGGAGAAGCGTACCTGCTCGAAGTGCGGCCATGTGATGGAGACGGACCCGCGCTTCGTGTAGGCATGGCGGACATCTTCTCCATCGATATCCACACGCACATCCTGCCGGAGAACATCCCGGATTTCGGGACTAAGTACGGCTACCGTGGTTTCATCCACCTGGACCATCACAAGCCGGGATGCGCCCGGATGATGATGGACGACAAGTTCTTCCGGGAGGTTCAGGCCAACTGCTGGGACCCTCAGGTGCGCATGCAGGAATGCGATGCGTTCCGTGTGCACGTGCAGGTGCTTAGCACAGTGCCGGTCATGTTCAGCTATTGGGCCAAGGCCCAGGATACGCTGGACCTATCCATGTTCCTGAACGACCATATCGCGGGCATCGTGGATCGGTGGCCGACACGTTTCGTGGGCTTGGGCACCGTCCCCATGCAGGACATGGATCTGGCCATACGCGAGCTGGAACGATGCAAGCGCATCGGCATGAGGGGGGTGCAGATCGGCACGCACATCAATGGTGTCAACCTAGGTGAGCCGCGTTTGTTCACCTTCTTCCAGGCATGCGAGGAATTGGGTATGGCGGTATTCGTGCATCCCTGGGATATGATGGGTGCCGACCGCATGGACAAGTATTGGATGCCTTGGTTGGTGGGGATGCCCGTGGAGACCACCACGGCCATCGTGAGCATGATCTTCAGTGGCCTGTTCGAAAAGTTGCCGAAGCTCCGCGTGGCCTTCGCGCACGGTGGTGGTTCGTTCCCAGCGACACTTGGCCGTATCGAACACGGTTTCCTCATGCGTCCCGACCTATGCGCGGTTGACAACAACGTGAATCCGCGTGAGTACATGGGCCGTTTCTGGATCGATGCGCTCGTACACGACCCGGCCGTACTGGAACATGTGGTGCACCTCATGGGTGCCGACCGCGTGGCCATGGGCACGGACTACCCGTTCCCGCTTGGTGAACTGGTGCCCGGAGAACTGATCAAGAGCATGCCTTACGAACCAGCCGTGAAGGAGTTGCTCATGGGTGGTGCCGCCCTCCAGTGGTTGGGTCTGGACCGGCGGAACTTCGGTTAGTGCGCTATCGCACCAGGTTCACATGGCCGATGGCTTCGCGCAGGCGGCCGCTCAATTCGGTGGCCTTCACTTTCCACACGTAAGTGTCTATGGGCGAATCCACACCGTGGTACGTTCCGTCCCAGCGGCCATCGAGCTGTGTCGTGCTCCAGATGAGCTCCCCCCAACGGTTGAAGACGAGCAGCTCCACCTCGCGCAGGTCCTTGCCCCACGCACCGAAGCCATCGTTCCATCCATCGCCGTTCGGTGTGAACGTATTGGGAACGAAGAGACTTCCGTTCAGGATGATCACGAGCACATCGGTGTTCTTGCAGCCATCTGCATCGGTGACCGTGACCGTGTAGGTGATGCTCTCTTCCGGGCGCGTGAACGGGGCCGCACTCGCACTGTCGGTGAGCCATTGCGCTGGGCTCCATGAGAGCACCCCGTCACCGATGGCCGTGAGTTGCACCTGTGTGCCGTAGTCGATGATCATGTCCGCTCCCGCCTCCACCGTCGGCCATGGACGGAGGTCGATGGTGGCGAAGGCCGTATCGAAACAGCCGTAGGCATCCGTTACCACTACGGCGTATTGGGTGCTCGTCGGTGCGATGGCGGTGGGATGTGCGAGCGTATCGTTGTCAAGACCGGCGCTTGGGATCCACTGGTAATGCTCGCCGCCTGCTGCGTGCAGGGCAACGGGAACACCCGGGCATACCAAGGTGTCCGGCCACGCCTGGGGTGTAACGAACACCAGTTCCACGAAGGCACTATCCGTGAGCGGACCACAGGCGTTCACCAAGTCCACGATGTACAAGGTGGAAACAGTGGGGGAGACAACAGGGTCCTGCACGGTGAGCGTTGTGATGCCGTTGGCCGGGTGCCAGGCGTAGAGGTCCGCATCGTCGGCGATGAGTTGCACACTGCTGCCCGCGCAGATTATCGTGTCGTTCAGCACGGCTTCCGGCTCGTCGGAGAAGACGATCACCACCAGGGAGTCCGTCACTATGCATCCTTCGGAGGTGGTGATGGTGACCACATAGGTGGTCGTGGTATCGGGGGTCGCCAGCGGTACCGCCAGGCTCTCATTGTCGAGGGTGAGGGCCGGGGTCCACGCGTAGACCACGCCACCCTGCGCGGTGATGTTCACAGGGTTGCCAAGGCAGGTGGATGTATCAGGGCCTGCTTCCGCGGTCAGGTCGAAGAAGGTCACATCCACGGTGGCCGTATCGCTCCCGCACTGGTCGGATACCACAACGCTGTAGGTGGTCTCTTGTGCCGGTGTGGCTATCGGGTCGGCGATGTTGGCCGCGCTGAGGCTCGAAGCGGGAGACCATGCATAGGTGCCGCCGCCATGCGCCTGCAACTGCGATGGGGTTCCCGGGCAGGTGGGAGGAACGGGGTCCACACTCGCCACCGGCGGAGGGAGGACGGTGATATCGATGGTGGCCGTATCACCCGAGACACAGCCGCTGCTGTCGGTGAGGACCATGCTCACGGTGAAATCGCCCGCACTGGTGAACACGTGTGTGGGTGCTTGCTGGGTGCTTGTAGGCGTGCTATCACCGAAGTCCCACAGATAGTCCGTTCCACCCACGCTGCTGTTGGTGAATTGCGCCTGCGTGTTCACGCAGATGGTGCTGGGCCCGTCGATCCCGATCACCGCGTGGGATTGGGCGAGGTCGAACTTGAACACGCCCAGGTTGCAGTTGAAGCTGTTGTTCGTATTGCTCCAAGCTCCGGGGGTGGTGGGGAAGTCATCCTGGGAACCGCACCCGGCGCAAACAGCGTGGTATACCGTTCCGTTCTTGTCGAATCGGCTCGTGCCGCCATCCACATGTTCAGAACTGCTGGCGCCACCGAAGAACGTGGCGTAGTTCAGCGCGGAGGCATCCACGTCCAGCACCATCAGGTAGAAATCACTTCCCGTGGTCGTTGGCTGGAATGCATCGGCGGTGGTCACGTTACCGCTGCAAGAGCTGGAGACGTTGCCTGCGTTCGCGTTCGTAGAACCGGCCCAGCCCGTGAAGTACACCTGTCCACAATCGCTCACCAGGAATGCCGTGGGCGACATGTCCTGTGCGGGGTTGCTGTTACCGATCACCGTGCTCCACAGCGATGCACCGAGCGCATTGTCGAACTTGTGGATGAACTGGGAACTGCCCGGGTTGGTGTACTTGCCCGGTGTCACGGGATAAGCCCCATGCGTCTGTCCGGCCACGTACACATTGTCATCTGTATCCACCTGTACCAAGTAGCTCTGGTCGTACCCATTGGTACCCACGTAGGTGCTCGCAAGCAGTGCTCCGGTGGTGCCGCTGTATTTCATGATGAACCCATCCGCTGCGCCGTTCTGGCTATTGTCGAACGGGGTTCCTGCCATGGGTAGGTTGCTACTCGTGGTACCTCCCGTCACGAAGAGGTTCCCGTTGCTATCGAATTGTACCCCGTAGGCGCTGTCCTCGCCGGTCCCGCCGATGTAAGTGGCCCACAACAGCGTGGTCAGCGCTGGGTCCATGCGGAAGACATAGCCGTCCTGTGCAGCGGAATAGGCGGATTGCGGTGCACCTGGCGTGGTCGGCAGCCCAGCGCTGGTGGTGGATGTCGCGATGACCGGGTTACCGTTCGGGTCCAGCGCGATCTCGCCGCGGAAATGGTCCCCGTAGTTGTGGGTGAGGGAGGCCGTGTTGTTCAGACCGTCCTGACCGCCGCCGCCCACGTAGGTGCTGCCGATGAGCGAGGTGGCGCTCGCATTGAAATGTGCGACGTATACCTCTGATCCATTCGTGTGGGCGAAGCCGTAGCCACCCGTAACGTTCAACCAACTCACGGGTCCGCCGCCAACAGCAAAGCTCCCGTCGAACGCGCCGGGGGTGACGGGCAGGTCCAACGACCCCGTGGTACCCATCACGTACAACTCGTCCTGGTCGTTCACCACCAGGCTGTGAGGACTTTCAGCCCCTTGGAAACCGCCGAAATAGGTGCTCCAGACCAAGCTTGTTCCGTCGGGGCTCCACTTGCTGATGCCCACATCCACCGTGCCCCCCGCCCAGAAGCCCTGCAACACACCCAAGGTGAGCGGGTAACCGGCGTTGAACACGATGCCGCCTCCATAGAGGTGGCCCGAGGCATCGTACGTAGCGGTGCATCCGAAATTGTCGGCGGTGCTGCCCGTGTAGCTGGCGAAGGTGAGCGTGGGGTCGATGGTGAGCGTGGAAGCCTGTGGCGGTTCCACCTGGAAGGACAGCGTATTGCTGCGGAGCCGGTAGCTGGAGGGGACGGGGATCCGCTTGCTGTCCAACCCATCGAAGAGCGATGCCCAGGAAGAAGGTGCTTCCTCCACAACACTGCCCGTGCTCAGTCCGATGTGCAGTGCACCCTTCTCCAGCCGAAGACTGCTCTGCCCTTCATACTTCAGCTGCACCAGGTCAGCATTCGCTCCCGGCGCCACGATGAAGTCGTACTTGATGCCGTCCTTACCGCTCACGCGCAGGTCGATGCCCGGCCACACATCCTCCAGCAACACTTCGCCATGTACGCCGCAGCCGGTGCCCCAATGTGCAGGGTCGTTCCCGGTGAAGTAGTTCTCGTAGTAGGCTTGGGTATTGGAACCGCGGCTGGCGCTCGCCTGGCCGCCAACGAAGCTCACCCGGTATGCGTGCGCCGTTCCTTCATCGCCCCCGGTGGCCTCATGCTCATGTCCGTGGTGGGCGAGCGGGCTCCCGGAGAACAGCACATAGGTGAACGCCGACCGCTCCACGAACATCACCCCTCCGGGGATCCGGGCCCGGTACAACACCTGTTGGGGCCATTGGCCTTTGTTCTCGGTGAAGGTGGCTTTTGGTGCGCCTGCCAAGGCCGTGAGGCTCAGGGCGAATACCGATATGGACAGCAGGGCGCGCACAGGAGGGCCGTAGAATGGGCAAGTTACTGGAGCAAGACATGCCCACCGGGCCATTAGTTGCTTGAAAGGAGGCCGTTCGACGAGTTCCGGGAACGGAGGAGCCGCCCCGTACCTTCGCGACCCCGAGCATGAGCGAAGCGATCAAGCATGAATGTGGCATTGCGCTGATCCGCCTGCGCAAGCCACTGGCCTATTACCAACAGAAGTACGGAACTCCCTTCTACGGGTTGAACCGGCTGTACCTCCTCATGGAGAAGCAGCACAATCGCGGCCAGGACGGCGCCGGTATCGCTTCCATCAAGCTGGACCCATTGCCGGGTCTCAACTACATCGATCGGGAGCGCAGTACGGACAAGCAAGCCATCCAGAAGATCTTCGGGAAGGTGAGCAAGGGCCACGCTGAAGCACTGGCCGCCGACCCGACCGTGGCTACCGATGTGGAGCGCCTCAAGCAGGCGATGCCTTTCATGGGCGAAGTACTGCTGGGCCATTTGCGCTACGCCACCTTCGGACGGGATAGCCTGGAGAATTGCCACCCGCGCCGTCGGCTGAACAACTGGATGACCCGCAACCTGGTGGTGGCTGGCAACTTCAACATGACCAATGTGGACGAGCTCTTCGACCTGCTCGTTTCCATTGGCCAACACCCCAAGGA
>WBZX01001698.1_pt1 | contig 16169 bp, 20 predicted proteins | sample 5204211 | NCBI WGS metagenome assembly WBZX01 (sample SAMN12344362, study PRJNA552823) | activated sludge metagenome | biome: Activated sludge suspended growth; feature: Nitrification reactor; material: Wastewater; isolation source: activated sludge from nitrification reactor of wastewater...
TTGCCGAACTGACGATTGCCGCCGGGCTGATACTGGGCGCGTGGCTGAGCCACCGCGCGGGCTACCTCGTCGGACGCCGCTTCGACCCCAAGGACGAATCCTTCAGCCAGCAGTTCGGCGTGGTCCGCGGCGCCACGCAGGCGCTGGTGGCCTTTCTGGTCGGCTTCGGCTTCGCCGGGGCCGGCGCCCGCTACATCGAGCGTGCCGACCTGATCGTCACCGAGGCGAACGCGCTCGGCACCGCCTGGCTGCGCGCCGACGTGCTGCCCGAGCCTGCGCGGCACGACCTCAGGGCGGCGCTGCGCGAATATACGGAGGACCGCGTCGCCGCGCTCGGCTCCGACGACCGCGCCGAGGTCATGAAGCGGGTCGCCAAAGTGGCCGGGCTGCACGAGCGCATGTGGCGCGCGGCGGTTGCGGGCACGGCGAACGATGCGCCGCTGATGCTGGTCGTGTTCCCGGCGGTCAACCAGGTGATCGATCTCAACACCGCGCATCTCGCGCTGGCGCGCCGCCACTGGCCTCTGGCCATCATGGTGGTGCTGCTGGCCTCGGCGGCGCTCTCCTATGCGCTGGTCGGCTTCGGCGCCGGACGAAGCCGCCGCACCTTCTCGACGCTGGATTCCATCTACGGCGTGGTGCTGGCGGTCGCCATGTGGATGGTGATCGACCTCGACTATGCGCGCCGCGGCGTGCTGCAGGTGCCCAGCATGCCGATGGTCGAGACCCTGGCCACGATGAAGTGAGCCTCCGCCGGACCGGCGGTCCGGGATTTGCAGGCCGCGCCGTTTGTGCATAACGGTGGCCTGCACAGTTCCTGCAAAACCGGATGGAGATCCTGCGCATGGCGAGGCTCGTCTTCGGAATGAACCAGTCGCTCGACGGCTATGTCGACCACGACAGATTTCCGCCCGATGCTTCGCTCTTCGGCCACTGGTCGGCGTTCGTGCGCGGCTTGGGCGGCAGCATCTACGGCCGGCGGCTGTACGAGGACATGCGCTACTGGGACGAAGACCGTCCCGAGTGGACGCCGGAGCTGCACGACTTCGCGGCGGCGTGGCGCCGCCAGCCGAAGTGGGTCGTGTCGCGCTCGCTGAAGTCGGCCGGTCCCAACGCGACGCTCGTCGCCGACAACATCGAGGAGACGGTCCGCGGACTGAAGGCCCGGCTCGACGGCGAGGTTCAGGTCGGCGGCCCGCAGCTCGCGCGCCACCTGGGCGATCTCGGCCTGATCGACGAATATCGTCTCTACCTTCATCCCGTCGTGCTGGGACACGGCACGCCGTTCTTCGCCGGTCCGCGGCCGCCGCTCCGCCTCGTCGCCAGCGACCGGGTCGGCGAGCGGGCGATCAGGCTGACCTACGTTCCCGCCTGAGGGTCGCTCGACGTCGCTTGACTGCAGTCGCGGCGATCTTCCACCGTGCCGCAAACGCGTAGAGGAGAGGACGAGATGAAGACTGCCGATATCGACTACCGCGACGGTGCGCTCGCCTGCCGCGGCTTTCTCGCTTACGACGAAACGAAGAGCGGACGGCGTCCCGGCGTGCTGGTCGTGCACGAGGCGTTCGGGCTGGGCAAGCATGCGATGGACCGCGCGAAGATGCTGGCCGAGCTGGGCTACGTCGCCTTCGCCGCCGACATGTTCGGCGGCCGCCAGCAGGTGAGCGACCTGCCCAAGGCCATCGAGATCATCACCGACCTGCTGGGCGATCCGCCCAAGCTGCTGGCGCGGGCCGGCGCCGCGCTCGACGTGCTGCGCGGGCGGCCCGAAGTCGATCCGGCAAAGCTGGGCGGCATCGGCTTCTGCTTCGGCGGCTCGACCGTGCTGCAGCTCGCGCGCGGCGGCGTCGACCTCAAGGGCGTGGTGAGTTTCCACGGCGGGCTGCAGACCAAGGCGCCGGCCCAGGCGGGCAGCGTCAAGGCGAGCGTCCTCTGCTGTACCGGCGCCGACGATCCGATGATCCCCGCCGACCAGGTCGTGGCCTTCGAGCAGGAGATGCGCGCCGCCGGGGCCGACTGGCAGGTCGTCAGCTACGGCAACACCGTGCACAGCTTCACCAACCCCGAAGCCGACGGCTCGCTCAATCCGGCCATCCTGTACAACGAGAAAACCGACAGGCGTTCGTGGGCGGCCATGCGCGGCTTCTTCCAGGAACGATTCGGCGCGTAGCGCCCGCGATTGCAGATGTGCTGCTCCTCTCCCGGCATACGGGAGAGGAGGCTGCGGACGGGCGACGGCGGCAGCCAGAAAGAGTTTGCACTGCCTACTGCAAGTGACGAGGAAAATCCACGCCAAATGGCCCTATTTTGTGGATCGAAATCGTTGCATTGTGTGGTCCCGCACATTGCAATTCACTCTCGCCATTGCCTACTTTGGCGCCAGGCAGAGACAACCAAATACGATGAACCCCTTCCCTCCCTGATTCGCGCAGCCGCCTGGGATGCCGGCAATCTCAGCATGCGCAATGGCGGCCGCAGCCAGTGGGACTGGACCGATTTCACCGTGGCCTCGGCCGAGCACGAGCGCCTGGTCGGGCAGGCCTATGCGCAGCCCAACGACCAGCGCCACCACCGCTACCTCCGCTTCCAGATCGCGGAGCAGATGGAGCGCGCCGGCCTGTTCACGAAGGAATCGCTGATGGCGGACATCCACCGCCAGATCGAGCAGGCCCTGGCGAGCCTGAACGAAGCCGCCCGCCGGCGCTCCTCCGCCGCGGACAAGCCGCCTGCAGCCCCGGCTGAGACGACAGGTCAATCGGCCGCCCTGCTCTCCCAGTAGACCGCGGACCCTGGACGGCCTGGCGCCGGCGGCCTTTCCCGGCTCCCGGCCGGTTCCCCCGGCCGAAGACGACAGCGCCCGCGAGCGCGTCGCATTTACCGCTTGAAATAGAAGTAGGTGAGCAGCGCGGTGATGATGCCGGCGGCCATCATCTGGCCGAGCGTGCGCAGCATGCCGTGGCGGATGGCGCGGTAGGCATCGACCAGCGAGCGCCATTCGGCGATGTCGCGCACGGCGTTGCCGTCGGCCAGGCCGAGACGCGACAGCGCGCGCTCGGCGCCCTTCTCCGCCCCCTTCTCGATGGCGGCCTCGATCAGCGCGTTCAGCTCCAGATGGCTCAGGACGACGGGATCGCCGGGCTTCGCGGTCAGGTTCGTGCTCATGACGTGCCCTCGCTCCTGGCCCGTCACGCGGAGACGGGGGGATGAAGCGGGAAGCCGCCGGCAAAGCCGCGGAACATCAGCTCCAGTTCGTAGCCCAGCGCGTCGGCCACGGCCTCGACAAGCTGGAGGTTGCCGCGCGACTGCCCCTCCTCGAAGCGCCGCAGCGAGGCGCGGTCGACGCCGGCCAGCCGGGCCAGCCGCCGCTGCGAGATGCCCTGCTCCTGGCGGATGCGCCGGATCTCGGTGCCGAGATGGACAGGCGGCGTAGAAGCCGGCGGTATGGAGGCCGGGACTTTGGGAGTCGGGACTTTGGGAGTCGGGACTTTGGGAGTCGGGACTTTGGGAGTCGGGACTTTGGGAATACGGGTCACGGGAGGCCCCTCCTTGGGCCGCCTCCTCACGGTAGGCGGACCGGCCGGGAAATAAAGACGCACCAGCCCTGCTCCCGCGGGGGCCCGGAGAAGAGCTATGATGCGCAACAGCGGGGGATGTCCGGGACATATCCACAGTTCCGACCCTGCGGAACCTGTCTATTTTCCTGCTCCCCAGCCTGCCGGACGGTGCGCCCAGAATGACCGATACGACGTCTGATCCGCCGCTGGACGCCGGAGCGATCAAGGCCAAGATCGAGGAGTTGCGCAGCGAGCATCGCGACCTCGACGAGGTGATCGATCGCCTGGTGGAGAAGCCGCCGTTCGACCAGCTCCAGCTGCAGCGGCTGAAGAAGCGCAAGCTCGGGCTGAAGGACCAGATCATCCGGCTGGAAAGCCAGCTCATCCCCGATATCATCGCCTGAGACAGACAGGGTTTTATGGCCAGGAAGAAAACGACGCCGGCGAAAGCCTCGCCCGGCAGGACCGCGCGACCGTCGGTCGGTGTCATCGCCCGACCTCTGGTCGGCGTCATCATGGGCAGCCAGTCCGACTGGACGACCATGCGCCACGCCACCGAGACCCTGGCGGCGCTGGGCGTGCCCTTCGAGGCGCGCATCGTCTCCGCCCACCGCACGCCAAAGCGCATGATGAGCTACGCCTCCGGCGCCAAGGCGCGCGGCCTGCGCGTCATCATCGCCGGCGCCGGCGGGGCCGCCCATCTGCCGGGCATGACCGCCTCGATGACGCCCCTGCCGGTGCTGGGCGTGCCGGTCGAAAGTGCCGCCCTGAAGGGCCAGGACAGTCTTCTTTCCATTGTCCAGATGCCGGCCGGAATCCCTGTCGGCACGCTGGCCATCGGCCGCGCCGGCGCCGTGAATGCGGCTCTTCTGGCGGCCTCCATCGTCGGACTTGGCGATGCCAAGATCATGCGGGCAGTGGAAGGATGGCGCACCCGCCAGACCGCCGCCGTCGCCCGCGCGCCCTCGGACGAACCGGCGGCCCCTCACCGTGGTTGAGCCCGGCTCTTCATCTCCCTCCCCATTCAAATGGGGAGGTGTCGCCGCGGTGCGGCGACGGAGGGGTCAGGACCTCGCAACGCATGACCCCTCCGTCGCGTATGACGCGCCGCCTCCCCCGCTGACGGGGGAGGAGCAAGCACCATGACCGCCTCTCGGATCATCCCGCCCGGCTCGACCCTCGGCATCCTGGGCGGCGGGCAGCTGGGGCGCATGACGTCTCTCGCGGCGGCGCGGCTGGGCTACCGCTCGATCGTCTACGCGCCCGACGAACATTCCATCGCTGCCGAGGTTTCGGCAGGCTATGTGCGCGGCGCCTACGACGATGCGGCCGCCCTCGCCCGCTTCGCTCAACAGGTCGACGTCATCACCTACGAGTTCGAGAACGTGCCCGAGGCGGCCGTGCTCGAATGCCAGAAGCTGACGCCGGTGCGTCCCGGCACGATGCCGATCCACCTCGCCCAACACCGGCTGCGCGAAAAGGATTTCCTGCGCCAGCTCGGCATCGGCACGGCCGACTACCTGCCGATCCGCTCCGAGGCCGACATCGCCGCGGCCGCCAAGGTCCCCGGCGCCCTGCCCGGCATCCTGAAGACCTGCACCGAGGGCTACGACGGCAAGGGCCAGGCGCGCGTGGCCGACACGGCCGCGCTGGCAGCGGCGTGGGCCGATCTCGGAAAACGCGAATGCGTGCTGGAAGCGCTGGTGCCGTTCCGCTGCGAGGTCTCGGCCATCGTGGCGCGCGGCCTCGACGGCGAGACGCGCTGCTTCCCCATCGGCCGCAACGAGCATCAGGGCGGCATCCTGCGCACCACGACGGTGCCGGCCGACCTGCCGCCGGAGGTGCTGGCGACGGCCGAACGCTACGGCACGCTGCTGGCCGAGGGGCTCGACCTGGTGGGCCTGGTAGCGCTGGAAATGTTCGTCACCGCCGACGGGCAGGTGCTGGCCAACGAGTTCGCGCCGCGGCCGCACAATTCGGGCCACTGGACCCTCGACGCCTGCGCCACCAGCCAGTTCGAGCAGCTCGTGCGCGCGGTCTGCGGCCTGCCGCTGGGCGCGGTCGAGGCGCTGGCGCCCTCGCGCATGGAAAACCTGATCGGCGACGACGCGCTCGACTGGCCGCGCTACCTCACCGAACCCGCCGCGCGGCTGCACCTCTACGGCAAAGGCACCCCGCGCCCCGGCCGCAAGATGGGGCATGTGACGTATGTGCTGCGGCCCTAGGGCTGCGGCTACGATTGTCCAGTAGCACTTCGGTGATAGTCGGCGAGCTGCGTGGCCAGCGCCGCCGAGAGCAGTTGCTCCAGCTCGCTTAAGTCCAGCCTTCCGGCAGTCCACTCTTTGTCCGCCGCTTCCAGCGCGGCGTAATAGGGATTCTTGTTGTTCGAGATCTGATCCGGGATCGTCTTCTTGCCCGGCAATACATTCCCGCTCTTCATGCAAAGCACGAAATACGAGACTGCGCGGGAGGTTCTGCCGTTGCCGTCGACAAACGGATGAATCCAGTTCAGCCGCCAGAGGACGTAAGCGGCGAGATGGACACCGCTCTTCGTTTCGAAATTTTCGTTCACATAATCGCACATCTGTTCGGCCAGTTCGGCGACCAGATGGGCGGGCGGCGGCTGGTGCGCGCTGTCGTGGATTTTGACGTCACCGGGCCTGAACATGCCGGCGTAGTTGGTGAGCCCCTGAAGGGCGGTGCGCTGCAAGGCGTATATGGCGGAGAGGCGCAACTTGAAGGTACGCCCCGGCATCGTCCACTCTTGGACCAGCGCGACAACATGGTCGTACTGCTTCAGTCCGTTGGCGGCTTCGACCTTGGCCCGCTCGTCAGGGTCCGAAATCAGCGACGGTTCTTCAGCTTCGCTGTGCCGTTCGCTGTCGCCCGTCACGGCGCGCCTACTTTTCTGCCTTCAGCTTTTCAGCCTGCTCGTCGACGATGGCGCGCGTGATGCGGTTATTCTCGATGTTGGTGTTGCCGTAGGCAAAGCTACGGCGCTGCTCCTCCAGCTCCGATGGCGTCATGGATACGCCCTTCGACTTTTCGAGCAGATACTGGAGGTCGGAATTTGGTGATGGCATTTCGTCAACCTCCACAATCACTTGCGGCTACTTCCTGACAACTTACTACACTTAGGATAGATGATACTACGCGAGACGGCAAACAAGGGAGAAACACGACGGCAAGCAGGTTGTTTCTCCGTATGAGAATATGTGATCTCCCGCCCTATAGCTCACGATCGGGCGGTTTCATGAGTTATAGGAACGCCACCTATAACTCACGGCGGGCCGCGGTACAGGCTACCGGCGCGCGGCAGCCTTCGAGCCGCCGCCGGTCCAGGACTTCACCTGGCTCTTCAACTTCTCGATCTTCATCACGTCGTCGATGCGGCGGTCGAGAAAGGACCAGGTCTGTTCGGCGCCGGGCGAGCGGTCGTTCAGCCAGTAGAGCAGGGTCGAGGAGTAGACGCCCGCGAGCGTCGCGCGCTTGGTGTAGAAATTGAAGTCGGTGCTGGTGTCGCCGGCGGCGTACCACATGGCGTCGACGGTCCTGTAGAGCAGCTTCAGCCCCAGCCCGGCATTGAACGGCAGCGACAGCACGGCCAGCGCCCGCCGCGCCGCCTCGCGGTTGCCGGCATGGCGCTCCAGCCGGAGGCGGACCGCGGCCTTGATGCGGTCGCGGATCTTGAACGCAGCCACGCCCTCGGCCTCCATGTCGCGGACCGTGCGCTGGTCGGCCAGCTCGCTCACATGGGTCAGCACCTGGATCGGCCCGCCGGGAAACAGCCGGTCGACCTCGCCCGCCGGCAGGTCCAGCAGCCGGCCGGCCGCCGCCAGCGCCGTGCGGGTCCAGCCCTCGAAAGCCGCCTCGATGGCGACCGCATCGGCCAGCCGGTCGCGCAGGACGGCGTCGGGGTCCAAGGGGGCGGGGTCCGAGGGGGCAGCCGTGGGCTCGACCTTGGGGGTAATTTCCGCAGGATCGGGGGTGTTTTGGTCGATCATAAGGGCAATATAGGCCCCGTCCGGGGGGTTCCCAAGGGTATCGGCCTGTGATACCTACGCCGCCTCAGTTTCGGCCCCGGAGGGTTTCCGGGGCCTGTCGCCATATGGAAGGAAGCGATCGCAGTGCAGGTTCTCGTTCGTGAAAACAACGTCGATCAGGCGCTGCGCGTCCTGAAGAAGAAGATGCAGCGCGAGGGGATCTTCCGCGAGATGAAGCTCCGCCGCAACTACGAGAAGCCCTCCGAGCGCCGCGCCCGCGAACGCGCCGAGGCCATCCGCCGCACGCGCAAGCTGATGCGCAAGCGCATGGAGCGCGAGGGCTACTAGCCCTCTCTCTATCTCTCCGCACCGAGCGACAGAGACGACGACACCCCCGGCAACACCGGGGGTTTTGTTTTGGGGGAAGCCCCCCGAACGCCTCACGCCAGTTTGTATCTTTCCTTCATCTCCGGCGTCTTGACCCAGGCCTCTCCGGGAAAATGCGGGATGAATCCGTCGAACACGCGGGCAAAGGCCCGCATCGCCATCGCATCGTCGAAACCATCGGCTTCTTCTGCCGTCAGCAGCGGGCGCACATCGGCAAGAAAGCCTACGACGCCCAGCTTTGCGAACATCCGCCTTTCCGCTTCTGCCCGCGGTATCCGATCGTCTGTCGCCGCCAGGTAGTGGCCCAGAATCTCGACGGCTTTCCTCGCGTTCAAGTCGTCGAACACTTTCAGTGCATGGGAAAGGTCGACGAGATCGCGCCCCTTCCGGCGCTGAAGAAGTGCGCGCAGTTTGGTCGCGAGCAACTCTTCGTTCGTGAATGTCGGTATGTCGGCAGAGCCCGTGAACCAGGGGTTCTCGACGCCGAAGGGCATCGAGACCGGCCTGTCGTACACAACGCGCTCGCGCGTATTGATCTCGACCTTCAAACGAATCTGCGAGCCATCCTCTGCGTCGATCCGGAACCGCATCTTCGGAGAAATGTCGCTCTGAGCAAACGCCGGCTGCCCCAGCCAAGGCTTCAGCACGTCGCGGATGCGATCCAGAACCGGCCCGATCGGCCCCTCGGTCGTCCTCACGAGGTCGATGTCCTCGGAATAGCGAAGCGGCGCCGGAAAATGCAGCTTGTTCAGGGCTGTGCCGCCGCGGAACCGCAGTTCGCCGCGCAGGAATTCATCGGTGAACAGTTCGACGAGCGCGCGGCTGATGACGAGGTCTTGCTCGACCTGCCTCTGCTCCGCCCAGGGCGCCGTTCGGGACCAGGCCACGATGTTCATCGCCGGAATCATTCGTCGATCTCCGGCTTGCGATGAACGAGAACCCTCCAGCGCTCGTTGCGTTCGACAGGTTCGACCTTGCCGGCCGCCTGCCCGCGCTTCAGCGGTTCGAGCGCAGTCCACGACACCGATTGCCGGGTAAAGAGCGCGTCGTGCAGCGCGTCGGTTCCGGGGGCGCTTCCATCGTCGGCGCCGAGCAAGTCGAGCATATAGCCAAGGCGTTGGCATACGGCGCGCTCGAATTGCGCCGCAAGGGTCGCGAGCTTGCGGCCTTCCAGCATGTCTTTCATATCCGACAGCGCCGTGCCGACGGCGTCGATCCCCCCGACCGCGTGCAGGTAGCGCACGAGATCGAACGCCGTCAGCTCCGGCGAAGAGAGCTTCATGTTCCCGGTGTCGGTCTTGTAATCAACGACGCCGGGCAAAACCGACAGGAGATCCTTCCGGTAGTGGAAGGCGATGATCGATCGGCCTGCACGAATTCTGGGGAACTGCTTGTCGGTGACGAGCTGGAATTCCATGACGGCATGATGGGTCGCGCCGTGCAGCTCGGCAGCTTTGAGAAGGCCGACATAGTAAGAATGCCCCTCGTGCCGCATCAGCGCATCGATGTACCAGGTCGGCGGCGGCCCTCCCCAGGATCGATATTGGGGCGGAACGACAACGTAGAAACCATGACGAGGCTTCAGGAGGCTGCCCCGCTTCTCCAGTCGTTTTGCCGACTTCAGAAACGCCGTCTCCGTGACCCTCAATCTTTTGACGGCTTCGTCGCGCGTAAAGGACACCTGCCCCTTCGCCTGCAGCTCCAGGAGATAGCCGGACAAACTTGGATCGGGCGCACGCATCATATTATATTTTAGACAAAATATGTCTATTTTTCAATATGACGGAATAAAACGAAACGCATCATATTAGAAATCAGACGAAAATCGTCTCGTTTTCAATATGAAGCTACTTCGATAGCGCCGTGATCGCCGCGTCGAGTTCCACCACATCCGTGACCACTGCGTCGGGCGTTTCGGCTTCGCTGCGCGGGCGTTGGCGGCGCCAGCGGCCGGAGCGGAACTGGATCGTGGTCATGCCTTTGGCCTTGGCAGGGGCGATGTCGGCGTCGAGACGGTCGCCGACGAAGAGGCAGGCCGCGGCCGGCACATCCACTTCGCGCGTGAAGAGGTCCGCGATCCCGGCCCGCTCCAGCCGCGGCCAGTGATGCGCCGGGTCGATCGCGCCGATCTTGAGCCCGCGCGCGTGCAAGCGTTGCAGCAGGCCGTCCATGCCGGGACGCAACTGGAAGACGTCGAGGTTGCCCACCATGGCGCGCATCCGCCCGCGCACGCGCGCGATGCTCTGCGGATCGCCGCCGCACAGGGTCTCGATCATGTGTTCGTAAGCATCGGGCGCGAAGGCGGCGACGGCGGCGTCGGAGGCTTCCTCGACCATCGTCTGGTCGACCCTTATGCCTTCCAGCCCGCAGGCTGCGGCGATGGCGCCGTCGACCGCGCTCTCCCAGGCGAACTCCAGATCGAGGGCGCCGCCGACGTCGAAGAGGATGGCTTTGTATTTCATGCCGGGCGCGCGACTTCAGCGGCGCGGCCCGGCTGCGCGTGTCAGTGCGCCGAGCCTTCGAGCGCCTTCACGATGTTTTCGCACATCACCTTGGCGTCGGCGAAGAGCATCATCGTGTTGTCGCGGAAGAACAGTTCGTTGTCGACGCCGGCATAGCCCGAGGCCATGCCGCGCTTCACGAACAGCACGGTCTGCGCCTTCTCGACGTCGAGGATCGGCATGCCGTAGATCGCGCTCTTGGGGTCGGTCTTGGCGGCCGGGTTGGTGACGTCGTTGGCGCCGATCACGAAGGCCACGTCGGTCGCCGCGAAGTCGCGGTTGATGTCGTCCAGCTCGAAGACCTCGTCGTAGGGCACGTTGGCTTCGGCCAGCAGCACGTTCATGTGGCCGGGCATGCGGCCCGCCACCGGATGGATGGCGTAGCGCACCTGCACGCCCTCCTTCTTGAGGAGATCGGCCATCTCGCGCAGCGCGTGCTGCGCCTGGGCGACGGCCATGCCGTAGCCCGGCACGATGATCACCGAGCCGGCATTCTTCATCAGGAAGGCCGCATCCTCGGCCGAGCCCGCCTTGACCGGCTTGTCGGTCTTGGCGGCCGGGCCGCCCGCGGCGCTGCTGTCCGTGCCGAAGCCGCCCAGGATCACGTTGAAGATCGAGCGGTTCATGCCCTTGCACATGATGTAGCTCAGGATCGCGCCCGAGGAGCCCACCAGCGCGCCGGTCACGATCAGCGCCGTGTTGCCCAGCGTAAAGCCGATGCCGGCCGCCGCCCAGCCCGAGTAGGAGTTGAGCATCGACACGACCACCGGCATGTCGGCGCCGCCGATCGGCAGGATCAGCAGGAAGCCCAGCGCCAGCGACAGCACGATCAGCAGCACGAAGGTCGAGCCGTGGCCGCGCATGGCGAACCACACCAGCAGCACGACCAGCGCAATGCCCAGCAGCGCGTTCAGCGGATGCTGGCCCTTGAAGATCAGCGGCGAGCCCGAGACCAGGCCCTGCAGCTTGGCGAAGGCCACGATCGAGCCGGTGAAGGTGATGGCGCCGATCACGGTGCCCAGCCCCATCTCGACCAGGCTCTGCACCTTGATCTTGCCGGCGACGCCGATGCCGAAGGCTTCCGGCGAGATGAACGCCGCCGCCGCCACGAACACCGCCGCGAGACCGACCAGCGAATGGAAGGCCGCCACGAGCTGCGGCAGCGCCGTCATCTGGATGCGCAGCGCCACGAAGGTGCCGACCGCGCCGCCGACCACGAGGCCCGCGAGGATCAGCCAGGGCGAGACGACGCCCGGCGTGGCCACGGTGACGCCGATGGCGATCACCATGCCGACGATGCCGTAGAGGTTGCCGGCGCGCGAGGTGGTGGGCGAGGAAAGCCCGCGCAGCGCCATGATGAAGCAGATGGCCGCGATCAGATAGCCGTAGGCGGCCAGTTCCTGGGTAAACATTCCTGGTTTCTCCGCGCGCCTACTTCTTGACCGGCTTCTTCTTGAACATCGACAGCATGCGGTGCGTGACGATGAAGCCGCCGAAGATGTTCACCGCAGCCAGCGCCACGGCGATGAAGCCGAAGACCTGCGCCGCGCCCAGCCCCTTCAGGCCGGCGGCCAGCAGCGCGCCCACGATGATCACCGAGGAGACGGCGTTGGTGACGGCCATCAGCGGCGAATGCAGCGCCGGCGTCACCCGCCACACCACGTAGTAGCCCACGAAGCAGGCCAGCGCGAAGATGGTCAGCAGCGCCACGAACGGCATGTGGCCGTCGGGGATCGCAGCCGGCGCCGCCGCCGCCGCGTCGGTGATCTGCTGCGCCACGGCCTTGAGCTGCGTGGCCAGGTCCTGCGCCTGGGTCGCGAGCTTGGAGGCTTCGCCTGCGATCTTGTCGTCCATCGGGGGCGCTCTCTTTCTCGTTCTGGCTTTCTAGTTCTGGTCCGGGCTCGGGCTCTGGACCAGCGAGGGATGCACGATCTGGCCGTCGCGCGTGACCAGCGTGCCCTTCACCACCTCGTCTTCGAGGTTGATCGTGAGCGCCTTGGTCTCCTTGTCGACCATCGGCGTGATGAAGTTCAGCAGGTTGCGCGAGAACAGCGCGGAGGCGTCGGTCGCCAGCTCGCCCGGCAGATTGGCCGGCCCGACGATCTTCACGCCATGCTTCTCGACCACCCGGCCGTATTCGGAGAGCGGGCAGTTGCCGCCCTGCTCCACCGCCATGTCGACGATCACCGAACCGGGCTTCATGGTCTTCACCATCTCCTCGCTCACCAGCACCGGCGCCTTGCGGCCGGGGATGAGCGCGGTGGTGATTACGATGTCCTGCAGCTTGATGTGGTCGGCCACCAGCGCGGCCTGCTTGGCGCGATACTCCGCGCTCATTTCCTTGGCATAGCCGCCCGCGGTCTCGGCCGCCTTGAACTCGTCGTCCTCGACGGCCACGAACTTGGCGCCGAGCGACTGGACCTGTTCCTTGGTTGCCGGCCGAACGTCGGTCGCGGTCACGACCGAACCGAGGCGGCGCGCGGTGGCGATGGCCTGCAGGCCGGCCACGCCCACGCCCATGATGAAGGCGCGCGAGGGCGCCAGGGTGCCGCCGGGCGTCATCATCTGCGGGAAGATGCGGCCGAAATTGTTGGCCGCCAGCAGCACCGCCTTATATCCGGCGAGGTTGGCCTGCGAGGACAGGATGTCCATCGACTGGGCGCGCGTGATGCGCGGGATCAGCTCCAGTGCAAAGGACGTCACGCCCCTGGACGCCAGCGCCTGCACCAGCTCCTTGTTGGTAAGGGCGCCGAGCGGCGACATCAGGGTCTGTCCCTGGCGCAGTAGCGCAAGCTCGTCCGTGCCTTCCGCCGCCGACATCGGCCGCTGGATCTTGAACACGATATCGCCCGCGGCGAAGGCCGCCGCCGCATCCGGCACGATCGTTGCACCGGCATCGGCATAGGCCTGATCGGTATAGGCGGCCGCGGTGCCGGCGCCGGCCTCGATGGTGATCTCCGCGCCCAGCGCTTTCAGCTTCTTGACGGTTTCCGGAGTGGCCGCCACGCGGGTTTCGTGCGGCCGGCGTTCTTTGACGATGGAGATCTTCATGACTTGTTCAGATCGCTCGGCATGATCGGTTACAGATCGGCGGGACCGCGACAGGACGCACCTCGCGGCGCACCATGCACAGCGTTCCGTTCTTTGCCAAGCCGGTTTTTCGCCGCGCGATCAACGACGGTTTCATCGCGGTAAACGGCGGGTCATACTGCAAGCATGGCCCCTGCTCCTTCGACCTCTACACGTCCCGCCATCCTCACCGGCTTTCACTTCACCAAGACGACACTCGGTGCCTTCTCCGAGGGCTACGACATCGTGGGCCACATGGACCGGCCCGACCTCGCGCTGATCCCGCCCGGCGTCGCCGATCGCGTGCAGGCGCTGGTGACGACGGGCAGCGTCGGCGCCTCCGACGCGCTGATGGCGGCGTTCCCGCGGCTGTCGCTGATCTGCTGCTACGGCACGGGCTACGAGCGCATGGACCTCGAAGCGGCACGCCGGCGCAACATCATGATCACGCACGGCGCGGACGCCAACGCGCCCGACGTGGCCGAGATGGCGGTGGGCCTCGTGCTCGCCTCGCATCGCCGCATCGTGCGCGCCGACAAGATGATCCGCCGCGGCGAATGGACCAAGCGCATCCCCAACCGCTTCGGCGCCATCTCGGGCCTGACCGGCGCGAAGTTCGGCATCCTCGGCCTCGGCGCCATCGGCCTCGAAATCGCGCGCCGCATGAAGGGCTTCGACGTCGAGATCGGCTACTGCAACCGCAACAAGCGCGACGATGTCGACTTCCCCTACTTCGCCGACGTGATGGAACTCGCCAGGTGGAGCGACATCTTGATGGTGGTGCTGCGCTCCGACGCCTCGAACCGGCACATCATCAACGCCGAGGTGCTGAAGGCGCTGGGCCCGCGCGGCCATCTCGTGAACATCAGCCGCGGCTGGGCCGTCGACGAGAGCGCGCTCGCCCACGCGCTGCGCAACAACATCATCGAAGGCGCGGCGCTCGATGTGTTCGACGAGGAACCCTACGAGGGCACCGAACTGCTCGACATCGACAACCTGGTGATGACGCCGCACTTCGGCGGCGGCACCGAACATGCGCAGCGCCGCATGACGGCAAGTGTCCGCGCCAATCTCGACAACCATTTCGCCGGCAAGCCGGTCGTGACGCCCGTGCCGGAGCTGCGCGCGTGGGCGAACTCGCCGGAAGCGCCGAAGCCTAAGGCGTAGAGCGCTTATGACCCCTCCGCCCGCGTCGCGGCTTGTAACCAAGCCGCTGTGACGCGGGCACCTCCCTCGCTGACGGGGGAGGCGAATAACTTCCCCCCATTCAAATGGGGAGGTGCCTCGCTTGCGAGGCGGAGGGGTCAGAGCGCGCAACAAGAACACAAGCAAAGGGGGGAGCCGCCATGATCGACGAAGCACTCGCAAGAAGAATGGTCGAGGCCTGTCGGAGCGACGGCGAGTTCAGGCTCGCGGCGCGGCACTGGACGGGGTGCCTGCGTCTGGAGGCGCCGGACGTCGCGTGTGCGATGCAGATCGAAGACGGCAAGGTCAGCCTGGTGCAGCCGCCGCTCGGCGCCCACGGCCGCATCGTGCTCAAGGCGTCGCTGGAGACGTGGGCGAAGCTGCTCTCGGCCAAGCCGCCGCGCCTCTACAACGACGTCGCCGCGCTGCTGGCGCGCGGGGAGATGAGCCTGGAGGCCGATCCGGTCTGCTACGCGCAATATTATCCGGCCGTCATGCGCGCCATCGAACTGCTGCGGCCCGCGACGGAGACGGAACAGGCGCCGCTGCCGGCCGCCAGGCCCGCCGGCACCTTCGACAGTCCGGTCGGGCGCTACGTGCATCTCGACATCGAGGGCCAGAGCTACCGCGTCTATTTCGAGGAAGCAGGCACGGGCATTCCGATGCTGCTGCAGCACACCGCGGGCGCGCACGGGGCGCAGTGGCGGCACCTCTTCGAGTGTCGCGAGATCACCGATCATTTCCGGCTGATCGCCTACGACCTGCCGTTCCACGGCAAGTCGCTGCCGCCGGTCGGGCCGAAATGGTGGGCGACGGAATATCGCCTGACCGCTTCGTTCGCCCGCGCGCTGCCGGTGACCTTGGCGCGCACGCTCGGCCTCGACCGGCCGGTCTTCATGGGATGTTCGGTGGGCGGCCTGCTGGCGCTCGATCTCGCGCGCTATCACTCCGACGTCTTCAGCGCCGTGATCTCGCTCGAAGGCGCGCTCAAGATCGAGGCCGCGATCAGCGACCTCGGCCGGCTGTGGCATCCGAAGGTGAGCAACGACTACAAGGGCCGGCTGATGAACGGGCTGATGAGCCCGACCTCGCCCGAGGCCTATCGCAAGGAGACCAGCCAGGTCTATGCCTCGGGCTGGCCGCCTTCCTTCCTCGGCGACCTCCACTACTATGTCGAGGATTACGACCTTCGGCAGGAAGCGTCGAAGATCGACACGACGCGCACCGCCGTCCACATCCTGAGCGGCGAATACGATGCCAGCGGCACGATGGAACGCGGCCGCGCCGCGCACGAGGCGATTGCGGGTTCGACCTGGGCCGGCATGAACGATGTCGGCCACTTCCCGATGTCGGAGAATCCCGAGGCGTTCTTCACCTATCTCCTGCCGATCCTGAAACAGGTCCGCGAGACGCGCGGCGCTGCTTGACCCCTCCGTCGCTGTAGGACAGCGACACCTCCCCATTTGAATGGGGAGGCGAGGCACTCCTCC
>WBZX01000840.1_pt1 | contig 16162 bp, 21 predicted proteins | sample 5204211 | NCBI WGS metagenome assembly WBZX01 (sample SAMN12344362, study PRJNA552823) | activated sludge metagenome | biome: Activated sludge suspended growth; feature: Nitrification reactor; material: Wastewater; isolation source: activated sludge from nitrification reactor of wastewater...
AGGGTCTGCAGGATTTGCAGGCGGCGTTCTCCGGGCTTTCTGGCTTCCCCTTCCATCGGTCGTCCTTGTCGTTTTAGTGACGGGATTATCGACGAAAAAAGGGCGTTATGGTGGGCCTGCACGGACTTGAACCGTGGACCAAGGGATTATGAGTCCCCTGCTCTAACCAACTGAGCTACAGGCCCGAAAGGGGCGGGCCGGCCGAAGGCTTTACTGCTCCCCGCTGCCGACGAAGCTCTTCAGCTTTTCGGAACGGCTGGGGTGGCGCAGCTTGCGCAGGGCCTTGGCTTCGATCTGGCGGATCCGCTCGCGGGTGACGTCGAACTGCTTGCCGACTTCTTCCAGCGTGTGGTCGGTGTTCATCTCGATGCCGAAGCGCATGCGCAGCACCTTGGCTTCGCGCGAGGTCAGGCTGTCCAGCACTTCGCGGGTGGCGTCGCGCAGGTTGGCGTAGATCGCCGAATCGTCGGGCGACAGGGTGCTCGAGTCCTCGATGAAGTCGCCCAGATGCGAATCCTCGTCGTCGCCGATCGGCGTCTCCATGGAGATCGGTTCCTTGGCGATCTTCATGATCTTGCGGATCTTGTCTTCCGGCATTTCCATCTTGATCGCGAGCGTCGCGGGATCTGGTTCGATGCCGGTTTCCTGCAGGATCTGCCGGCTGATGCGGTTCATCTTGTTGATCGTCTCGATCATGTGCACCGGGATGCGGATGGTGCGCGCCTGGTCGGCGATCGAGCGCGTGATCGCCTGGCGGATCCACCAGGTCGCGTAGGTCGAGAACTTGTAGCCGCGACGGTATTCGAACTTGTCCACCGCCTTCATCAGGCCGATGTTGCCTTCCTGGATGAGGTCGAGGAACTGCAGGCCGCGGTTGGTGTACTTCTTGGCGATCGAGATCACCAGGCGCAGGTTGGCCTCGATCATTTCGCGCTTGGCGCGGCGCGCCTTGGCTTCGCCGGTGGACATCTGCTTGTTGATGTCCTTGAGGTTCTTGATCGGCAGGCCGACGCGTTCCTGCATGGCGATCAGCGCTTCCTGGTGCGCCTTGATCTCGTACTGCACCTTGGCGAGCGTCGAGCAGTAGCCCTTCTTGGCGCCGATTTCCTTGTCCAGCCAGGCAAGATTGGTTTCGTTGCCCGGGAAGGTCTTGATGAAGTGCGCACGCGGCATGCCGGAGCGGTTGACGCAGAAATCCATGATCTTGCGCTCGTGCGACCGCACCTCTTCCACCGCGTTGCGGATCTGGTCGCACAGGTTGTCGACCTGGCGCACGGAGAAGCGGATCGCCATCAGCAGCTCGGTGACTTCGGTCTGGGCCTTCAGGTGCTGCGTGCTACCGAGACCGTACTTGATGTGCGCGTTCTGCGCCTTCTTGTAGGCCTTGCGGATGAACTCGAACTGCGCGAGGGCCTCGGCCTTGAGCTGGGCCAGGTTGGCGGCTGCCACGGCTGCGCTGGCGTCTTCGTCCTCTTCCTCGTCCGCGTCGGCTTCCTCGATTTCGGCGTCGTCTTCGGCCGGGGCGTCGGCTTCGGCCTCGACGAAACCGTCGATCAGTTCGTCGATACGCAGCTCGTCCTTCTCGACCTGGGTCGCCATATCGAGGATCTGCTGGATGGTGAGCGGGCAGGAGGAAATGGCCTGGACCATATGGCGCAGGCCTTCCTCGATACGCTTGGCGATCTCGATCTCGCCTTCGCGCGTGAGCAGGTCGACCGAACCCATTTCGCGCATGTACATGCGGACGGGATCGGTGGTGCGGCCGAATTCGGAGTCGACGGTGGTCAGTGCCTGTTCGGCTTCGGCGACGACGTCCTCGTCGGCGACGGCGGGCGTGGCTTCCTGCATGAGCAGGGTCTCGGCATCCGGCGCTTCGTCGTAGACCTGGATACCCATGTCGTTGATCATGCTGATCACGCCTTCGATCTGGTCGGCGTCCAGCACTTCGTCGGGCAGGTGGTCGTTGATTTCGGCGTAGGTGAGGAAGCCGCGTTCCTTACCCAGAATGATCAGGTTCTTGAGCTGGGTGCGACGCGCTTCGGCCTCCACCGGCGTCAGCTCTTTGGTTGCGATGAGCGCTTCGGTTTTCTTGGCGCTTCCGCCCGGTTTTCTTCCACGTACAGCCACTGGCTTTCTCCGCTCAGAATGTCCGGCCGCAACAGCGGCGACCGGAAAAAATCATTCAAAAACCGCACATTATACCGTAATTGACGCCCTTGTCTCGACGTTTTCGAGAAGCTAGGAGCGTGCCAGATCGGTCAGTTCCGCGCGTTCTTCCGCGTTGAGGCTGGCGAGCGGGCGCGCCGCGAGCTCGTGGACGCGACGGCGGCGCCAGTCGTCACGCAATTGTCTGACTGCGCCATCGAACTCGGCGTTCCAGTCCCAGTTATCGTCCTTGTCGAGCAGATCGGTCATCAGGTCGTCGATCAGGGATTCCAAGGTGCTGCCGCGCGCCGCTTCGGCCAGCGCAGGCAGGCCGGTCGGGCCGAGCCCTGCCAGCCAGGTCGTCAGTTCGCGCATGGAAGCGGTCATCGGGTCGCTGTTGTCCAGCCAGCGCGGATCGACCTCCGCTGCGCGCGCGGGGTTCATCAGCAGGATGCGGGCGAGGCCGCGCAATTTCGAGGGGGCCGGGCGGTGGGGCGGACGCACGGCGGCGGGGCGGCGGGGCAGATTGGCCTGCAGGCCGAATTGCCCGAGTTCGTCGGGCTGCAGATGTGCGCGTTCCGCGATCTGGCGCCGGATCAGGGTGCCGAGCAGCGGCGCGGCGATTTTTTCCAGCAGGGGCTGGGCATCCTTCAGGAAAGCGGCCTGGCCTTCCTGCGTGTCGAGCCGGCGATCGCGAGCCAGTTCGCGAATCAGGAAGGCCGACAGTGGACCGCCTCGTGATCCAGCAGGCTGAGGAAGGCTGCCTGCCCGTGCGTGCGGATATAGCTGTCGGGATCCTCGCCTTCCGGCAGGAAGAGAAAACGCACCTCCTTGCCGTCCTGCAGTGCTTCCAGGGTGTTTTCCAGTGCGCGCCAGGCTGCCTTGCGGCCGGCATTGTCGCCGTCGAAGGCGTAGATGAGCTGATCGGTGTGGCGCAGCAGAGTGCGCGCATGGATGGGCGTGGTTGCGGTGCCGAGCGTGGCCACCGCGAATTCCACCCCATGCTGGGCGAGCGCGACCACATCCATGTAGCCTTCGACGACGATGGCGCGGCCGGCGGATTTGATCGCCGCGCGCGCCTCGTAGAGGCCGTAGATTTCGGAGCCCTTGTGAAACAGCGGCGTTTCGGGCGAGTTGAGGTACTTGGGTTCGCCTTGATCCAGCACGCGCCCGCCGAATCCGATGATCTGGCCCTTGATGTTGCGGATGGGGAACATGATGCGATCACGAAAGCGGTCATAGCGGCGACCTTCATTCTCGATGACCAGTCCGGACGTCACGAGCGTGTCGTCGGCATAGTTCGCGCAGGCCTGTTTCAGGGGTGAGCCGTCCGGCGCGTAGCCGATGCCGTAGCGGGCAGCGATGGCCCCGGTGAGGCCCCGTCGTTTCAGGTAATCGATGGCGCGCGGCGTGTCCCTGAGCTTTTGCTTGTAGAAGCGTGCCGCCTGCTCGAGCGCGTCCCACAATGCAGGCGGCGGTTTGGGCCGCTCAGGCCCCTGGGCCGATTCCGGCACCGCAAGGCCTGCGTCCTGGGCGAGCGCGGCGACAGCGTCGGGAAAGCTCATGTGCTCGTATTCCATGAGGAAGCCGAGCGCGGTGCCGTGGGCGCCGCAGCCGAAGCAGTGGTAGAACTGCTTGGTCGGGCTGACCGTGAACGAAGGCGATTTTTCGCTGTGGAATGGACAGCAGGCCTGGTAGTTCTGTCCGGCTTTCTTCAAGGGCACGCGGCGGTCGATCACGTCGACGATATCGACGCGGGCGAGCAGGGTGTCGATGAAATCGCGGGGGATCATGGTTGCCGCATGATAAACCCGGCGGCGGGTCGGGGACTCAGTTCAGCCGGGTCTTGATGAGCGCGGACACCTGGCCCATGTCGGCGCGGCCGGCGAGACGCGGCTTGAGCAGGGCCATGACCTTGCCCATGTCCTTGGGGCTGGTGGCGTCGGCTTCGGCAATGGCTGTGACGACGGCCGCCTCGACTTCTGCGGCGGACAACTGTTCAGGCAGGTAGGTTTGCAGCACGGCCAGTTCGGCCTTTTCGGCGGCGACCAGATCGTCGCGACCTGCGGCCTGGAACTGGCTGATGGAATCCTTGCGCTGCTTGATGAGTTTTTCGACGATGGCGGCAACCGCCGCGTCGTCGAGTTCGATGCGCTCGTCGACTTCCTTTTGCTTGATCGCGGCGAGCAGCAGGCGGATGGTGCCGAGACGCGCGCTGTCCTTGGCGCGCATGGCGTCTTTCATGTCGTCCGTGACGCGAGCCTTGAGCGACATGGAAAAGTCCGCCGGCGTGCGGGAAGAATCAATAAAGCTTGGGCGGGAGCTGCTGGCTGCGCAGGCGCTTGCTCTGGCGCTTGACGGCGGCGGCGAGCTTGCGCTTGCGCTCGGCGGTGGGCTTCTCGTAGAACTCGCGGGCGCGCAGTTCGGTCAGCAGACCCACTTTCTCGATGGAACGCTTGAAGCGACGCAGGGCAACGTCGAACGGCTCGTTTTCCTTGACTTTGACGTGAGGCATGTAGACGACTTCCTGGAACGGGGAAAAACGCGAATAATAACAAGCCCCCAGGAATTTTTCCAGTCCCACCCCCAACCGGATGCTTCCCATGCTGGTACTCGGCGTCGAATCCTCCTGCGATGAAACCGGCGTTGCGCTCTACGACAGTGCGCGCGGCCTGCTGGCGCATGCGCTGCATTCCCAGATCGCCATGCACAACGCGTATGGCGGCGTGGTCCCGGAACTGGCCTCGCGCGACCATATCCGGCGCGTGCTGCCCTTGACCCGCCAGATTCTGGACGAGAGCGGGTGCTCGCTTTCCGATCTCGACGGCATCGCCTACACGCAAGGCCCGGGGCTGGCCGGTGCACTGCTGGTCGGCGCCGGAATGGCGCGCGCGCTGGCATATGCCCTGGGGATTCCCGCAGTCGGGGTACACCATCTGGAAGGGCACATGCTGTCTCCGCTCATTTCCGACACGCCGCCCGCATTTCCTTTCGTCGCCCTGCTGGTTTCCGGCGGCCACACCCAGTTGATGCACGTGGTCGGCGTGGGGCGTTATGCGCTCCTGGGCGAAACCCTCGACGACGCTGCCGGCGAGGCTTTCGACAAGACCGCGCAATTGCTCGGACTTGGCTACCCGGGCGGGCCTGCCCTGTCGAAGCTGGCCGAACGCGGGACGGCGGACCGTTACGCCCTGCCGCGCCCGATGCTGCATTCCGGCGATTACGATTTCAGTTTCTCCGGCTTGAAAACCGCCGTGCTGACCCTGGTGAAGAAGACGGGGCCGGAGGCGGCACCGGATATCGCGGCCGCCTTCCAGGCCGCGGCCGTCGACGTGCTGGTGGGCAAGAGCCTGGCCGCGTGCGGACACAGCGGGGCGCAACGGCTGGTCGTCGCCGGCGGCGTCGGCGCCAACCGCCGCCTGCGCGCGCAACTGAGCGCCGAAGCGGCGCGGCGCGGCATCGAGGTGTTCTACCCGCGGCTGGAGTTCTGCACCGACAACGGCGCGATGATCGCCTACGCTGGTGCGCAGCGGCTTGCGCATGCCCAGCCGGACCTGGCGTTTGCGGTGAAACCGCGCTGGGCGCTGTCGACGCTCGACGCCGTCTAGCGCTGCAGGAAGGGGAAGGCCTGCCGCAAGGTGTTCAGCCAGGCCTCGCTGCCGGTGAGTTGCGCCACCTGATCGGGGAAAAGCAGGAAGCCGACCAGCGCCGCCATCAGGCAGACCAGGATCAGGGTGCCGAAGATGCTTTCGGGCCGCAGAACACCCCAGTAGCGGCTGACCAGGAACAGGGTGTCCTTGCGATGTTCCGACATCGACAGCCAGCGGCGCAGCAGCTTGACTGCGAGCCAGGCGGCGTAGCCGCCCGCCAGCGAGGCGAAGACGATGCGGAAAGCCGTGAAGACGTCGAATCTTCCCCCCAGATACTGGTGGTACAGCCAGGAGACGAAACCCAGCGAGAGAGAGGCGAGAATGGCGACGGCCACATTGAGAAACAGGCGCCGCCGTTCGCGCGCAAGGTCGCGCTGGCGTTCGATGAAAAAACTGTCCACCTCGCGCTTGAAGTATTCGACCTTGTCCTGCACCAGTCCCGAGATCTCGATCTTGGCGCGCACGATGCGTTCGTCCATCAGCGCGCCCAGCCGTTCGCCGGCGTAGTCGACCAGTTCGCGCACGTCGTCCTTGGTGAACTGGCGCTGCTCATGCAGTTCCTGCGAGATCTTGTCGAGCTTGGCGTCGATTTCCTGGCTGGCCTGGAGGATCACGTCCTTGAGTTCGGTCCCGGCCTGGGCGACGCCGCCCTTCACCACATCCGACAGGCGGTCGCCGGCACGGTCGATCGCGTCGCGCGAGACTTCCGCGAGGCTGTCCTTGGCGTAAGAAATGGATTTTTCGAATAGCGCCATGTTCAGGATTTCTGGCCGATGCGTCCTTCTTCGCCGCTTGCGAGCTTGATGAGGTTGCTCTTGTGACGGTAGATCAGAAGCAGCGACAACGCCAGCACGGCGATCGCGGTATCGCCCCAGCCAGCCAGCAGGCCTGCATAGACCGGGGCGAGCAGGGCGGTCACCAGTGCGGACAGCGACGAGATGCGGAACAGTATGGTCATGGCGACCCACGTGGCGAGACAGGCCAGGCCCAGCCAGGGGTTCAGTCCGAGCAGCACGCCCAGCGCGGTGGCGACGCCCTTGCCGCCCTGGAAGCGGAAGAACACCGGAAACAGGTGGCCGATGAAGACGGCGAGACCAGCGAGCAGCACGACGCTCTCGTCGGCGCCCAGCATGCGCGCGCCAGCGACCGCGACCCAGCCTTTCAGCGCGTCGCCCAGCAGGGTGAGGGCGGCGGCCGATTTGCGGCCGGTGCGCAGCACATTGGTGGCGCCGGGGTTGCCGGAGCCGAAGCTGCGCGGATCGGGCAGGCGCATGAGCCTGCTGACGATTACCGCGAAGGAGAGCGAGCCCAGCAGATAGGCGGCTGCGACAAAGGGGAGCGTGGTCATGATGAAGCCAGTAAAATGGTTAGCTTTTGCAGCCTCGCTGGGCGCGACGCAATGGACATCTTGTTTTTGCGGGACTTCCGTCTCGATCTGATTATCGGCATATACGAGTGGGAACGCAAAGTGCCGCAACCCGTTCGTCTCGATCTGGAAATCGGACTGCCCCACAGCAAGGCCGGCGGCACCGACAACGTGGCCGACACCATCGACTATGGCGCGGTTGCCAGACGGGTCAAGGACTATCTGCATAACGCCCCGCAGCCCATCACCCTGGTCGAATCCGTCGCCGAACACGTTGCGGCGATCGTGCGCAATGAGTTCGGCGCACCGTGGGTGAAGGTGTCGGTGACCAAGTTCGCCATCGTGCCGGGCATCAAGGAACTGGGCATTACCATCGAGCGCGGCAACCGCGCGTGAGTGTCGAACTCGTCGCCGGTTCGGCGGCCATCCTGCTGGCGGCCTATGTGATTCGCGGCATTACCGGCTTCGGCTCGGGTCTGATCTCGGTGCCGCTGCTGGCGCTTTTCCTGCCGTTGCAGTTCGTCGTGCCCCTGCTTCTGCTGCTCGACTTCACTGCCTCCATCGTGATCGGTGGTTTCACCTTCAAGCGGGTGAAATGGGGCGAGATCGGCGTGCTGGTGCCGTTCGGCATCGTCGGCGTGGTCCTCGGCACCAGCCTGCTCGTGAACCTGCCGGCGCAGCCGATGCTGGTCGCGTTGGCGCTGTTCGTGTTCGTGTTCGCGCTGCGCAGCATCCTGGGCATCCGGGGCGACCGGCTGGTTTCGCGCTGGTGGGCACCGCCGGCTTCGCTGACGGGCGGTACGGTCGGCGCGCTGTTCGGTACCGGTGGGCCGCCCTATGTGATCTATCTGACGCATCGCATCCACGACAAGAGCGATTTGCGCGCCACGCTCTCGGCCCTGTTCTTCACCGAAGGCATGACGCGCATCGCCAGCTTCGTGACAGCCGGTCTGCTGACCACGCGCGAGGTCTGGCTGGCCTATGCAGCGGCCTTGCCGATCATGCTGGGGGGGTTGTATCTTGGCGGCAAAGTGCACGTCGGCCTGAGCCAGGCGCAGATGACGCGGCTGGTCGGCGTGCTGTTGCTGGTGTCCAGCCTGTCGCTGCTTTTCAAGGCCATGCAAACATGAGCGATTCCGCTTCGCTGCATTTCCAGTCCATCGCGTTCGACGGGCAGGCGGATGGGCCGCGTCTCATCGTGCTGGGCGCCGTGCACGGCAATGAAACCTGCGGCACGCAGGCCATCCGCCGCATCGTCGGCGAGATCGAATCCGGCGCGCTTGGTCTCGTTGCAGGGCGCGTGACCTTCGTGCCCGTCACCAACCCGCTCGCCTATGCCCGGCACGCCCGCATGGGCGACCGCAATCTCAACCGCAATCTAGCGCCGACCGACCAGCCCGCTGAGTTCGAGGACCGTATCGCCAACTGGCTATGCCCGCTGCTCGAGCAGCATGATGTCCTGCTCGACCTGCACTCCTTCCACACGGCCGGCGAGCCTTTCGTCATGCTGGGTCCCGAAAACAATGCCGATGATCTGGAGCCGTTCGCGCGGGCCGGGGAAGAAACCGCACTGGCGCTGCGGCTGGGCGTGCATCGGTTCGTCGACGGCTGGCTCGACACTTATGCCGCCGGCGTGGCACGCCGGCTGGCATGCGGCGCGTCGACGCACGAAGCCGATGCGCGCTATGGTATCGGCACCACCGAATACATGCGTGCGCACGGCGGCATCGCGCTCACACTCGAATGCGGCCAGCATGCCGATCCCGATGCGCCCGGGGTCGCGTATCGTGCGATCCGTCATGCGCTGGCGCATCTTGGTTTGAGCGGCGAGCCGCAGCCCGTGCCGGTCGAGCGGCGCGAGGCGCTGCGCCTTTATCACGTGGTCGACCGTGTGGACGCCGGCGATGTCTTCAGCCGTGACTGGGCCAGCTTCGACCCGATCAGGGCGGGCGAAGAAATCGGAAGACGGCGCCATGGCGAAATCGTGGTTGCCGATTCGGATGGCAGCATCGTATTCCCCAATCCCGATGCCCTGCCTGGGCAGGAGTGGTTTTATCTCGCGCGCGCCAGCAGGCGCATGTGAGCTCAGCCGCGGGGGTGATGCTGCGCGTGCAGCGTCTTCAGGCGTTCGCGGGCGACGTGGGTGTAGATCTGCGTGGTCGAGATGTCGCTGTGGCCCAGCAGCATCTGCACCACCCGCAGGTCGGCGCCGTGGTTGAGCAGGTGGGTGGCGAAGGCATGGCGCAGGGTGTGCGGCGACAGGGCCTTGTCGACGCCGGCCGCACGGGCGCGTCGTCGGAGCAGGTGCCAGAAGGCCTGCCGCGTCATGCCGGCACCGCGCGGACTCAGGAAGACCGCGTCGCTGCGGTGTGTTCCGAGGAGCGCCGGCCGTGCCGCGTCCAGGTAGCGACGCAGCCAGCGCACGGCTTCCTCGCCAAGCGGAACCAGTCGGTCCTTGTTGCCCTTGCCGGTCACGCGCAACACGCCGTCGTTGAGATTGAGCATGGCGAGTTTAAGGCCCACCAGTTCTGACACGCGCAGGCCGGTCGCGTAGAGGGTTTCCAGCATGGCGCGGTCGCGCAGCGCGGCGGGCGTATCGCCTTCGGCCCCCGCGAGCAGTTGCTCGACGTCGGCTTCGGTCAGCGTTTTGGGCAGGGCGCGGGGCAATTTGGGACGATCGAGGTTGTGCGTGGGGTCGTTGCCGATGAGGCGTTCGCGCAGCAGGAAACGGTAAAAGCGCTTCAGCGAAGAGGTGTAGCGTGCCGCGCTGCGCGGCCGGGTGCGCTGGGCGAAACGCCAGGCCAGCCAGGCTTCGATGTCGCCGGCTTCGGCGCGATCCAGCGTGCGCTGACGCTGATCCTGCAGCCAGGCGGCGAAGCCTTTCAGGTCGCGCCGATAGGCGGCCAGGGTCGCATCGGCCAACCCGTCTTCCAGCCACAGGTGGTCGCAGAAGCGATCAATCAGCGGATCGTTCATGTGCCAGCAGCCAGGCTTTCACGTCCAGCGGCGCGCCGTGCGCTGCGTGCATGAAGCCACCGGGTCCATTCGCCGCCACCACGCGATGGCAGGGGATCAGGATGGGGAGCGGATTCGAGCCGCAGGCCTGGCCCACGGCGCGTGCGGCGGTGGAAAGCTGTCGGGCCAGCGTGCCGTAGGTGAGCGGAGCGCCGGGCGGGATCGCGACGAGCGCATGCCAGACCCGTAACTGGAAGGGGGTGCCGTGCGCGGCATGGCGCAGACGGAAGCGGTGCGCGGGATTGTGCCAGTAGGCGTCGAGCTCGCGCGCAAGTGCCTGCGCGCGGCTGTCGCGCCGTGTGGCGGGCGGCGCATCGACCGGCAGGAAATCCAGGCGGGTCAGCACGTCGCCGGTGAAAATCGCGCCGAGGCGGCAGGGCGGCGCATCCAGGATGGCATCGTAGTCGGGCATCCGGTCATTCTACGTCGTGCAAAAACAGAAACGCCCGCACGAGGCGGGCGTTTCTGCAAGGGAACCGGCACTTATTCGGCGACGGCAGCGGCGGCCTTGCGGGCCGGCAGCTTCTCCTTGATGCGGGCGGACTTGCCGGAACGCTCGCGCAGATAGTAGAGCTTGGCGCGGCGCACGTCGCCGCGGCGCTTCACTTCGATGCTGGCGACCAGCGGCGAGTAGGTCTGGAAGGTGCGCTCGACGCCTTCGCCGGCGGAGATCTTGCGCACGGTGAAGCCGGAATTCAGGCCGCGATTACGCTTGGCGATGACCACGCCTTCGTAGGCCTGCAGACGCTCGCGGTTGCCTTCCTTCACCTTCACCTGGACGATGACGGTGTCGCCGGGGGCGAAGTCGGGGATGGTTTTGCCCAGGCGGGCGATTTCTTCCTGTTCGAGCTGCTCGATGATGTTCATGACGATATTTCCTTACGTCTGGCGGGAGAGGTGCCTCCGGGAGGGAGGGACGTCACGCCGTTTCACATGGCCCGGAATTGCTTCCAACTCCGGTACCGCTTCATTCCGGTTCGCCCTGAGGGCAAGCCGGTCAATTCTCCTTTTGCTGCGCCCATTCCAGCAGGTCGGGGCGCAGGGCGGCGGTCAGTCGCACGCTCTCGTCATGCCGCCATTGGGCAATGGCTGCATGGTTGCCGCTCTTCAGCACGGCCGGCACGTCCATGCCCTGCCACACTTCGGGCCGGGTGTAGTGCGGACAATCGAGCAGCCCGTGGCTGAACGAATCCTGCACTGCCGACTCGGCGTCGTTCAGCGCCCCCGGCAATTGCCGGATGAGTGCGTCCATCAAGGCCAGCGCCGGCAACTCGCCGCCCGACAGCACGAAGTCGCCGAGCGAAATCTCTTCATCGACGCGACGCGCAAGCAGCCGCTCGTCGATGCCTTCGTAGCGTCCGCACAGCAGCACCAGCGCGGGAATCTGCTTCAATTCCATCACCCGTTGCTGCTTCAGCGGGCGGCCGCGCGGTGAAAAGTGCACCACCCACGGCGTCAGGTTCTCCTGCGCCAGATCCTGCTGGATCGCGTTCAGCGCACGGTCCAGCGGCTCGGCCAGCATCAGCATCCCGGGGCCGCCGCCGTAGGGTCGGTCGTCCACCGTACGGTGCGGATCGTCGGTGAAATCGCGCGGGTTCCACGATTTGAACCGGTACAGCCCGCGATCCAGCGCCCGCCGGGTGATGCCGTAATCCAGTACGGCATCGAACATCTCCGGAAACAGCGTGACGGCATCGAAGCGCACACGCTTCTCCTCAGTAATCCTCGCCCCAGTCCACCTCGATCGTGCCGCCGGCCAAGTCCACCCGGCCGACGAAGGCCGCGACGAACGGGATCAGGTGTTGCCGCTTGCCCCGGACGACCAGGATGTCGTGAGCCCCGGTTTCCATCAGGCTGTCGACCCTGCCCAGTTCGATGCCTTCGCGGTTGACTGCGGTCAGGCCGATCAGGTCCGACCAGTAGAACGCGTTTTCCTCCGGGGCCGGGAGCGCGCTCCGCGGCACCGACACTTCCTGTCCGCGCAGGGCATACGCCGCGTCGCGGTCGTCGATGCCGGCCAGTTTGGCGACCAGGGCATTGCCGTGATCCTGAACGGCTTCGACGGTGTAATGCACCTGCTGCCCGTCATGCCCGACGCGCCAGGATTCGAAATCCGCCAGCGCATCCGGGTCTTCGCTGTAGGGCTGGACCTTGACCCAACCCTTGATGCCGAACGGAGCGGCGACGCGCCCCATGACGACCCAGGCTTCCTGTTCGGCCAAATCAGGCAGCGGCAGCGGGCTTGTTCTGCTTGACCAGGCGGGCGACGGTGTCGGACATCTGCGCGCCGTTGCTCACCCAGTAGCCGATGCGATCCTGATCCAGGCGAACGGCTTCGCTACCCTCGGCGGCGACGGGATTGTAGAAACCGACGCGCTCGATGAAGCGACCGTCACGGCGGCAGCGCGAATCGGCGACCACCACGTTGTAGAAGGGACGGTTCTTGGCGCCGCCGCGGGAAAGACGAATAACGACCATGGTTCAACCCACCGGTAAACGGAGAAAACCGCGAATTATACCCAAAAAACCGATACGCGCCAGTGGCTTGCGCTGAGGCGGAGCGACCGGCTGTTCAGCGCATGCCGGGCAACACCCCCTTCATGCCCCGCATCATCTTGCCCAGCCCGCCCTTGCCCATCATTTTCATCATCTTCTGCGCCTGCTCGAACTGGTTCAGGAGCCTGTTGACCTCCTGGACCTGCACGCCTGCCCCGGCGGCGATGCGGCGCTTGCGGCTGGCCTTGATCAGATCGGGCTTGCGGCGCTCCAGCGGTGTCATGCTGTTGATGATGCCCTCGACGCGGTTGATGGCCTTCTCGTCGGCGCCGGCGGGCAAGGCCGCACCGGCCGCGCCGGGCAGCTTGTCCATCAGCGCGGACAGCCCACCCATCTTGCGCATCTGCTGAATCTGCGCCTTGAAATCCTCGAGGTCGAAGTCCTTGCCCTTCTTGACCTTGTCGGCCAGTTTCTTGGCTTCGGCCAGGTCGACCGCGCCCTGAGCCTGCTCGATCAGCGAAAGCACATCGCCCATGCCGAGGATGCGCTGCGCCATGCGCTCGGGGTGGAAGGGCTCCAGTCCGTTGGGCTTTTCGCCTACGCCGATGAACTTGAGCGGTTTGCCGGTGACCTGCCGCACCGACAACGCCGCGCCGCCGCGGGCGTCGCCGTCAAGCTTGGTCAGCACCACGCCGGTCAGCGGCAAGGCCTCGTTGAAGGCGCGGGCGACGTTGACCGCGTCCTGGCCCTGCATGGCATCGACGACAAACAGGGTTTCGACCGGCTTCAGCGCGGTGTGCAGGGCCTGGATTTCGGCCATCATCGCTGCGTCGATGGCCAGACGGCCGGCGGTGTCGACGATCAGAACGTCGTAGAACTGCTTGCGTGCATGGTCCTGCGCGGCGAGGGCGATCTTCAGCGGATCGCGTTCGTCGCCCGCTTCGAAGAAAGCCACATCGAGCTGCCTGCCGAGCTGGCGCAACTGGTCGATGGCCGCAGGGCGATAGACGTCGGCCGAGGCAAGCAGGACCTTTTTCTTGCGGTTCTTCAGCAGCAGCGCGAGCTTGCCGGAGGTCGTCGTCTTGCCCGAGCCCTGCAGGCCGGCCATGAGGATCACGGCCGGCGGGGCGGCGGCGAGATCGAGGTCGGCGTTCGCGCCGCCCATGAGCTTGGTCAGCTCTTCGTGGACGATGCCGATGAGGGCCTGTCCGGGCGTGAGGCTGGTCAGCACCTCCTGGCCGAGCGCACGGGTTTTCACCGACTCGATGAAGGATTTGACGACCGGCAGCGCGACGTCGGCCTCCAGCAGCGCCAGGCGAACCTGTCGCAACGTGTCCTGCACGTTGGCCTCGGTGATGCGGGCCTGGCCGCGCAGGGTCTTGACGACGCCGGCAAGGCGTCCGCTGAGATTTTCTAGCATGGCTTTCTTGTTGCCGCTGGGGGCGGCATGGATAATGGGGTTGGCTGATTCCTTTCCCTATTTTAACGAATGTCCCCGCTATTGCTGGTTACCCTGTGCGTCAGTGCGCTGTACGGCTGGTCCGCCTGGCGCCTGCGTGCCGCGCCGCGCGCGCCTTCTGTGGGCGCAGCCCTGCCCGTGGCGCTGCTGGCGCACGGCGCGCTGATCTATCACTCGGTACTGGGGCAGGGCGATATCCGCCTGGGATTCGGCAATTCGCTTTCGACGATCTTCTGGCTGACTGCGCTGATCTACTGGCTGGCCAGTCGGGGGGCGCCGTTGGCGCGCCTGCAGTCCTGGGTCAGCGGGGGGGCGGCACTGTCGGTGCTGGCGATGGTGGCCTTCGGCGAAACGCATGCAATTCCCAGTTCGCAGACGCTCGCCCTGCGCGCGCACCTGGTCGTGTCCTTTCTGGCCTACGGCCTGCTGGCGGTGGCGGCGCTCCATGCCGTGCTCATGACCATGCTGGAAAAACAGCTGCATCGCGGCGCGTTCATGCAGGATGGGGCGCCGCCCCTGCTGACGCTGGAGGCGATGCTGTTCCGCACCATTACCGCGGGGTTCGCCTTGCTGACCCTGGCGGTGTTCAGCGGCGTGTTCTTTTCGGAAGAACTGTTCGGCACCGCCCTGCAGTTCACCCACAAGGTGGTGTTCGCCATCCTGTCCTGGCTGGTGTTCGGCGGCTTGCTGCTCGGTCGGCATTTTCGCGGCTGGCGCGGCCGCACGGCGTTGTACTGGACGATTACCGGATTCATTTTCCTGTTGCTGGCCTATCTGGGGACGCAGTTCGTGCTGGAAGTGATCCTCGGACGCTAAGGACCGGGCTTGGACAGTTTTTCCACACAAACGCTGTTCATCGCGCTGGCTTTCCTGCTGCTGAGTTCGGCTTTCTTTTCGGCCTCCGAAACGGCGTTGATGGCCATCAACCGCTATCGGTTGCGTCATGCGGCCGAGTCTGGCGTGCGCGGTGCCATGCGGGCGCAGTCCTTGCTGAACCAGACCGACAAGTTGCTGGGCGTGATCCTGCTGGGCAACAATCTGGTCAATGCCGCTTCGGGCACCCTGTCAACGGTGCTGGCAATCCGCCTGTTCGGTGACGGCGAGATCGTGCTGTTCGTGGCGACGCTGCTGTTGACCTTCCTGATCCTGGTATTCAGTGAGGTGACGCCCAAGGTGCTGGGCGCATCGTTTCCCGAGCGCGTCGCCTATCCGGCGACGCTCGTGCTGGTGCCCCTGCTCAGGCTGGCCTATCCGGTTGTGTGGTTCGTCAACCTGTTCGTGCAGGGCATCCTCGGCGTCCTGCGTATCCGCAGGCCGGAGCCGGGGCAGGGCAACAGCCTCGGGCTGGAGGAACTGCGTACGGTCGTCCTTGAGTCGTCGGGGCGGATGCCGCGCGAACACCACCGCGTGCTGGTCAATCTGCTGGAACTGGAAGACATCACGGTGGATGACGTGATGACGCCGCGCAACCAGATCGAGGCGATCGATATCGAAGAGGAACCCGAGCGGCTGCGCCAGCAGATTTCCACCAGTCACCATACGCGGCTGGTCGTGCAGCAAGGTTCGCCCGATATCTTGCTCGGGGTGCTGCACGTGCGCCGGATCCTGCATGCGCTGGCCGGGGAGAGTTTCGACCCGGAGACGCTGAAGGAGAGTCTCGAGGCGCCCTACTTCGTCCCGGCGGGGACGCCCCTGTTCACCCAGTTGCGCAATTTCCAGAACGGTCGCCGCCGCCTGGCCCTGGTGGTCGACGAATACGGTGAATTGCAGGGTCTGGTGACGCTGGAGGATCTGCTCGAGGAAATGGTCGGCGAGTTCACGACCCAGGCGCCGGCCGATATGGGCCTGCTGCGGCGCGATGCGGATGGCAGCTGGCTGGCCGAGGGCAGCGTGCTGCTGCGGCACCTGAATCGGAAGCTGGGGCTCGATCTGCCGCTGGATGGCCCCAAAACCCTGAACGGCCTGCTGCTCGAGCATTTCGCCCGCGTCGCCTGAACCGCGACCACGCAGCAGGAGGAGAGGATCATGGCC
>WBZX01000677.1_pt2 | contig 16158 bp, 16 predicted proteins | sample 5204211 | NCBI WGS metagenome assembly WBZX01 (sample SAMN12344362, study PRJNA552823) | activated sludge metagenome | biome: Activated sludge suspended growth; feature: Nitrification reactor; material: Wastewater; isolation source: activated sludge from nitrification reactor of wastewater...
AGCAGGGCTGTTCATCGTCAGTGCACCTCGAATCGATTGGTGCATTTCTTTACTGAACTTGCTGTCGCCGAAGGTACCGACACGAATGCCGATCGCGGTCTGATGGCCATCGGTGGCCAGGATGCGAGGCTTCTCTTCAATGGTGATGGTGACCTTGCTGCCATCCTCCATGCTCGATTCGATGGTGCCTGTCATTCCCTGGTGGTGTTCGTACCGAATGGGTAAGCCACGATCAGTCAGTGACTTCTTGGTGGTCTGATAGGCCTGTCCAAATTCGACAGGATAGGTTTCGTCGACTTCGCCCTGGTAGTAGGCATACGCACCGGCACCAGCAGCAGCGCCAGCCGCTGCGACCAGGCAACCACTGTTTGCAATACACAAAGTGCAGAGCAGCAGACTAACGAGTGCCGGGTGGCGGAGCAAATTGACCCTGTGCAGGCGGTGGGGCTGGTTGTGCGTAGTGGCAATCATGATCATCATCCTCCCAGATCCAGCGCCAATCGGTGACAATGCAGCCCGTGGCGAAGAGTGAAACGAGTGCCATCGTGATGGTTAGTAAGGAGCGATGCATAGCCAATTCCCTGGGACGGTTCCGAACGATTCACGACGGAGCGGAACCATAGCAAGCTGGGAAATCCCTGCAAGCCCAACTGGTCTGGGTATGATGTGCTGGATACTACTTCTTCGGCCTTCTGGGGCGTTCGCGTCGAGGGGCGGGCTTTTTATCAGTCGATTCCTTGTCGAGCGCTGCGTGATAAGCCAGCAAAGTGCCCTTCATCTCTGCTTTGAGCTCGAGCGAATTGCCACCCGTCTTGGTCAGAACCAACTTGTCTTCCTCACCGCCTTTGAAGGCTGACTGGGCAGCCAGCTCTGCAACTTCATTGGATTTGCCTCGTACCTTGGCCCACATGCTGGCAGGTAGTTCGACACGTTGCTGGCCCATCTGTTGGAGCGTCTGTAGCCAGCGGGCATTCTCTCGTGGGAGAACGACAGCTTTCGCCCAGAGGTCGTCGCGGCGGGTATCTGCATGGGCCAGCAAGGTTAGTTGGCGGGCATCTTCGGAGAGGCGATGCAGCAACAGATTGGCCATCGGTAGCCCAAATGCTTCGGCTGCTTCCCCTTTTTGTGTACCAGCAGTACCCAGCAGGATATTTATCCCCTGCTGCATGCGAGCCTTCCAGACCTCTCGTTGATCGGTAGGCATGCGGTCGAGGTAGATGGTTGCAGCCAGAAGTGTTTCCTGATGGGTTGGTGGCAGCAGCGTTCTGATTTGGGGTAGAGGATTCTGCAGATCTTCCTGTTGGAAAGCGAACCATGCATAGTCCTGTTCAAACCGGAGAGCGACATTGCCCAGGAAGGGGACAGCAACCTGCTCTCTGCCATCAGCCAGCTTCTGTACGGTCATGGCATGTTTGCTGAGGAAGCCTCGAAACTTTTCAGGATCGGTTGCTGGGATGAATGTCAGGAAGATGCCAATGCCAGCTTTGTTGGGGACTACCACGGAGCCTAGTGGACGATTGACATCCAGACCTTTGAGGTTACCACTGATGAAGTTGGTGACTGCTGCACTATCGAGTGCTGCGACCAGGTCTTTTCTTCCCAATCGTTGATAGATGTGGCGCAGGCCACCGCGAACTTCCACGATGGATTTGCCTGTCAGCAATGCCCAAGGCTGCTGAGCCTGTGCCCATGTACTGCTGAAGAAACAAAGAAGTATCGCCAGTCCATAACGCATCATAACAATCTCCTTCGCGACATTATACCGACTTGTTGAGCCTGAGGTTACCACTGGCACGTATCGTTTGTATGCTACTTCCATGCCCGGCATATTTGAAAATGATGTTGTCAGTTTCCAGTACCCGGAGAACTGGCCTCTTGACCGTCAGGAGACGGAAGAAGGCTGGACCGTCTCGGTACAAAGCCCCGGTACGGCATTCCTTCTGGTGAGTGGCTACACCGAAAGACCTGAAGTGGAAGAGGTGCTTCGTACCACTTTGGTGGCCATGCAGCAGGACTATCCCGAGCTCGAATCGGAAGAGGTCTCAGAGAAGCTGGCAGGTCATGCCAGCAAAGGGTATGACATGAATTTCCTCAGTCTGGATACAGTGAATGTCTGTACCATTCGTGCTTTTCGCACCCCTGATTGCACTATCCTCGTCTTGGCCCAGTCAAGTTCTTTCGATACCCCAACCCACTTGGCGGTGTTGGAAGCTATGCGAGTCAGCTTGAAAGTGGTCTAGTACGGAACTTGCTACCTGGATGAGCTGTATCGCCTATTCGGAATCTGCGAATCGGGTGCTTTGGTGAATTGGATTGTAATCACCGAAATCTTTGGGTAGAGTTAATGAATCATAACTAGACAATATGTCATACGTTCTCTGCGTGGATGCTTCCAGGAAGAGAGGTAGACGGTGTACTCTGCGACTGCCCCTAACAACGCTCCGGAACTGGAGAAACACTTTCACGAAGCGGACCAGGCACTACGTGCCGGGAATGCACAACTGGCACGTCAGCATTTCTTCCAGGCGCTTGCCCTCTCGCCAGAAGCACCCAACGTCCACCACGGACTGGCAACCTGCTGTTTCCTGCTACACGACCTGAACGGGGCGGTCTACCACTTTCAGGAAGTGCTTCGTCAGGATCCAACACGTATCGGTGCTGCCATCAATCTGGGTGCCGTCTATAACCAGATGGGGCGACCTGATGAGGCGCTGAATGTCCTCAGGCAGTCGATCAAGCAAGACCCCAAGAGGGGGGAAGCCTACTACAACATGGGGCTGGCGTATCGTCTCAAGGGACAGGTTGAACTGGCCATTCAGTCATACAAGGAAGCTCTCCATCACGATTCGAAGATGATGGATGCCCATTTCAATCTCGGTAACCTGCTCCATGAGCTGGGACGCAATTCCCAGGCAGTTCGCTGCTACCAGCAGGCACTTGAACTCAAGCCTGATTTTGAACCAGCCATTCATGGGCTTAAAGCTGCGCAAGAAGCATTACAAACCCAACAGCATCCCAAGACACCGGCCATGGGCATGGATTTGGCCAGTGCAGGTTCGTCTGCGGTAAACCGTCCGCTGAAGGCTACCATTGATATGCAGCAGCCGCTGGATCCTAACATGGATGGGAACAATCTTGCTTTAGTCCATCGTGCAACGATCAACTCGGAAAACTCAGCACGTGAAATGTTACACGTTATTGAGACAGACTTGGAACCAGCGATTCATGATCTTTCCTCGCGATTGCTGGATGCCAAGTCAGATAAACGTGAATTGATGGAGCATCTGGAGAAGTTCGAGATCGCAATGAACAAGACGAAGGCTGTGCAACGTAGTTGGCAACAGACCATGCAGCAGATTCGTGAGGCAACGGATAAGTTGATGCAGCCTCACGTCCCAGCATCGGCTAGCTCGGCATCCACGCCAGCAGCCAAGGCGTTGCATACTCATTGACTTTCTGCGATGGCGTGTCTTCCCTCGCTAGTGCGTCGGGCTGGTATCTTTGTAGCTGTGCTTCGCCTTGCAGGTCACCTGAAAGCATTAGTTGATAGTTGTTATGATGTCGTGTGGTGGCTGTGTATTCACCTTTGGCGATTCGTTTCACTTGCCCACGATTGTTGGAAACAGGACCTTCGTAATTGAGATACTCCAGCCGATGGTTGGCGATGCGGTCAATCAACTGTTCCCCTGCGGTTGGTGGTGCTGCCAAACGCCAGGTATGTAGTTCTCCATCGACTTCGATCATCAGATCATAGTGTTCAGATGGCCAGTCGTGGTGAAGCAGAACATACCGAGCCATAGTTCGCGCTGGTGTTTATCGTTGCAGGCTGTAAGCTGCTAATAATGTAAGTATCGGCACCGCTTTGCCCAAGTGTCTGAATGAAAGCACCCCATGAACTGTCTCGTGACGGCAGGAAACACACAGGTACTGATCGACAAGGTGCGGTGCATCACCAATATCTTCTCCGGTCGCACGGGGGCACAGATTGCACTGGAATTGCAGAAGCAAGGACACAGCGTCACGTTGCTGACGAGCCGACCAGAAACGATTGCTGAACTACACGGTGGGGATATGCCTTGCCTGATGAATTTTCGGACGTTCAGCTATCAGACCTTTGAAGAGTTGCATGCACTGATGGCGGAGCAAATTCAGTCAGTGCAGTTTGATGCCATCATTCACTCCGCTGCAGTCAGTGACTATCTGGCTGCAGGTGTGTATGCCCCTGCACCCTCAACCCATTTCGATGCTACGACACTTGGTTTCACGGGTTCACCAGTTGTGATGAAGGATGTAGCTGCTGGGAAGGTGAAGAGCAATCACGAAGAACTCTGGCTACGGTTCGTGAAGGCGCCCAAGCTGGTAGACAAGATTCGTAGTGAGTGGGGTTTCACGGGATGCCTGGTGAAGTTCAAACTCGAGGTGGGTATCACTGAGCAGCAGTTGGAAACTATCGCAGAGAAATCGCGAGTGCAATCAGAAGCGGATTTGATGGTAGCCAACACGTTCGAAGGTATGCGTGACTGGGCCATACTCGGGCCTGTTGATGGCAAGTATCAGCACATCCCGCGCCCGGAGCTAGCCAGGCGGGTGGTGGATGCGATCACGATGCAAATGAAATGAGCCGCTCGTCCCCTGGCAATTGCTGTCCCAACAGCCATGAAACGAGCGGCTTCAAAGTCCCAGGGTGGAGTCGAACCACGAACCACCGGCTTTGCAGGCCAGCCCCTCGCCTTGAAGGTTCAAGTTCCTGAGACAAGACTCCTCCCCATGTGGAAGAGAGGAGTGTTCGATTACTGTTGCCGACTAACCGTGCGGCCCAGGTACTGGCTCAGTACCCGTGGTCCCACTAGCCCGAGTTCCAGCCGAGTGGTAGCGATCAACTCCTTGCTGGAGAGTGCTGCACGACGTTGTTGTTCGGTTCGTCGGGCCTGGGCCAGAACCCGGTTCAAGCGTGCGGGGCTTTCAGTTTCATACTGTGTTTGGAAAGACATGGCTTCTACCTCGTGTTAGGTGTATGTGAATGCAAGCAAAGGTGATGTTGTGTAGCGGAAGTCGTCAGACTTCCGATGGTTTGTACGGAACTCTTGGCGAGTCCCGCTACAAGAGACTATTTCCCAGGAGCAGGCAATTGTTGGCCACTTGGTTGTGGCTGACTAATCGGTGCAGGCTGCGGACTCGAGACATAGCTGCTGGAGTAGCGTCGTCCGAGTAGCCTGCTCAGCGGGCCTGGCTTGCGGGTTTCCTGGATAGGCTGCGAAATGATCACCGGTGCTGGGGGAGCGCTCGCTGGAGGAGCATTTGCAGCACTTGGTTGCGGTGGCGATGAGGTAGAGGCAGGTTTCTGCTGCTGTTGAATGACAACAGGTGAAGTATAGATGTATTGCTGCTGATGCAGACGACGTTCGCGACGGTTGGGGATGACCCAAACGGTATTCGATGGCGAGATCGATTGTACTTGCGGGGTAGGCTGTTGTTGGGGTTGAGCCGCAATGGGTTCATCGGCCTGCAGAACGCTGGCCACAGCCAAGGAAGAAAAGCTGACAACGGCGAAAAGGTTACGCTTGCTCATTAGACGTAGGCTCCGGACTAGGTGGTTGAGATTGAGTAAAAGTGACGGGTTTCATCATCAGGTGATGCCATTTCATGGTAATCCGACAGCAACAGCGACAAAGCATGACAGGCTCCTAGGTAAAGAAAAACAGGTGAGTAAAAGACAACAGGCCTGAGCGATTAGTTCGCCCAGGCCTGTGAGATTCGCAACATGGAGAGAAGCTAAGAAACGCCTCCGTTGCCAATCCGGCACAGGCCGGGCAAACACATACAGCAACAGAGATGGCGTTTAAGCTTCATGTACAACATAATAACCTCATCGGAGAACTTGGCAAGTGAAGTCGAGAAGAAAAGCGACTCGTCATCAAGATTTCATCGCTTTCGTGTCAGCCATGATACTATCACCAGCGTGAGAAAACTCAGCGGTATCGTCACAATCCCCGGTTGACTGAATGGTACCGGCGAGCGTTCGGGTAGCAGCCCAAACACATCCTTGAAGGTGTCGCCGCTCAACAGAATCCACGTGAGGGATGAGACCATCCCAACACAAACAGAAGCGATGATGCCTTGTCGTGTGGTGCCTTTCCAGAAGAGTAGCATGACCAGAGCAGGCAGGTTCGCGGAGGCAGCGACGCTGAAGGCCCAGCCAACCAGGAAATTGACATTCATCCTCTCAAAGAGAATGCCCAGCACGACTGCAATCGCTCCCACAGCGACAGCGACCAGTTTGCCGATGCGTACCTTGGAAGTGTCGGCCAGTTGCATACCCAGGAAGCCATGCAACAGATCATGCACCACTGCCCCGCTTGCAGCGACGATGAGCCCACTGACAGTGCCGAGCACCGTGGTGAAGGCAACTGCTGAGATGAAGGCAAACAGCACTTCGCCAAAGCTCTTGGCTAATAGCGGTGCTGACATGTTGCTGTTGGTGAGGTCGAGTGCTCCGCCAGTCATAGCACCCAGGCCCATGAAGAGCGTGAGAATGTAGAAGCCACCAATGGCGCCGATGCCGACGACAGTGCTCTTGCGGGCTGCTGCTGCATCCTTCACGGTGTAGTAACGAATCAGGATGTGAGGCAGCGATGCGGTGCCACAGAAGAGAGCCAGCATGAGCGAGACAAAGTTCCATTTCGCTGCTGACGAGTTACTCTGCAAGCCCTGGAATGCAGGGCTCTTGCCCGGGCGAAGCACCTCTGCCCCGGGCGTAGGAACCGGACTGTAAGTCGTGGTGGTGTCTACCTTGGATGACTTCCAGAGTACGACAATGCTCTCTCTAAGCGTGGCCAGGAAGTCGATGGGGCCGATGGGCCCGGTAGCTAGCTTTCCATCGGGAAGTTTGCTGACATGCCCCACACCAGGCAGTTCCGCCTGCCCTTCGCCACGTCCCAATGGTTTACCGTTAATCAGCTTCTTGCCGTCGCTGGTGGTTGTCACCGTGTGGCTTTGCATGGCTTCGGGGCGATTGTCAACCATCAGTCCACGGTTCAGAATCAACACCGTCAGGATCGTACTGAAGAGGAGAAGTAGTAGTCCCTTGAAGAACTGTACATAGGTCGTGGAAGCCATCCCCGCGGTGGCGACGATTAGTACCACGACAGCTCCCACGATAAGTACACCAGCCGCATGGGGTAAGCCGAGCAGCGGTTGAATGAGCACCCCCGCCCCGACCATCTGTGGGATGAGGTAAAAGAGACTGACGACCAGTGTACTGATGGCAGCCACCAGCTTGATGCCGGGCGATTGAAACTTCTTGTCGAGTGCATCGGCAAAGGTGTATTTGCCGAGCCGTTTCATCGGCTCAGCAATGACCAGCAATGCAACTACCCAACCAGCAAGGTAGCCAATGGAATAAAGGAAGCCATCGTAACCGAAGAAGGCAATGGTGCCACAGATGCCGAGGAAGGACGCAGCAGAGAGGTAATCGCCAGCGAAGGCTACCCCGTTGACGAACCAGTGAATGCCTCCGCCCGCTGCATAGAACCCAGCAGCGGTCTGGGTTCGACGAGCGAAGTAAAAGCTCATCACCAGGGTGAAGCCGACGAACGCAATGAAGATGCCGATAGCGAGAGTCGAGGTCTCGTGAATCATGCCTGCTCCCGTGGTGTTTTGCACAGGCAGGCATAGACGATAGCCAGCACGAAGGCACCAATGATCAAAGCGAATCCGTAGACGATTGCCAAGTTAAGACCAGCGACGATTACCTTGTCCATCCATTGCGGAGTGGCTGCATTGATGACAACAAACGCAGCAAATGCCACGAAGTACAAGGCGAAAAGCCAAAGACCAAGGCGGGAGTTGTAGGCTTGGACAACAGGATCGTGATCTTCCTGATGAGCAGAGGGTTCGTGCATGATGGACCCGGAGAGACGGTGGCTGAAGTCAGGTCACAGAATACACCACATCCAGCAAGGACGCATCATCTATTTCTCACGGACGATCCACTGAAGATACGATGCAAATGCTGAAGACGAATAAACGAAAAACGACGTGTAACTGTGGTTTGAGGTAATATTCCTCTAGACAAGATGTCGATCTCTAGGCAAATAGATGCCTGTACATAGCTGTGGCTTGCTTCCTCTTCGCGTCAGCCACGGTTCACCTGTCTGTTCAAGTAGGAGGGCCTGCCATGGCTATCAGCCCCACCAGAAATGTCCTTCAGCGTTACTTTGCCGGCGTTACCGAGCATGCCTTCCTGGAACATCTCGGCATCGGCGACGCCCCTCTGACCGATTACCTCGCCGAGATGCTGGTGCGTTTTGTCCACATGGATCGGCTCTACGTTCTGCACGATGTCGATGGGGAAAAGTTGACCGAAGTGGCCAACATGCTCATCGAAGCCGAAGGCATGCCGCCTGAAAGCCGAACCCGTCGCGAAGTCTTCCGCCACATTGGCGACTACACCTTATTCTGGACAGGCGTGTACCCGGAAGCTCTCAAGAAGCTTCGTCATCGTTCCAATATCGATAGTTTCATTGACTACTGTTCACAAGGCAAACGGTCGTATGCCATCGCCAGCCATACGGAAGAGGATCATGATGATCCTGTCCTCCGCAGGCTCAGCGATAACTTTGAACTCTGTGCATTCGGACTCAACCAGGTACGCAAAGAGTTCGCTCAATCAGGCAACATCATCGACGAAGAAGGCAACGTTCGACGTGTGATTTACTAGAAGACTGGTAGCCGAAGTCGTGAGACTTCGGGCGATAGTCAGCGTCTGAAGTCTCACAACTTCAGCTATGTGCATTACTTCGGGTAGCTATTCACACGGATGTTCCTAAAGCTCAGGTTTGTAGTGGGATCATGGCCCTGAATGCTGAAGGGGCCTTTGTCGTCCTTGCGGCCTCGGCGGGCGCTCTTGTTGAACGGACGGGTATCGGTGTGTTCAGCAGTCTGGTAGCCATTGACCCAGACAGCGATGTGGTTGCCGTGAGCGATGACGGTCATGGTGTAGTATTCCCGGTCACTGCTGACGACCTTGCGTGCTGGGCAGAAGTGGTAGATGCCACCTGAACCGGTGTCGATGGGTTTGTTGCGGTGATCGACGACTTTCTCGATGTCGCTCTTGCTCAACTTCTTGGTGTCGCGACCGACTTTGACTTCAACGGTATCACCTTTATCAGTCGCACTGCCGGTGTAGCTTTTGCCATCCTTCATGGTAACGGTGGTTTGCCATTCGTTGCGGACCTGGGCTTCGTAGCCTGACCAGAATTCGCCGGGCAGGCAGCGGAAAAAGACACCACTATTGAGGTGATCGCCAAGAGAGATGACATCAAGCTGCAGGCAGAAGTTATCGAACTCTTCCGTCGTCTGCAAATCCCCTGCCCCATCAAAGACGTTCAGTTCACCCTTACTGGTGACAGAAAACTTCGATTTCTTGTCAGGAATAGCCTTCCAGCCAGAGAGGTCTTTGCCATTGAAGAGCGACTTGCCACCGGTGGGGAGAAGGTTAATGCTCTTGATCTGAAGAACAGTGCCGGGTTGCGTTTTGATGACGATGGGTGTGGCTTTGCTGCCATCGGTCACTTTGGTTTTGTTACTGCCGTTTGTGATCTTCTCACTTCCCTTACTGTGTGAATTGACCCCACCATAGCTCATGGTGTAGTCGTAACTATCAGAGATCGGACGTGCCTGAATGTCGATTTCATAGGTGAGAAACTGTGATGTTGAAGTCAATGTCGTAGCTTCAGCACCACCTACCACTAGGTAGCCATCTTTCACAACTACTGGCCCCTCAGCTTTCCAGCCGTAGGTGGTTTCGCCATCGAAGAGTGCAATCCAGCCTTCAGCGGCTTGTTCCTTGGAAATGCTGGGGGGTAGGAGCTTCTCTTGCGCGGTAAGGGAACTGATGCAGCAAAGCAGCAAGAGCCAACTGAAGCGTCGTAACATGGTGCTGGTACCTGGTGGGATGTTCGTGGAGGGTTGTAGAAAGGGTAGCAAGGTAAGAGGCGGATTTCCAGTGATAGCCTGATGTCGGCATCAGAACATATGGGCAATTATTTGTCCCCTATGCAGCAATAGCAGACAATGTCTGTATGAACGCTCGTGATCTGTTCGATATTCTGGCACGGGAGCAGGCACCCATGCTGGGGGTTTACCTCCGCTGTCTGGTGAATGCTTCAGAAGTCGATGACCTGCTTCAGGAAACGCTGGTCACTGCATGGCGGAATCTCGACAAGTTCGACCGAACCAAGCCCATCGGCCCCTGGCTGCGAGGCATAGCCCGCAACTTGGCATTGGCACACCATCGACAGATGCAACGCACCACCAGTTTCGATCCGGACTGGTTGAACGGCTTGGAAGACCGTTGTGCAGCTTTGCAGCAACAGCAGGGTGATACCTTGGACGAGAAGCTGGCTGGTCTCAGACATTGCATCGAGCAGTTGCCTGAACCGTACAAGCAGACAATCAAGCTGCGCTACCAGCAGGAGAAGCTGGGTGAGGTACTTGCAAATGAGTTACAGATCACAGTCGAGAACCTGAAGAAGCGATTGCAACGCGGCAAGCAATGGCTCTCGGAGTGCCTGCAGAAGAAACTTACGGAGAGTATTTCATGAATAATGAATCACTCAACGATCGCTTTCTGGATGCACTCTTGGAAGAGGTCTATCACTCTCGACCTGTGGATGAAGTCTTGAAGAAAGTTGCCAGCAAGCTCGACGCAGTAGTGACACCTGTTGCAGCCAAGCCACGTTCAGTACGTCGGCCCTGGGTGGCAGCAATCATTACCACGACAGCAATTCTCTGCCTGATCATATCGCTCGCGATCATGCCCCAGCAGGCCAGTGCCACCGAAACGCTGCGTGCAGTAGTCGCCCAGGTCGAAGCCCCGGAAGATCGGGTTTACGATGTCGTCACAAACGGACGCATCAAGATAACAGCCAGGCTGTGGGTGCGAGGGGGGGATAGTTTCGTGCTTAGGCTTCCATCTCTGATACCGAATCACGAACCCTACGTCTGGGTGGGACATCATCAGGGAAACAACTGGCTCATCCCAGCGATTGGTCCGGTGCTGGTGCGACGGAAGAGCGATCCCGAATTTCTGGTAGAGCAACTGCAGAAGCGGCAACTATCGCTACCGATACTTCACCTCTCCACTGTCACTCGGCGGCTACAGACTCGCTATCAGCCCCCTGTGATGTTGCCAGATTTGCCCGGCCTCACCCATTTGCAAGCCAAGCAGCAGGAGCCTGCACAAGCGATGTTGCCCGATATCGTCGATATTGTTGCCAGGCAGAATATCATTCAAACTCTTCAACTACAGTGGAAAGCTACTGATAGTTTCCCTGAACCATTCACGATGACACTGACGCTCATTCCGCAGATGGCTGTCCCAAACAACTGGTTCGATCATACCACCCATCATGCGGAAACACGTCGTGTTCTTCAATTCGAGGAGAATCAGCCATGAGTCTGTTGATATCGCTAATGCTGGCCTCGGTGCCAGTCACAGATACACGTCCGCCGATTGAGTTCGTTACCCTTGAAAAGCAGCCTATGCGTTTCGAGAATTGGGCGAAGGGAAAGATTAGCGTTGTCATCTTTCTTTCGCCCGAGTGCCCGATCTCGAATGGCTACATCTCGGTACTGAGCGAGATGCAGAAGCAGTTTGCGAAAGAGAAAGTGCAGTGGTTGCTCGTTTACCCCGAACCCATTCCTTTCGACAAAGCCGTTCAGCATGCCAAAGAGTTCCACGTACCTGGACTGATCGGTCATGATCACCATGGTGAACTCGTCAGAAGACTTACCGCCACGATGGTGCCGCAGGCGGTGGTGCAGAATGCGGAAGGCAAGATCGTCTACCGGGGTCGTATTGATGATCGGTACACCAAGCGAGGTGGTGCATCACGTGAACCCCGCCAGCACGATTTGCAGGAAGCGCTGGCAATGGTTCTATTCGGCAAAGAGCCTGCCAGGAGTTATGTGCAGCCGGTAGGCTGTCCGATGCCGATGGTAGAAAAGTCAAATAACGACAAAACTGGAGCCATCACGTATGCATCGCATGTGGCACCCATTCTGCAGGAACGCTGTGTCAGTTGCCATCGTGCTGGTGGTGTTGGCCCGTTCACCCTGACAGACTATGCCGATGCCAAGTCTTGGGCAGCTGACATGGTGGCTCTCACAGCCTCTGGGCAAATGCCTCCGTGGAAACCTGTCGCGGGTCATCAGCAGTTTCAGAATGATCGTCGCATGACTGATGTTGAGAAGAAAACACTGGCAGACTGGCTGGCTGCAAATTGCCCCAAAGGTGACGATAGTAAGATGCCAGCCGCGAAGAATTACTCTTCCGAATGGCTACGGGGTACACCCGATTTGATCCTGCAGCCAAGCGAGATATATGAACTGGAAGCGAGTGGCAAGGACGAGTATCGATGCTTTGTGCTGCCAACCAATTTCAATGAAGATAAGTTTGTCTCGGCTTTCGAGATACTTCCGGGTAATCGCAAGGTAGTGCATCATGTGCTATCGTTCATCGACATGACCGAAGCCAGCACCCGGCTTGATGCGGCTGATCCCAAACCTGGTTACAGTACTGCTGCAGGGTTCCCCGGCTTCCTGCCCTCCGGCGGACTGGGTGGTTGGGCTCCAGGCAACACCGGGCGCCCGCTACCTGATGGTACTGCTCGGTTGCTGCCCAAAGGTGCCAAGATTGTCATGCAGGTTCACTACCACAAGTCAGGCAAGCCTGAGAAGGATCAGACCCGGCTGGGCCTCTACTTCAGCAAGGTTCCTGTCGAACGGGCTGCCTTCGACCTGATGGTCGTTCCTTTGCGTGCCCGATTTGGTGGGTTACGCATTCCACCAGGAGATACCCGCTACGAGTGCAAAGCTTCGCTGACACTGACTGATGATTACTTCTTCTACTCGGTCACTCCCCACATGCATTTGCTAGGCAAAGAGATGCAAGTACAAGCCACCTTCCCCGATGGACGGAAGGAAACGCTGATCCACATCAACGACTGGGACTTCAACTGGCAGGAGAGTTACCGCTACAAGGAGCCACTCAAATTACCGAGGGGGACGAAGCTCGATATGGTGGCCTACTTCGATAACTCGGTCAGTAATCCCAATAACCCCAGCGATCCACCCAGGCTGGTCACGTGGGGCGAGCAGACTAACGATGAGATGTGCATCTGCTTCTTCGAGGTGAGCTTTCAGAAGAAAGCAGAATCACCAGATGAACTTCGGCCACCACGCCCGGGGTACTTGCTGAGACAGCAGTTGGGGGTGAAGAAAAACAGCAAGTAGTTGGCAGCGTAGCCAGTAGAATCACTGTCTGTGATCTACTGGACTACTTGCAACTTAGAGGCAGCCATGGCCAAACGAATCATCATGCGGACAGCGGAAGCACTGGTCGAAGGGGAACTCGATTATCTTTGTGCGGAGCCGGAGATCGTGCTGGGAACGCTGGATGGTCCTGTGGGCCAGGCCATGGCGACACTGCTGGGTGATCAGACCAAGGGACATACCAAGGTCTTCGCCATTCTCAACAGCGATGTTCAAGTGAAACCTGCGACGCTGATGGTGAGCAAGGTAACGGTAAAGGACAACCGATATACCAATATTCTGATGGGGACAGTACAGGCTGCTATCGCGAATGGAGTGCTTGATGCGGTGCGAGCCAAAATCATTCCCCGCAAGTTAGCGAACGACCTCGGCATCATCTACAGCGTCTGGCTTGATCCCAATGTCCTGAAGGCTGACAAGGTCGATCATCAGGCCTTGTTTGATGTTCACCGCGAAGCCACGGTGAAAGTAATTCGTAAAGCCATGAAGAACGAACCCAGCATCGACTGGCTACTCAAGAATCAGGACAAGACTCCGCATTACTTCCATCAACTGGGGTTGGAAGGCCAGTTGTAGCCTGCATTTCGAATGCTACTCAATGGGTTTGATATCACTGTTTCCTTCTTTGTGAATTTCGTAAGCCTTCATCTTCCGGTCCAGGGTCGACCGTTCAATTCCAAGAATGGTCGATGCCTGACTCTTCACCCAGTGAACGTGCTTGAGCGTGCTGAGGATGTGCTCTTTTTCGAGCGTATCGAGAGTTACCGGACGGTATTCATGGCTGAACTTCACTTCACTGGAACCGCCTGGCGGGGTGATGACGAGTGGTGAAAGCCACAAGTCTTCAGCTTCGATCATACTTCCATCAGAAAGAGCCACAGTGCGTTCGACGACATTACGTAGTTCACGAACATTGCCCGGCCAACTGTGCTTGACGAGCTTCTGCATGGCTTCTTCGCTAAGTCCAGGAAGCTTTCGTCCTATCTCCAGCTTGAATCGTTCGAGGAAGTAGTTGACCAGTAAGGGAATATCTTCCTTCCGCTCACGAAGCGAAGGAACTCGCATCTCGACCACTTGCAGGCGATAATACAAATCCTGTCGGAACCGACCCTGCCGAATGGCATCTTCGAGTGGCCGATTGGTGGCAGCAACAACTCGGACATTCACTTTGACTGGTTCTGAACCGCCAATGCGTTCGTAGGCATGACCTTCAAGGACACGAAGCAACTTGGCCTGCGCACTCGGGGGCATCTCGCCAATTTCATCGAGAAAGATGGTGCCACCGTGCGCAGCTTCGAACTTGCCGATCTTGCGTTCGGTGGCACCAGTGAAGGCACCCTTTTCGTGACCAAAAAGTTCGCTCTCAAGCAATGTCTCAGGTAAGGCTGCACAGTTGAGGCAGACGAAGGGGCTGGCCTTACGGTTACTGGATAGATGGATGGCTCGTGCTACCAGTTCCTTGCCAGTGCCACTCTCGCCACGAATGAGGATAGTTGCATTAGTGGTAGCTACCTTGCTGATTTGTGCCAGGATGGCTTCGATAGCAGGGCTCTTGCCAATGAGCTGAACATCGGCTGCCACCTGAGCGCGGAGTCGCTGATTCTCGTGCTCCAGGTCTTCCTGCCGTTTCATCCCCTGGATCGCGACAGCGAACTGCCTGCCGATGGCTACCGTCAGTTCCAGAGAGTCTTGCTGTAACACATGGAAAGGTGTGGCACAGTAGACGTAGATCAGGTACTCAATGTTGTCGCCGTTCTTGACGGGTGCAAGGATGAATGAACCGACGGAACGGGGGTTATCCTGATGGTTGACCTGGAACCGATTCTTCGACATGGCCAGTACGGCTTGACGGCTCGTCTGCACTTCACGGATCACATTGCCCGGAGGCATGATCAAAGGGTGTTCCTGCATCGCAGGGTTCTGATAGGCGAGAACCTTCCAGTCTCGCTTGGTGTTGGAAGAGTGTCCGAGGATGGCGGCACCGTCTGCAGATGTTGCCTCGAGCAAGGCAGGCAGCACCAGATTTGATAACTCAGAAAACTGGTTGGCTTGACCCATCTTCAATGCAAGCCGATAGAGGAATGCCAGGTCCTTCGCCAGCTTCTTGTGAATGGGGCCTTCGGGTTGGGTGGCATCGGCCCGTGATGGATCACCACTGCTGGGGGGCAACATTGTCTCGCCGTTATCGTAGCGGGTGGCGAGTAATACTCGTGAGACTATTTCATGTCCGGCAGTGTTGGGCGAGGTTTCAGAATCGGACCCGAGTTCTGAAAGATGCGTTACATATACCAACTTGTTCCGGCCGATGGTTATTTCATCGTTCGGTTGCAGCACGTGATCTTTTTCGATGATATTCTCATTCACCCTGGTACCATTGCGACTGCCACAATCCCGTACGAGCCATGAACCTGCGGCATTGCGAAAGATTTCGGCGTGAAAACGACTACACAAGTCATCATCTAGAACCACGGCATTGGAGTCAGCACGACCTAACAGGAACTTTTTCTCAGGCTCCAATTCGTAGACTCGGCCAAAATGAGAGCCTCGACGAACAACAAGATAGGCTGTGGATTGTGGTGTCATGTGAACGGTATACTCTGCGTCATCCTTGTATATGGTAATTCTAGCACAGATTCTAAACGAAGGGAGACATCCATGCCAGCGATGCTCAGAACAACGAGGCTTGGATTGATTCTTTTGATTCTGACTGTAGGGCTTGTGTTGCCAGTGGGGTGTCTACCACAGAAGGCCACTGAACGAGTAGTACTCTATTGCAGCCAGGATCGTGAGTACGCGGAAGATATCCTGGCTGAGTTTACCAGG
>WBZX01001699.1_pt1 | contig 16154 bp, 16 predicted proteins | sample 5204211 | NCBI WGS metagenome assembly WBZX01 (sample SAMN12344362, study PRJNA552823) | activated sludge metagenome | biome: Activated sludge suspended growth; feature: Nitrification reactor; material: Wastewater; isolation source: activated sludge from nitrification reactor of wastewater...
TGGCACCTGAACGAATCGAACGAGGCCGCGGGCGAGGTGTTCGGCAGCGGTGCGATCGGCACGCTCGTCACCGTCGTGTTCGGCGTGGTCGGCACCACGATCGCCGGGCTGTGGTGGTGCTGGATCCGGGTGCGTGCGCGCAGCATCCTCGCGACGATGCTTGCGCACACCGCCTCGAACTCGATCGGCTACCTGTTGGCGTACGCCGTGATGCGGTCGCGGGCGGCCTGACCCTTGCGCGCCACCGGCACGTGCGACGTGGCGGCGGCGAGACCCATCGCCGGCATGTTCACGTACACGCACTCGTAGTCGGCGGCCTTGATCTTGTAGGTCTCGTGGTACACGCCGACGTCGCCGCTCGAGCCGACCTTCGCGTTGAAGGCGCGCCACGCCGCGAGGTGCGGGTCGTCACCGTCACGGGCGAAGCGCTCGAGGTCGTCGAAGCTGCGCCAGTACTGGATCATCGTGGTGGTGCGGCCGAACATCGAGCGCACGCCGAGCAGCCCCTTGTGCGGATGCGTCATGAGCTCCTTGATCATCGGTCCCATCGAGGCCGCGACCGGTGCCCATTTGTGCACCTTCCAGAGCTTGTTGATGCGCATGCCGATCACGAACACGACGAACTCGTCGACCGGTTCGCCGTCGGGGCCGACGACGCTGCTGACGTCGGCGGTGAACCGACCGGGGTGGATCGTGGCCATCGGTGCTCCTTCGGACGAGACATGGGGAGTAGCACTCCCCATGTGATGGATGGAGAGTGGCACTCACCATTCGGCCTGTCAAGCGCTCTATGCTCGACGCATGCGGATCGCGGCGCTCAGCTCGGCCACCGGCGTCAGCGTGGCCACGCTGAAGTACTACCTGCGCGAGGGGCTCGTGCCCCCCGGCAGAGCGACGGCGGTGAACCAGGCCGACTACGACGACAGCCACGTCCGGCGCGTGCGCCTCGTCCGTGCCCTGCTCGAGCTCGGCCATCTCTCCATCGCCGACGTCGCCGCCGTGGTGGCCGCCGTCGACGACGACGACGTCCCGATCCACGACGCCTTCGCGCTCGCGCAGGACGCCATGGCCCGTCCGGCCACCCCTGCGATCGCCCCCGACGACCCACGGCTCGCGGCCGCTCGGGCGATGGTCGACGCGTTCGTCACCCACCACCAGCTGCGGATCCGGCCCGAGGCGGCGGTGCGCGACATGCTGGCCGGGGCGCTCGTGAAGCTCGGCGAGTTCGGGTTCGTCTCGTTCGACCCCGACACGCCGGCGCCCTACGACGACGGCTCGGGGCCGGCGCAGTTCGAGGCGTTCGTCGAGTTCTTCCGCATGATGGCCGCGCTCGAGCTCGGCAGCGTCCCCGACACCGATCGCAGCGCGCAGACCGAGGTCACCGTCGTCGGCACGGTGGCGGTCGAGGTGGCGATGGCAGCCATCCGCCGCATGGCGCTCGAGGACGCCAGCCACCGGCGTTTCGTCGCCGGCGGGTAGCCTCGGGGCCCGATGGACGCTCGTCCGATCGGGATGTTCGACAGCGGGTTCGGCGGGCTCACGGTGGCCCGCGCCGTCATCGACCTGCTGCCCGACGAGCACCTCGTGTACGTGGGCGACACCGGCCGGTACCCCTACGGGTCGAAGCCGCAGCGCGACGTCGCCGACTACGCCCGCCAGATCGCCCACTACCTGATCGACACCCACGACGTGAAGGTCCTCGTGGTGGCGTGCAACACCGCCGCCTCCGCCGTCGACCTCGCGGCCGAGCTGCCGGTGCCCGTCGTCGGCGTCATCGAGCCGGGCGCACGAGCCCTCGTGCACGCCACGCGCTCCGGACACGTCGGCGTCATCGGCACCGTCGGCACCGTCGGGTCGGGCTCGTACCAGCGCGCCGTGGTCGCCGCCACCGACACGCTCACCGAGGCGGGCGCCGACCTGCCCGAGATCGAACTCGCCTGCGCGGCCTGCCCCGGCTTCGTCGAGTTCGTCGAGCGTGGCGTCGTCACCGGCGACGAGATCACGGTGCTCGCGGAGCGGCTGCTCGCGCCGGTGCGCGAGGCCAAGGTCGACACCTTGCTGCTCGGCTGCACCCACTACCCGTACCTGTCGCGGGTGATCGGCGACGTCATGGGGTCCGAGGTGGTGCTCGTCTCGTCGGCCGACGAGACCGCGTTCGCCCTGCGCACCCTGCTCGCCGACGCCGGACTCGCGCGCGGCCCCGCCGACGCGCCGGGCCGCCACGCCTTCTACTCGTCGGGCGACGTCGACTGGTTCCGCGCCCTCGGTCGCCGCCTGCTCGGACCCGAGCTCGTCGAAGCCCTGCCCGTCTCGTTCCCCGGTTCCTGAACCGCCGATCCCCTGGAGTCCTCCATGTCCCGACCCGATGGCCGCGCCCCGGCGCAGCTGCGCCCGATCACGTTCGAACGCGACTACACCGAGATGGCGGCCGGCAGCGTGCTCGTCACGTTCGGCAAGACCCGCGTGCTGTGCACCGCCTCGATCGACGAGAGCGTGCCGCGTTGGATGAAGGGCACCGGCAAGGGGTGGGTGACCGCCGAGTACTCGATGCTGCCGGGCGCCTCGCCCGAACGGATCGACCGCGAGGCGGCCAAGGGCAAACAGAGCGGGCGCACCGTCGAGATCCAGCGTCTCATCGGCCGGTCGCTGCGCGCCGCGTGCGACATGAAGCGGCTCGGCGAGCGGCAGGTGATCGTCGACTGCGACGTGCTGCAGGCCGACGGCGGCACCCGCACCGCCAGCATCTGCGGCGGCTACCTGGCGCTGCACGACGCCCTCAGCCGGCTCGTGCAGAACAAGGCGATCCCGACGCACCCGCTGCACTCGTCGTGCGCGGCGATCAGCGTCGGCATCGTCGACGGCGTGCCGGTCCTCGACCTGCCCTATGTCGAGGACTCCCGCGCCGAGGTCGACATGAACGTGGTGATGCTCGGTGCCGATGGTGAGGAGCCCCGCTTCGTCGAGGTGCAGGGCACGGCCGAGGGTGCCGCCTTCCGCCGCAGCGAGCTCGACGCACTGCTCGAGCTGGCCACGTCGGGCATCCGCGACATCATGGGGTACCAGGCGCAGCTGCTGGCCGACGCGCCCACGCCGCGCCCACTCGGCCGATGAGCGCGACGACGGGTCGACTGCAGCTGGTGTGCGCGACGGCCAACGCGCACAAGGTCGACGAGATCGCGGCGGTGCTCGGCGACCTGGTCGAGCTGCTGCCGCGGCCCGACCACGTGGGCGAGGTCGTCGAGGACGCCGGCACGCTCGAGGGCAACGCGCGGCTGAAGGCGATCGCCATCTGCGACGCCACCGGACGTCCCGCGGTGGCCGACGACACCGGGCTGTTCGTCGACGCCCTCGACGGCGAGCCGGGTGTCGAGACCGCGTACTTCGCCGGACCGGACGCCACCTACGCCCAGAACCGCGAGAAGATGCTGCGCGTGCTCGACGGCGTCGTCGATCGCGCCGCACGGTTCGAGACGGTGGCGCTCGTGCGCTGGCCCGGCGGCGACGAGCTCGTGGTGCGCGGCGTGTGCACCGGCCGCATCGCCGATGCCGAGCGCGACGGCCGCGGGTGGGGGTACGACCCGCTGTTCGTGCCGGACGACCACAACCCGACCGGCCGCACGTTCAGCCAGATGACCGACGACGAGAAGAACGCGATCTCCCACCGAGGTCGCGCGTTCGCGGCATTGCGCGACGCGCTCGGCCGGCGCTGAGCGACCGCCCCTCCGTCCGTCAGTTCGAGCCGGGCAGCGGCACCGCCACCTCGAGCACGAAGCCGCGGTGGTCGCTGCCGGGCACGTCGAGGTCGTACACCGCGATCGGGCTCACCCGGTCGTCGACGAGTGCGTGGTCGATCCGGACCAGCGGCGGGATGCTCAGATCCGTCGGCCACGACCGGCTGAACCCCTGCCCGAGCAACTCGTGTGCGTCGTGCCAGCCGCGGTCGAGCAGCTCGCGGAACGCCGGGTGCCACCGCGTGGCGTTGAAGTCGCCGACGATCATGGTGGCGACGCCGCCGGGGCCGCTCGACGGCTCGACCGTGTCGCGCAGTGCGTGCAGGTCGTCGAACCACGACGCGAGCGACTCGCCGTCGGTGCCGGGCAGCGGATGCACCACCACCACCCGCACCGGCGTGCCTGCGACGTCGAGCGTGGCATCGACCGTGAGGCCCTGCCCGAGACGCGCGACCGACTGGGTGATGATCGGGTAGCGGCTGTACAACGCCACCCCGTTGCGGTCGCCCGGTGCCTCGGCGGCGACGAACGGGTGGGTGTCGGCGGCGCCCGCGTTCGCGAAGGCGGCGGCGACGTCGGCCGAGTACTCGGTGACCGCCACGACGTCGGCGTCGGTGGCCAGCAGCGCCGCCGCCGCGTCGGCGGGCCGGTCGGTCTGGTAGTACACGTTGGCCGAGGTGATCGTGAGCCGCGGCGCTCCCGCAGCCGGCGCGGGCGGCGAGTCGTGCCAGAGCACCGGTCCGGTCAGCCAGAGCAGCACCAGCAACAGCCCGGCGTGCACCGTCGTCGCGGTCCAGTGCCGTCGCCACGCGGCCATCACAGCCGCCGGCAGCGCGGGCAGCAGCAGGTAGGGGGTGAGCGCCTGCAGCATCCAGACGAGCGGGATCCAGGTGAAGGCCGCGAGCTGGGTGAGCGCCAGCCCGCACATCAGCGCGGTGGCGACCCAGAACACGATCGCCAGCCGCTCGCGGCGGATCACCAGCCGCGGAGGTCGATCGACCACCGGTCGATCACCTCGTCACCGCGAGCGAGCCACGCCACCTCGTGCATCGACATGGTCGGGTCGATGTGCGCCGGCACCACCGCGATCCGGTCGCCCACGCGCACCGGGGCGGCGGGCGCGAACGTGACGTGCTCGTCGGACAGGAACCACACCTTGCCGGAGGGCGTCGTGGGGTTGCCGTGGTCCATCCCCATCGCCTTCAGGCCGACGTCGGCGACGGCGTGCCGGGCGCCGATCGAGATGACGGTGCCGAGCACGTGGCACGCCTGCCCGAACGGATGGCCCTGGGCGGCGTAGTGGCTGTCCATCAGCGCGTAGCTGCCGGCCTGGATCTCGGTGACGCCCGTGTGCTCGTGCAGGTGGTGGGTGCCGGTGCCGCCGGCGCTGACCACGTCGCCGCCGACGGCGGCGTGCGCGGCGCGCAGCCGCGCCATCGCCTCGGTCACCGCGGCGAGTTGTGCATCCGGGTCGGGGACCACCATGAGGTGCCCCTCGTAGCCCATCACGCCACGCACGTGCATCCCGCGACCGCGGGCGAGGTCGGCGATGCGGCCGGCGTCGTCGACGGTGCAGCCGCAGCGGGGCAGCCCGACGTCGACGTCCACCAGCACCTCGCGGATGCCGGCGCCGGCGGCGGCGTCGACGGTCTCGGCCGAGTCGACCGCCACCGTGATGCGGGCGCCGTGGCGCTCGCCGGCCGCGACCATGGCCGCGAGTCGGCCGGCGTCGACCGTCTCGTTCGCGAGCAGCAGGTCGTGGCCGAGCCCGGCGGCGGCCATGCCCACCACCTCACGCGGGGTGGCGCAGGTGAACCCGGCGTGACCGACCTCGGCCTGGGCGGCGGCGAGTGCCGTGCACTTGTGCGCCTTCACGTGGGGGCGCAGGGTGTCACCCGGGTGACGGGCTGCCATCCCCTGCAGGTTCCCCTGCAGCACGTCGACGTCGATCACCAGTGCAGGCGTGGGCAGGTCGTGGGTGCGCATGTGCCGCGAGACGCTATCCACCCCGCCGCCTAGGGTGGCATCGATGGCTGACGACCTCGACCCGCCACCCGACCCGAGCCCCGATCCGCTCCCCGAGAACCCTCGGCGCGAGCTGGTTCACCACCTCTTCGCCGGTGTCGCCGTCCTGGCCGCGGTGGCGATGATGCTCGGACTGTTCCTCGTGCAGCGGGTCGGCACCACCTATCGCGACGGGCTCGAGATCACCGCCGACGGCGCCACCCTCGCCGCGCTCAGCGCCTCGTCGGCCGAGAGCCTCGCGTCCGACCTGGTCGACCTCGCCGCCACCACCGGCGACGCGCTCGACGAGGCACGCGACCTCGCGTTGGTGGCGGCCGACACCACGTCGAGTCTCGGCACCGCGTTCGGGTCGAACATCGCCGACGCGGTGAGCGGCACCAGCAGCATCGCCGACCGGCTCGCCGGCCTGGTCGAGGCGATCGAACGCTTCATCCCGGGCGACCGGGACTCGCTGGCCGAGGACCTGCGCACCCTCTCGACGGGGCTCGAGCCCGTCCCCGAACAGCTGCGCACGCTCGGCACCCAGCTCGAGACCGGCTCGACGAGCCTCACCGAGGCCGCCGACACCCTGGCCACGATCGTCACCCAGCTCGACCGGCTCACGACCAGCATCGACGATGCCCGCGACCGGCTCACCGAGGTCCAGACGCTGTCGGTCGACCTCGGGGTGCGCGCACAGAACGCCCTCGACCGGTCGGGCACCGACCTGTGGCTGATGCGGCTGCTGGTGGCGGTGGTGGGCCTGGGCGTGATCGCCGCGGCCGTGGCGTCGCGCCGCACGGTCGACCGACTGCTCGGCTGACGGCCCCGCGGGGTGCGTCGTGCGGGCGGTGGGACTCGAACCCACACTCCGAGGAACAGGAACCTAAATCCTGCGCGTCTGCCAGTTCCGCCACGCCCGCGGCGATGTCGAGACGCTATCCGCGGCGGCGCACCCGCAGCGGGGCGCCGGCGCCGGCGTCCGACGCGCCCCGTGTGCGGAGCACGACCGCACGGTTGGCCACCAGGCGACGGGGGAGCGACCGCCCCAGCACCCGCGAGCCGTCGTGCAGCTCGAGGACGTGGCGGCCGATCGGGCCCGTGGTCGGCGCCGCTCGCACGGTCACCCCGCGGCCGGTGTACGCCGCCCACGCCAGTGACCCGTCGACCGCGATCGGCTCGACCCGATCGGGCCATCGGCGCTCGCGCAGCCACGCCGCCACCGACGTCGCCGCACGGCGACCGTCGAGCGCACACACGTCGGCGGTCTCGGCCGGGTGCACCAGGTTGCCGATCGCGAACACCCCGGGCACCGACGTGTGGAACCCGGCCGTGGTGACCGGTGCCTTCGCCGCCGACAGCATGGTGACGCCGGCGCGCCGCACCAGTTCGTGGTCGGGCACCCAGTCGCCCGTGAACACCACCGTGTCGCACGCCAACTCGCGCCCGTCGTCGAGCCGCACGGCGCGCACGCGATCGCGCCCCACGATCTCCACCACCTCGCGCAGCGTGATCAGCGGCACCCGGTGCACCCCGGCCGAGAGCCAGCGCATCGGTGCGTAGGCCTGTGGCCGGTCGAGCCCGGTCACCATCGCCACCACCTCGCACCCACCGTGGCGCAACGACCAGATCGCCGAGTAGCTCACGTGCTCGGCCCCGACCACGACCGCCCGCCGTCCGACGTCGCGGTGGTGCAGCGCGGTGATCTGTTGCACGGTGCCCGTCGTGAACACGCCGCGCGGGCGATCGCCCGCCACCAGCCGCGCCGGGCGGGGACGCTCTCGTACACCGGTGGCGACGACCACGGCGTCGGCGCCGAGGTGCGTGCCGTCGGCGAGGCCGACGCCGGCACCGTCGATCGACACGACCGTCGCGCCGCAACGCACCTCGGCACCGGCGTCGATCGCGTGGCGAGCCAGGCGGTCCGCGTAGGCGGGCCCTCGCATCATGCGGTGGAGGTCGCGCAGGCCGAAGCCGAGGTGATCGGTGTGACGGGGGACGCCACCCGCGTGCTGCTCGCGCTCGAGCACGGTGACCTCGACCGTGCCGCCGTCGATCCGGCGCAACGCAGTCGCCGCGCTCAGTCCGGCCGGGCCGCCACCCACCACGATCACCCTCATCGCGCCGGGTCCCATCCGGTGAGCGCGCACACCTCGGCGAAGCAGTAGAAGCCCTGACAGCGCCCGGTGGTCGCGCGAGTGCGCCGGCGCAGCCCGTCGAGGTCGACCGCGGGCAGCGCCTCGCGGCACGCTGCGGTGATCTCGTCGGCCGTCACCAGCTCGCAGTGGCACACGATCCTGCCGCCGCGACGGTACGGCCGTTCGTCCACCTCGCCGAGCGGCGTGCGACGCACGTGCTCCATCTCGGCGGCGTCGCGAGGCGTGAGCGCCAGCCCGGCACGGGCCAGCAACTCGACGGCTTCCTCGCCGAGCGCCATCGACGCGGTCAGGCCCGTCGACCGGATGCCACCGAGGCACACGTAACGCAGGTCCGGGTGCACCGACAGCTGGTAGTCGCTGTGCTCGGTGGCGGCGCGGAGGCCGGCGTAGATCGCGGTGACCTCCTCGTCGAGCAACGACGGCAGGATCCGCCGTCCCTTCTCGAGCAGGCCGGCGATCCCGGCCGTGGTGGAGCCGGTGGCCTCGCGGTCGTCGATGTCGTCGGCGGTGGGGCCGAGCATCACGTTGCCGAACACGGTGGGCGCCACCAGTACCCCCTTGGTGTGCGCGGTGGGCACCGGCAGGATCGTTCGGTTCAGCAGCGGGCGGGCGAGGGCGTCGAACACGATGAGTTCGCCGCGTCGCGGCCGGATCGTGAAGCCGTCGAGGCCGAACGCGCGGTGCAGCACGTCGCCCTGCAGCCCGGCGGCGTTCACGACGTGTCGTGTGCGCAGCGTCCGGCCGTCGGTGGTGTGCAACACCGTGATGTCGTCGCCGACCTCGACCCGCTCGACCGCGGTGTTCGTGAGCACCTCGGCACCGTTCGCCCGTGCGTCGTGCGCGAACGCGATCGGCGTGGTCCACGGGTCGATCAGGTGCTCGTCGGGCACGAGCATCCCGCCGGTGACCCCCGGGCCGAGGTGCGGCTCGAGTTCGCGGACCTCGGCGGCGTCGAGCACCTGCGCCGCGTGGTAGCCGTTCGTCGCGGCCTTGGCCGCCAGCTCGGGCAGTCGCGCTGCCTGCTCGTCGTCCCAGGCCACCAGCACGGCGCCGGTGCGTTCGATGCTGATGCCGGCACCCGGCGCGTAGGCGTGCAGCAGCTCGGCGCCGCGGGCGACGAGCCGCGACTCGACCGACCCGGGCACCGCGTCGAAGCCCGTGTGCAGGATGGCGGTGTTGGCCTTGCTGGTCCCGGCGCCGATGTCGGGCCGGGCGTCGACCAGTGCGACGCGCACCACCTCGCCGTCGAGACGGTGGTGCGACAGCGCCCGGGCGACCGCGCACCCGACCACACCCGCACCGACCACCACCACGTCGTGCACCGCACCGGTCGCTGCGTCCATCGGTCCGCTCAGAGGTCCATCGTGGCCGCGGCGACACGGCGCCATGCGTCGAGCCGCGCGGCGGCCTCGTCGGCGCCGATGCGTGGTTCGACCACCCGCGTCGGTCGCCAGGCGGACGGGTCGACGTCGAGGCCGGCGCCACGTGCGGCGAACGCCGCCACACCGACCGCCGTCGCGTGTGGCGACGGGTACACCTCGACCGGCGCCTGCAGCAGATCGGCCTGGGTCTGCAGCACCAGATCGCTGCGGGTGAGCCCGCCGTCGACGCGCAGCCGGTGCAAGGGCGACCCCAGGTCGGCGCCGGCCGCTTCGGCCAGCAGCGCCACCTGCGCGGCGATGCCGTCGATCGCGGCGCGCACCAGATGGCCTCGTTCGGTACCGAGCGAGAGCCCGGTGAACGCGGCGCGGGCCGACGGCTTCCAGAACGGGGCGGCCAGCCCGCTGAGCGCCGGCACGAACACCGCGCCGCCGGCGTCGCCCACCGTCGAGCCGACGCGGTCGAGGTCGGCGGCCTCGGAGATGATCCCCACGTCGGTGAGCCACCGCACCGCGGCGCCGACCGTGTAGACCTGGCCGTCGAGGCACCACGTGGTGGCGTCGTCGAGACGCCAGGCGGGGCAGCCCACCAGTCCGTGCGACGACCGGGTGGGCACGGACCCGGTGGAGGCGAGCAGGAACGCGCCCGTGCCGTACGTGCACTTCGCCTCGCCGGCGGCGTGGCATCCCTCGGCGTACAGGGCGGCTTGCTGGTCGACGCACGCACCCGTCACGGGCACGGCACCCCCGAAGCACGACGTGGTGCCGAGGGGCACCGCGTTGCCCACCACCTCGGGCAACCGCTGCGGGTCGACACCGAACACCTCGCACGCCTCGGCGTGCCATCCGCCGGTGGTGAGGTCGGTCAGCAGGGTCCGGCCGGCCGTGGCGACGTCGGTCACGAACGCGCCGCACAGGCGGTGCAGCAACCAGGTGTCGGTGGTGGTGATCACCGCGTCGGCGGGCACCTGCGGCCGCAGCCACGCGATCTTCGGCGCCACGAAGTAGGGATCGAGCTCGAGGCCGGTGAGGTGTGCCAGCCACTCGGACCGGTCGGCGCGGCGTTCGCACTCGACCAGCGATCGACGGTCCTGCCACACGATGGCGCGGCCGAGGGGCTCACCGGTGTCACGACGCCACGGCAGCACCGTCTCGCCCTGGTTGGCGAGCCCGATGCCCTCGAGCGTGGGGTGTCCGGCCGAGTCGAGCGCACGCGCCGCGGCGGCCAGCACGCTCGTCCAGAGCTCGTCCGGGTCGAGTTCGACCCCGCCGTCCGGCGTGGCGCGCACCTCGACCGCCACCTCGGCCAGCCCGAGCACGTCGGCACCGTCGAGCACCACCGCCTTGGTGGCGGACGTCCCTTGGTCGAGGGCGAGGATCGCCACGGCCGCCGTCTCAGTCGGCCGGGGTGAGCAGCAGGGTGTGGGTGGCGCTGAGCACGGGCACGTCCAGCTCGAGCCGGCCTTCCAGACATCGGTAGGTCGCGTCGTCGAACGGGAACTGCCCGAGGAACCCCGCGAGCATCTCGGTGGCGTCGACCGGCTCGCCGTCGACCGTGGCCTCAGCGGTGACGTTGGGGTTCACGATCGTCGTGGTGAGCAGTGCGGGCGCCGCCTCGTAGGTGCCCTCGATGCTGCCCACCAACGAGACCGCGACCTGCACGCCGCCGCCTCCCTCCTGCAGCAGCCGGAAGTCGGTGAGCACGTACGCGAACGTGCCGTCCGGTCGCAGGTCGAGTTCGGCATCGCCCGTGAACGAGAAGGCCACACCCGACATCGCCCCGACCGTGTCGTAGAACGAGTCGAGCTCGGTCTGGCTCAGGTACCAGTTGCCCGCCGGGCAGCCCGCGACCACGGTGGGCCCGAGCGTGGTGGGACCGGCCGGCGACGTCGACGCCGCGGTGGTGGGCAGGTCGCTCGTGTCGAGCGGTGTGATCGGCGGCAGGTCGCCGGTGTCGGTCGGGACCAGGTCGGCGGTGTCGGTCGGTGCCGCCGTGGGCGCGGTCGACGCCGCGGTGGGCGCCACGGTCGGGGGCGCCGACGAGTCGTCACCTCCGCAAGCCGGCAGCAGGAGCGCACCGCCGAGCGCCGTGATGAGCGCGGTGGTGCGCGCGAGCACGAGGGGTCGTTGCATGCGCGTGAGTCTCGCAGCTCGGCGACCCGGCATCGCGGCGCGAGAATGCCGGACGTGACGTTCCGAGGTTTCCCCGAGGCGGCGTTCTCGTTCTACGAGGCCCTGCACGCCGACAACACCCGCGCCTTCTGGCAGGCCAACAAGGCGACGTACGCCGAGGCGGTGAGGGCACCGCTCGACGAGCTGCTCGACGAGCTCGCCGATCACGGTCCCTTCCACGTGTTCCGCCCCTACAACGACGTCAGGTTCTCGAAGGGCAAGGCGCCCTACAAGGAGCACCAGGGCGCGTTCGGTGAGTCCGAGGGCGGCGCCGGCTTCTACCTCCAGATCTCCGCCGAGGGCTTGATGGCCGGCGCGGGCTACTACGCGATGGCGTCGGATCAACTCGACCGGTTCCGCCGGGCGGTCGACCTCGACGCGACCGGTGCGGCGATCGAGCGGATCACGGCGGCACTGGCGAAAGGTGGCCACCAGATCGGCGCGATCGGCGAGCTCAAGACCGCACCACGCGGGTACCCGAAGGACCACCCGCGCATCGAGCTCATCCGACGCAAGGGGTTGATGGCGATGCGCAGCTGGCCGGTGGCGAAGTGGATGCACACCAAGGCCGCGGCCACGCGCATCCGCGACGCCTGGGCGGCGTGCGACGACATGAACGCATGGCTCGACGCGCACGTCGGCCCGAGCACGCTGGCACCCGAGGACGCAGAACGCTGGTGAGCCCGGCGCCGGTCAGCTGACGGGCAGCCAGCCGAGCACCAGCTGGGTCACCTTCACGTCGTTCTTCTCGAGCGGCACCTGCACGGTCTCGATCTGCTTGGCGAGGTTCGCCCACCGCACGTCGATCTCGGTCACCTCGTTCTCGAGATCGGCTTGCAGGTCGATGAGCTGGTCGCTGAGCGACTGCACCTTGTCCTCGGCGGCGTCGAGCCGCGCGCCGGCGGCCGAGCTCTGGCGCCGTTTGGTGGCGGCCTTGTTGATCGTGCCGAACACCCCGCCACGCCGCCGGCCGCCGAAGATGCCGCCCAGCACGCCGCCCACGGTGGACAGCACCTCTTCGTTGCGCTTGCCTTCGCGCTCCTCTTTCAGCACGTCGGCCCGGTTCTCGGCGGTGCGCAGCTGCTCGCGCAACCGGTTGAACCTGGTCTCGTACGTGTCCTTGAGCTTGGCGATCTCGGCGTCGGCGCGTTCGTCGGCGGCCTGGAGGCATCGTGTGGCGAACGCCTCGGCGGTCTCGCCCGGTCGGGCCACCAGCTTCAGCTGACGGTTGGCCGGCAACTCGAGTTGGCGCGACCGCACCAGCTGGTCGACCAGGTCGCGCTGCAGCTTGGTCCAGAACGCCTTGGTGCCGATCTTCGATTCGGGGAGCACGTACGTCGCGCCGGCGGGTGCCTCGGTGCGCAGGTCGCGCTCGTCGTGGTCGCCCGCTACCGCGGCCGACACGTCGAGCAGCTCACGCAAGGGGGTGAGCACCACCTCGTACTCCTCGTCGTGCACCAGCCCCGACGCGTCGTCGTCGAAACGTGCGGCGATGCGGGCCACGGCCGCCGCCTGGAACCGGGTACCGCGGGCATCGCCACCGACGACCGCCAGCCACGGCGCGGCGACGTCGATCCATCGCACGGGCACGCCGTCGGCCACCTTCGGCGCGAGCGCGGTGGCATTCGGGTCGAGCGCCGGGGCGGCCGGCAGGGGCGTGGTGGGCGCGGGCATCGCCGGGCCGCTCGGCGGGGCGAAGCCGCCCGGCGCGGCGGGCGTGGCCGGCGTGGCGGGTGCGGCGACCTCGGGTGCGGCGGCCTTGCGTTCGGCCATCAGCAGCGCGATCTGGTCGCGGGTGAGCGGGCCGCGCAGGTAGCTCATCGCCCACCGTGTGGTGAACAGCTCGGGCTGGTCCTTGCCGGCCCGCTTCAACACGAACTGGCGCTTGCCGAGCCCGCTGATCGTGTCGCCGACGGCCGCCACGTCGACCCCGCCCGATGCGGCGCTCATCCCGTCGAGCAGGCGCATCTTGTCGCGGTCGGTCTGCAGCCGGCCGATCATCCACGTGCCCGCGTTCGACAGCGCCTTGTAGTCGATGTCGACCGGGTTCTGGGTGCTGAGCACCACCCCCACGCCGAACGCACGGGCCTGCTTCATGAGCGTCATGATCGGCTTCTTGGTGGGCGGTGCCGCGGTCGGCGGCAGGTAGCCGGCCACCTCGTCCATGTAGAGCAGCGCGCGCAGGTCGGTGGTGCCGCTCTGTCGCCGCATCCACGTGATCAGCTTCGACAGCACGAGCGTGGTGACGAACTGGCGCTCCTCGTCGCTCAGGTGCGCGGTGGTGACGATCGCGCAACGCGGCCGGCCGTCGGGCGTGTGCAGCAGCGCGTCCATGTCGAGCGGTTCGCCGGTCATCCACGACCCGAAGCTCGGCGACGCGAGCAGGCCGTTCAATCGCATCGCGAACGCCGTGCGGTCCTTCGGCGGGAAGAACGAGTCGATCTCGAACACGCCGAGCTTGCGGATCGGCGGCGTGAGCGCCATGCCGACCAGGGTGGGCAGGTCGAGGCTGCGTCCCTGCGACCACTCGCTCATGATCAGGTTCGACAGCAGGATGTGCTCGCGGCTCGACAGCGGGTCGGCCTCGATGCCCACCAGGCCCAGCAGGCCGCTCACGTAGCCCTCGATCTCGTCGCCGACGATCTCGTGGTCGTCCATGTCGGGCGGTGCCTGCAGCGAACCGACGATGTTCACGCCGATGCCACCGGCCGAACCGGGGGTGTAGATCGTGAACTCGACCTTCGAGCGCAGGTCGCCGATGGCCTGGCCGCCGAGCCCCCACCCCTCGAGCCCCGTGCGCCACGACTCGGCCTGCGCGCTGGCGAAGTCGTGCACACTCTGTCCGGCCTTGGCCGCATCACCCTCGTTCACCCACGGCTCGAAGTCGGCCGGCGCGAGGTTCGGGAAGGTGAGGCACAGGTTGGTCAGGTCGCCCTTCGGGTCGATCAGCAGCGCAGGTACCCCGGCGCGCAGTGCCTCCTCGATCAGCACGATGCCGAGACCGGTCTTGCCGGATCCGGTCATGCCGACGATCACGCCGTGGGTGGTGAGATCGCCCGACGACACCAGCGTGCTGGTCTCGGTGCGTTGTTTCGTGGTGGGGTCGATCTGCCCGCCGAGGAGGAAGTCAGCCATCGAGCGCACAGTACAGGTCCGCCCCGTGACGGTCCGGCCCGCCCCGCTGCGTACAGTGCGCCCATGATCCGAGTCAGCGTTCTCTACCCGTCCGCCGAGGGCAGCACCTTCGACCACGACTACTACAAGAACACCCACGTGCCGCTCGCCGCGTCGACGTGGGGTGTGGGCGCCGAGATCGACAAGGGCGTCAACGGCCCGTACGTGGCCGGCGTGCACTTCTTCTTCGAGACCATGGACCAGTTCCAGGCCGCGATGCGCAACGAGGGCACCCAGGCGGTCATGGCCGACGTGGCGAACTACACCAACATCCAGCCGGTCATGCAGATCAGTGAGGTCGTGTAACGACCCACCACGCTCGGCTGACGTCGGGCGTCAGGCGGGGCTGATGCGGTAGGCGCAGCGTTGGTCGCCCGCGAGCACGTGCTGCTCGCGGCGCACCACCACGTCGTCGCCCAGTGCCCGGCGGAACACCTCGAGCTCGCTGCGGCACAAGCTGTCGCACGACGTCGCCGCGGTGCAGATGGGGCAGTGGTGCTCGATGAGCACGAGGTCGTCGCCCTCGGCGACCACCTCGGCCACGTAGCCCTCGGCGCTGCGCTGATCGGCCAAGCGGCGCACGCGCACCGACACGCTGCCGGTGCCGAGCGATGCGCGGTACGCCTCGGCCTGCCGCGCGGCGCGGCGTTCGATCACCCGGTCGAGCGCATCGTCGCCGAGCTCGCTGCGGATCGAGCCGATCAGGTCGACGGTGAGGTCGACATGGCGGTCGGGGAACATCGCGCCGGCAGCGGGGGTGAGCTGCCAGCGTGCCGGCGGGCGGCCCCGTCCCTGCGCCGCGCCGTCGAAGCGTCGGACGAAGCCGAGCTCCTGCAGCTGCTCGAGGTGCTGGCGCACGGCGGTGTCGGTGAGCTCGAACTCGGCGGCGAGCTCGCCCGCGGTGGCCGAATCGACGCGCTTCAACCGCTCGACCAGACGTCGCTTGGCGTCGGTCATGTCGCTCATGCGTCCCGAGCCTACCGATTCCGCAAGTCGATCCTTCGGTAAAGGGGGATCCTGCCGGTCCGGTGAATGTCTCGTGTGGCGGGCCGATCGGCGAGGGAGGGGCGGCTTCCTTTGACAGAATGTCAAACCGTGACGCTCGCCGCCAGCTCCCTCCACGGCCCCCTGCAGGACGCCCTCGTCAACCAGTTCGGCCTCGCCGACACCGTGGTCGACGAGGCATCGCTCGCCAACTCCGTCGCCCGGTTCCGCGAGCAGGGCATCACGCTGCCGACCTTCGCCCAGCTGGCCGACCCGAGCACGGTCGATCCGTCCGTGGTCGCCGGCGTCGACAAGGACGCCCCCGACGCCCGCAATCTGTGGCGGGTGCACTGGTACAACGACGTCGCCGGCGACCGGGTGTCGGTGCCCGACCACGTGGTGCTCGGCAAGGAGCTCACCGGGGTCGACGCGCCGATCATCGTGGCGTTCGGCGACCGCTTCCCGATGATCACCGCGCACAAGGTGCTCGCCGCGTACGCGTGCCTCGCCCCGCGCGTGGTCACCGGCCAGTTCGACCCCACCCGTCACCG
>WBZX01000806.1_pt2 | contig 16145 bp, 19 predicted proteins | sample 5204211 | NCBI WGS metagenome assembly WBZX01 (sample SAMN12344362, study PRJNA552823) | activated sludge metagenome | biome: Activated sludge suspended growth; feature: Nitrification reactor; material: Wastewater; isolation source: activated sludge from nitrification reactor of wastewater...
TGGCACGGAGGACATCGCAGGGAATCACTCAGGACCACCAATCGAAAAGAGGCTCAACGCCGACTACGGAAGCTCATAAATCGCGTTGAAAGTGGCGAGTATGATGATCCCCATAAGAACCTCACCCTCAAGAAGATGGTTGAGCTTTATCTCGAGTATCTGCGTACGGAAAACCGCAGCCGGAAAACCATGCTGAAGTACACGATGGTTCTGAACGATTTTGCTGATTATCTCGACACCCAAGGCATCAGCAAAGTACGCAAGGTGTTGCCTACTCACTTTGACAACTATCGGACTGCCCGGCGAGACCAATGGTCATCATACACCTTGTACAACCTGTGTGTAGTGATCAAGCAGCTCTTCAAATGGGCCGGCAAACGGGAGTTAATCCGGAAGAACCCACTCGAGAACTACGACCTTAACAAGCAGCGTAGAGTCAAGCATGCTTGCCCGACAGAAGCTGAAGTGAAACGCATTCTGGAACTGGTGCCAGCTGAGTACAAGTTACCCATGCTGGTGTTGGCCATCTCGGGGATGCGGTCAGGCGAGTTGGTCCACCTGCATGTCGGCGACGTCGATCTTCAGGGCATGTGGTTTGAGATCGTGTCCCGGGAGGGTGCGGCCACCAAGTCTGGGGAGTGTCGCAAGGTGCCCATCCATGAGTCACTCCTGCCTTGGCTAAAAGCGCACCGGCCCAATGGCGATTATTTTTTCTCCGCACCAGCATCGGAGGGTGACTGCACTCAGCAGCACTTCCAGAAACGGTTGAATGAAGTGTTCACTCAGGCTGTCACGATGGCAGGGATGAAGGCGGGCAGAAAGTCACGAGGCTATGTAATCCATAGCCTGCGACATTTTTTCAAATCCAAAGCACTGAATGGCGGGATACCGCAGCCAGTGGTCGACAACTGGGTTGGCCATCGCGAGAAGGGAATGAATGCCGTGTACTATCATCTGACTCCTGAAGACTCACAGAAGCAGATGCAGCGACTGATGTTCAACTTATTCTAACCGTAAGAGGAGGGCCTCTATCGACAAACAGGAATTTGGTCCATCGAACAAATGGCCTCAGAATCAACCTTATGCCCCATACATCGTGTGGGGCCCTTTACCAAGAACCTTATGACCTACACGAGGAAAAGATCATGACATCGATGTGGACAGTTTTGCTCGCCTTCGCGTTGGCCACAACCAACGGTGGGAAAGAGCAGCTTGAAACCATGGACATTGGATGGACACGCGCTATGGCCCGGCCAAGTCACTCGACGCAAGTCGTGAAATGGCAAGAGCCTGCGGATGCAGGCTCTGAAACAGCGGAGAGGGCGGGATACAACTAGGCCATTTGCGTAAGTCTATGTCTGGACAGGAGTATCGTCGCTAAGTCGCTTATCCTGCAGGATGTTACGTCGCTCAGAGTTAGTCAACGATGATCATGGATACTCATCCTTGATCATCGTTGGTGTCTCAGTGAGACATATCGGATGACTCGGCAGACGCTTCTATGGAGAAGCGTCATGTTGAATCCCCCAGTACGCCCAAAGAATGGGCGAGTTGTCCAGGTTCTGGTTGCCTGTCGCGTTAGCGATCCTCGTGAGGGTAAGCAAGACGAGCGGTCGAATCAAGATCAGCGCGTCAAGCTTGAAGCTTGGCTCAAAGCCGAGCTTGGTGTGCCGTTTGAAATCACGTCTGTTGAAGGTCAGGGGAGAGGAGAATACCTCGAGCGCTCTGACTTTTTGGAACTGACTCGACTTGTCGAAAGCAGGCGATTTGACCTTCTGATCACTGAAGATATTGGAAGGATCATGCGTCGGATGCATGCCCATATCTTCGTTGAGACTTGCTTGGAGTTCGAAACGCGTGTGATCACATTGAACGACCACATCGACACGGCAGTCCCTGGCTGGGAAGACCGATCCATTTTTTCTTCCTGGCACCATGAACGGTCCAACCGCGACACTTCAGATCGAATCAAGCGAACTCATCGCAGCCGCTTTCGTGATGGTGGTTGCGCCCAGTTTCCCATCGCGGGTATCATTAAGCCTCCAGGCTCGAAGAATGATGCTGAATGGAGGAAAGATCCGGCATTTGAACCAGTCTTTCAAAGCTGGGCTAGAATGATCGAGGATGGTGCATCACTATCACACATCGCAGATGTGGCCAACCGTGATAAGGTTCCGACAGGGCCGTTCTGTGATTCCGACGAATGGACGGGCGTCATGGTAAATCGGGTCTTTCGTAATCCCTTGCTACATGGGGAACGCTATCGAAACAAGAAGAAGACTGTCAGGAACAGCAAAGGGAAATACAAATGCGTTACGGCAGATCCATCCGAGACTGCTTACAGGGCGGTACCTCACCTGGCGTTCTTCGAGCCAACTTATCACAACTATTTGATCGGCTTGCTCGATGCTAGAAAGCTGAAGAACAAACGCCGGACGATAGAGACAGCAAACAGAGTAGCTAGGAAGCCTACACGCTTTCCTGGCCAGATGATCTTCTGCGGAATCTGTGGTCGCATGCTGGTCTTTGGCGGCAGCCACGGCCAGAGCTATCTTCAATGCGATGGTTCACGAAAGCACCGTTGCTGGAACGGCGTTCACCTGAACAGTGACCTTGCGGCCCGGAAGTTACTCGACGCCGTTCAGAACGAAGTTGAAGAGCTTCCTGCGTACGATGAGTCCTTTTTGGCGCTGGTACATGACGAGGCCGCGCGTTGCGATGAGGAACGTCAGCGTAAGATCAATCTCCTGGTTATTGAAGTGGATCAACTCCAGCGACAGATTGACAATCTCGTGGACGCTCTTGCAAAGGGCATCCAGAGCCACAGTGTGCGGGAGAAGCTGAAGGAATGTGAATCTTCGCTTTCCAGTCGCAAGTATGCCCTGGGTGAGCTCCAGCGCATTCGACCTGATGTCGTGGATATTCCGTCGATAGATGAGTTGAAACAATTGGCGAGGGCCAGCCTGACGGATTTGGCAATGACGGACGATTGGGAACTTCAACAGGCGATACGCAGAATGATTCCCAAGATCACGGTTTTTCCCGTGCAGTGCGTTGATGGAGGGAAGGTGTGCCTCCGTGCCAAGTTCCACCTTTATCCAGGAAACGCTTTAGGGGACGATCGTTCACGAGAAGCTCTGTCAGGAGTCTTGCGAAAGGTATTGATTGTTGACCTTTTTGAATCCCCTCAACGGGTTTACCACCGTGAGGCGATTGTTGAGCATCGAGCGGACGGGAAAACAGAGCGGGAGGCGGCCGAGTTGTGTGCAATAACCTCGACGGCTGCACAACACGCTGCAATGTTGCAGCGAAAGATGGACAAACTGGAAGTGAGCGATCCTTACCAGTACATCTCTAGTCCGCCTGTAGAAAGCCGCAAGCTCCGTCGGGAGCAACATCCACGTTACAGATTTGAGCCTCTTCCAGGGGCCGGAGAGTGGTGATACCTCAGGCTTGATGAACAGCTACGTCGCCCCGGGTTCGCCCGGGGCGTTTTCCTTTGAACTCTTAAGGAGACCCAGGTATTGAGTATGAAATCTCTTCCGCAGAAAACAACTTCTGATCGTCCCAGCTTTCTAAGGGCGCTAGCTCGACTTGTGGTGAAACGACTAATGGCAATGGCCAACAGGAAGACTACGAACTGCAAGTAGAAACGACACGAACTCGTTTCGAACGCTCAATCCATCCGCCGGCAAGCTCTTCGCCGGCAATGAACTCGATAGTTTGCATTGCGTTATGCTGTCGTGTGGCTTTCGATGCTGCAAGGCACTTTTAAATGGCAGGAGATGTTCTGTCTCAAGAAGTGTTGCTAATCGAATGGTCGATCGTGTCACATTACATAGACGCGAGAGTATTAGCTCCCTGCAAACAACAATCATATGTTGATCGTTGTTTAACCAGTTATTCTATTGAAGAACTGGCGGGTCGTTCAGTTCTCTTTCTCAAGGAGTCAGTATGAAGATATTGCTCATTAACAATGACGGGGGCGGCTTCGCCGATCACGTCGAGATTAGCGAGGGCATCAACGTCTCGGATCTGTTCAAGAAACAACTCCCCAATCGACGTGCCCAGGATTACTTGATTCGCATCAATAGGCAGCCTGCCGGTGCTGACCAAATCTTGCAGCCTGGGGATCGCGTGTCGTTCACCCCTACCAAAATTGACGGGGCATAACCATCACTCGAATTGCGTTACTCACCCCGGCATCGCGATGCCGGGGTCTTCTCGTTTCTGGAGACCATCATTGATGCTTGATCGCCAACGGATCCGCCTGGCTTCGTGGCTACAGCAACTTTGGCAACAGCAGAACAAGGCGTTAACAGAAGTCTCTTATGAATGGGGACTTCTCATTTCCCGCTGGGAAAATCTACGTCTGGCTCTGTTGCGTTACCGGTTAGCTGATGAGCATGGCTTGTCGCTGTGTCTGCTAGAGTTGCGGCATGATTTGCAGCACTCTGTATGCAATTTAACGGACCAGATCAGTACGCTCAGAAGATGCTTTGAAGTTGTTCCTCAGGGCGACCTTGGTTTCCGCCACTGGTACGAGGAGGTGGAACAGCTACACGAAGAGTTCAACACGGTGACATTTCAACCGGGGGAAGGCAAACTGCGGGTGGAGACGCCGATGATCACGCTGGGGCAAGTCTGCCTGGGGGCGTTTGCCATCGATTTCCACAAGAAATCAACAGGCATTTCGATCCACGATTTCGAGATTGTGGCCTTGCAGCCAGAACCTGCCAACACTGACTCCGATGTGATTCATCCGCATGTCAAGGGCGGCGAACTCTGTGCTGGAGATGCCAAGGTATCCATCAAAGCAGCACTGGAATCGGGGCGATTGACCGACGCCTGCCTTCTTATTCAATCCACATTGCAGACGTACAACAGCCGCTCGGCTTATGTGAAGCTGGAACAATGGTACGGCGTCCAGTGCTTCGATTGTTCTCGCACGATCAATTCTGATGACAGTTCCACCTGTGAAGGCTGTCAGCACACGCTCTGCGATCAGTGCTTCAGTTTCTGTTCTTCATGTTCGTCAACCTATTGCCCTGAGTGCTTGAAAGGCTGTTCCTGCTGCAGAACCTCATACTGCGATGCATGTCTTGAGTCTTCGGAAAGGAATGACAAGTCACTCTGCCGGAACTGCCGCACGACGTGCGTACGTTGCGGCCAAATCGTGGCAATTGAGGAAATCGATGAAGAAAAGCAAGTTTGTCTGGATTGCCTAGATGACCATGAGGAGGAACTCCCCAGCATTAACCCGAAGGAGATGACTACACCATGACGGATTTCTATCGACCGTCACTTAAGTTGCGGTGCTCGCCATTGGCCTGGCTGAAATGGCAGTTCTTGGCTCATGCTGGACCGACCGAAGCTGCCGGCTTCGGTCTCTCTGCCCAGCACGATCTTCTATATCTCGAGGACATCCTGGTCATCGGCCAGCGTGCAACAGCAGTCACGGTTGCGTTTGACGACGCAGCCGTGGCAGATCTGTTCGACCGCATGACTGATCAAAAGATACCGCCCCATCGATTCGCCCGAGCCTGGCTCCACACCCATCCAGGTACAAGCGCCAAGCCTAGCGGAGTCGATGAGGCTACTTTCAAACGGGCCTTCGGTGCTTGCGATTTTTCAATCATGGCAATCCTGAGCAGAAGCTCAGCCACTTACGCTCGAGTGCAGTTCTCTGCCGGACCGGGCGGTTCGCTGGAAATCCCCGTAGCGGTCGATTGGCAAACCTGGCCCAGCATCAACATGCTCGATTCCCACTTCAAACGCTGGCGCGAAGAGTACGAGCAATATGTCAAACCGGTTCCCTTCGGATTCCCGGAACTTCTGCAGGAGGAACCGACCGAAGTGTTGAGTGACACCATTCATCCTGACCTACTCTCTTGGGGAGAATACCTTGAATACCGTTAAAGTGGATCTGACCAAACGAAATCAGCGGCAGCGCGACCTGGTGCCTCCTGAGCGCTTGGCCGCCTGCAACGCCATGGTTATCGGCGTCGGCGCGATTGGACGGCAAGTGGCTCTGCAACTAGCTGCCATCGGCATCCACTGCATGGCCCTCTATGATCCCGATCGGGTCAAAGTGGAGAACCTCGCTACCCAGGGCTTTTGGGAATCTGATGTCGGTTCCACCAAGGTGAGTGCTGTGGCCAAGATGGCCAAACAACAGTTTCCCAAGCTGGAGATACACACCTTTGCGGAACGCTTTCGACGGTCAGATGCGCAGCGCTGGTCCACCAGCCGGCAAATTGCCGTGTTTGCCTGCGTCGATAGCATTGATGCCCGTAAACTCATCTGGGAGGCGACGAAAGATAAGGCCCATTTCTTTGTTGATGGCAGGATGGCTGCCGAAGTGATTCGCGTTCTGGCCAGTGATAAACCCAATGTTGACCAGCACTATCCGACCACATTCTTCGCAGCGAATGAAGCTTATGCCGGAGAATGCACGGCAAAATCTACCATTTTTACTGCGAATATTTCGGCGGGTTTGATGGTCGGGCAGTTCAGCCGCTGGCTGCGCCGGTTACCTGTAGTGAAGGAACAAGTCTTCAATCTTTTGGCTCAGGAGCTGATTGCCTCGTGAGTCGATAATTTATTCAACCTTTCGCCCAGGCAATTCTGCCTGGGCGTTCTTCATTCATAGGGAGCATCATGCTGACCCCTGGCAACCGCAAGCTGGGAGAGGGCTTGATCTGGGGATTTGCCTTGCCATCGGGAGCAACTGAAGTTTGTGTCGGCATGACACCTACTTGCCAGACTCATTGCTATGCCATTCGGTATGCCCAGTACCGCGCCAGTGCCCAAGCAAAGTATCAGCGTAACCTGGAACACTCGAAGCTACCTGATTTCGCTCAACGCTTGCGTTACTCCATTCTCAATCAAGAGGTGAAGGTGGTACGCATTCATACAGGCGGTGAGTTCTATAGCACCAGGTACATCCGGCAGTGGCTGAAAGTGATCGCCTGGCTCCCGCAAGTGTATTTCTTCACGTATACCCGCTGCTGGCGAATACCGGCATTGAAGAAAGCCATCGATCAGATGGCTTCCTTGAGCAATGTTCGATTGTGGTATTCGTGCGATCAAGATACCGGAATTCCAGAGAATGTGCCAACACATGTCAAGTTATGTTGGCTCATGACACATGTAGAGGATGTACCACCCCAGCCGGTGGATCTGGTGTTTCGGGTCAGAAAACTTCGTCGTATTCCACTACCTCAACTAGCTGGGATGCGCGTCTGCCCTGATGAAAACGGCAAGCACTATCCCCAGCCACCCCACTGCGAATCCTGCGGCACCTGCTGGCGACCATTGTCCGGCATTCCGCTTATACCCACCCAAGCTTAATACGGAGATTCCATGCCCGACCTCGAGAAACTCTCTCGGCCCTTGCGCCGTGTTCTAGCCGAATGGTTAACACGGCTCATCGAACGATTGACCAACCTGCAATATCAGTTGCGATTCGGCCTAATTCGAATGGTAAGTACCAGCGTTGCCGAAACCATAGAAGAACAACTTCATCGGCCTTTCAAAGCTCGCCCTTCCCATGATTACTATGAGGACAGTGCCTACCTCGACTACGACGAAGATCCTGTTCATTCCAGGCTGACCTATTCACACTCTCATGATGAATCGTCGTATTCGTCCAAGGATACTTGGCGCAAGGTTTTTAATCGTGCTGCCCAAAGAATATTTCAGTGGCTGCAGCATCCCTGGGTCGAGCCGGTTGTTGCCGGCAGTGTCACCCTGGTGAGCTTGTTGCTGCTGGTTGGATAAATCACTTTTCCCCGATGAGCTGCTTTTGGATGTTCTTCCTTGCCCGTGAGCCGCCAGGGGGAACACCCTGGCCAGAGCCGGTGAAGTCGCAAGTGTCATCCATAGGCTGCTGATCCATTTCAGGAGCGTCTCCATGTCTGCAAATGTGCAAAGCGGTCTCAATGGCCGGTTCAAGAAATCCCTCGCCCATCAGCTCGATCGGCTTGATGGCATTCTCGATGGCTTGGCCGAGGCCCTGAACGGGGCCGTAGCCGATGCCGTTAAACAAGCGGTAGGCGAAGCAGCTCGGGAAGCTGTCAAAGTGGCCATGGCCGAAGCTCTATCCCAGACAACCATTGAGCCAGAGCAGCCAGCTCGACGGCTTTTTACCAAGGCCCGAGCCAAAGTTTCCAGCGTCATCAGTGGCATGAAGCGACTGATTACCGGAGCTTGTCAAAAGCTGAAGCTGTGTTGTACCAGGTATACCGGTGCAACTGTGCTGGCTGGGCAAGCTGCCTTGGCCAATGTCCGTTCACGCACCATGCGCGTCAGCATGCTGATTGGCGCAGTCTCGTCTTGTGTTGTGGGGCTCTTCCGCAAGGAATCTCGCAAGCTCTGGTGGGGCGCCGGTATTGTGCTTTCCACCATGGTGCTGGAGAGTTACTTCGGAACCTTGGGCACTTTGCTCTTAGGAGGAGGAGTGATCTATCTGGCCACACAATCACACCGTGTGCATCCTCTGCCACCTGTGGCGGTCAGCCAGGCGGCCTGACCATGATTGTCATGAGACCCCTTAGTTGCCTGCTGCTAGCAGCTAGGGGGACTACACCATATCCACTTTCTTAAACAGTTCCTGCAGGCTGACGCCAAGGCTTTGTGCCAACCGTTCAATATTCATCAAAGCAACGTTGCGCGAACCTCGCTCAATATCGCTGAGATAGGTGCGGTGAATACCAGCCTTCTCAGCCAGGTCTTCCTGGGTCAAAGCAAGCTTCTCCCGTAGCGTTTTCACCACGAAACCAAAGCGTACTCGGATATCACTTGCGGAAACACGTCGTGCCATGATTGCATCGACGCTAACGCAATGTAGACTATCAGTGTATCGACTATAAGTGACATTCTTAAAGCAAAGGTACTGAAATGCAATCCCATGACTCCACGTACTGGCTGATGCCCGGGGAAACGCCCATCGGGCCTTATCGTGCCGACGAAATCCTCGCCCAGATTCAGGCTGGTTCCTGTTCCTGGACGACTAAAGCCAGCTTGGTCGGTTCTCAGACCTGGGTGCCATTGAATCAACTGTTGACTCTTGCACCAGTAGCCTCTCTGGCAACTGGCCCGGAGATTTCAGCCGCTGCCACGGTTGCTGCCTCCGTTCCACTGCCACAACAAGAAACTGGCAAACTCTTTTCGACGCCAAGGTCGAAGTACATCGTTATTGCCTTAGCGGCCTTCGCCGCGATCTATTATTTCTGGAACACTGGTTTTGGCGGCTCCTCCATGTCGCCGCAACAGGTCTGTCATGCCTTCTTTGCTGCCAAGAATGTTACCGAGGCCAAGAAGTACGCAACACCGAATCTGTACGCTGCCGTCGATCTAGTGATGTCACAACCCGATTTTGCATCAGAGAGTAACGAAAATCTGGAACTCAGCACGGAACAGCCTGCTCCCACACAAGCAGGTGGAGGTTATTACGTGGGATATCGGGTGCATTACAAGGAAGCTGGCACACTGCTGACGTTCCAGGGTGTCTTTCATGTGCTAGATCAATCGGGCTGGAAAGTGCATGACTGGTACATTTTCTCCATGAACGGTCAAGCCATTGAGCCACCGCTTTCCTTGGCTAGAGAATACGAGTTCTTCCGCGATCCGAAGAGTCCAGCAGTAGTTGGACGGCAGATGACAGATGCCAAGAAACAGGCCCAGCAATGGTACAACAACAAACAACTCAACTTTGTAGCTGCTACTGCCCTCTTCAAATCAGGACTGGGCAAATGGCTGGTAGGCATCATAGTTGTGTTGGGTGTCGCGATTGTCGGCTATTTCAAGAACCAGCAAGCTTCCAGCAAACCTTCAACGTAGCGTTGCCCAATCAAACTGAATTCACAACGTCTTCCAGGAACTCACTGGAAGACGCTTTCTTTTACCAACTCCCAGGAGTTTGCTTGAAATCATCAACCAAGAAGCGGTCAGCATTGCATTCTCGGAAAAAACGATTGAAACACAGTCAGCGTCTGGCAGATTGCCACGCTGTGGTGATAGGTGCCGGAACCCTCGGACGGGCGGTTACCATTCTCCTTGCATCGCTGGGAATCAAACACATGTCGATCTACGATCCTGCCTTCGTAACCAGGAAAGACCTCACCTGCGGATTCATGGATGGAGATGAGGGCCTTGCCAAGGTCGATGCAGTCGCCAATATTGCCCATCAGCACAATCCACGCATGGAACTGCTGACTTATCAGTGCCGGTTTCGGAAGTCACATCTTCGGAAATGGAATCCGAAGTTGAAGAATGTAGTGTTTCTTTGCCTGAAGACAAATGACGAGAGAAGATCTGTCCGGAACCGCCTAAGCGAGACGGCTCAGTTTCTTTGCGATGCAAGTGTGGGCAGAATGATTATCAGGATAGCCGTTTCCACGGCTCCAGGAATAAATCCGCACTATGCTTCGACACTTGTTCCTGATGTACTGGCAAAAGGTATGAGCGATCTGATCAGGGCGAATACTACTGCTTGCCTCATGGTCGACCAGTTTATGCGATGGTTGAGTTGATAAGCTGTCCCATATTTTGAACAGAATGAAATGAGTCGGGTACAACTCGCTACTCAATGCTGGAAGTACTGCCCGGCCTGCTCACAGCAGGCCGGGCCTGGACTTCTTTTTAGCTATTGCACACAAATGAAAGACGAAATCTCATGATGCACTTGACGTAATTCAGAGGTCGCTAAAAACCTTCTAAATCCGCTTACAGTACATTCCAACTGGACTGGCATACGCAGGTTCCTATTTGTAAAGAGTTGTGTCCAGCAAGCCGTTCCAAGGAGGGGACCATGCATTCATTGAAGAAGGCTGTGATGCGACGGTATTCTGTGTCAAGGGCAGAGGTAGTTTCTCCGGCTGCTCTGGGCTGCCAGCAAGTCTTTGGGTTCAATTCCACGCTGCGTTGCACGAGTCAGACGGTCTCCGAAGCGGGTCGATGCTCTGCACGACGGCTGACCGAACTGCTTCAAGTTGCCTAGCAGCTCCTTCTCTAACACTGTCGTTGGCTAAAACAGGCAGTGTCTACCATGCCAACGCTGATTCTTCAACGTGCAAGAAATGCATGGGCTGCAACAGAACAACGTGTCTTTCACCATGTCGGTGTGTTGCCTGATCGCAAAACTAAGAGGGTCAAGGCGGAAAAAGGGACTTCGCCCCAAAGACATTCTTCATGACTATGCAGACTCCTTGACGCTCAATGCCTACCAAATTGTTGACCCAACAAGAACTTAACGGACTATCAGTTTGAGCGAATAACGTCATCCTTGATGACCGATTAAGTTTGCCATACGATATTGATAGACTAGGGGATTTGCAGCTAATGATTCGGTTTCTATTGATCCACTACCTGGCGATCTACACGGCACTGGTGCCGGTGATCTGCTGTTGTAGTGCCTCCCCTAGCCCGAATGCTGCCAGAAGTGCCGATTCCTCATCGGAATCGGAGCATGCTTGTTGTTGCCAAAAGCGTACTTCTCATTCGCAGTCTCAACCTAAAACATCCCCGATCAACGACGGACGGAAGGAATGCCCCTGTGTTTCCTGCAAAGTTTTTTTGCCCTCAGTAAGTAGTGCGAATCTAAGTTATGCCTTGCGTACGTGCGAAAACTGGTTTGAGAATGGGACTCTAGACACCTTGCCTTTCACTTTGGAATACCAATCCAGCCTCTATTTGCACAAAACTTCGTTCGCATTGCTCAACTCGTCCAGTCGTTCGTCTGTAGAGATATTGCGCGCCAAATGCGTGCTTCGTTGTTAGGTCAAATTCCATCCTCATCCTGTTAACCATAGCTCATTCGCCGATCGACTTCCGACAGATGTGGATCAGTCAATCGCGTAGACCAGGCACACAATCCGCGAATAAGAACCTATGAAGTGCCGCTGACACGATCAGTTCACTTCTGCGCCCTGTCTTGTTCAGTAGCCACATCGGCTCACTGCATTCCCACGTGTTTCTCAAAGGAAGATAACCATGAAAGCGCTTGCTCTATTTGCATCAACCATGTTGAGTCTGCTTTTTGTCAGTCAGATGATTCAGGCGGATGACAAAAAGGAAGTGAATCTCAAAGGCACGATCCTGTGTGCCAAGTGTGCCCTGAAGGAGGCTAAGAAGTGCCAGAACGCCATTCAGGTGAAGGATGGTGACAAAACTGTCACTTACTACTTCGACGACAAAGGCATGAAAGAGGAATACCACGAGGCTGTTTGTGGCGGAGAGAAAAAGGAAGGATCCGTTACAGGTATCGTTTCAGTGAAGGATGGAAAGCAGATTATTAAGCCGAGAAAGGTGGAATACGCCAAGTAGCCAAACTGCTAGACAGCCCTGATGCTCTCAGGGCTGCTGCCTTCCACAACTCATTTATCGGTGAACTCATGCCATCTGCAGACGACAAACCTGAACCCAACTTGGGATCTGATCGCACTGAAGGAGGTCTCCGTGCCCCTTCTGAATACGGTCCTCTTCGTAAGCTCTGGTGGTGGTTTGACTTCATCATCCTGGTGAATCTTGCTCGGCTGAGATTCATCTTCATCCTTGTAGCCATCGGGTTGGTAATCGTTTATTGGGATACCCTGTCTGCTTACTACGACCGCTGGACCCGCAAGGCAGAAGAGCAGAAAACAACTGCATCTGACATCGAGTATTTCTGTCCGATGCACCCCACCGTGGTGCGTGAGAATCCCAAAGACAAATGCCCGATCTGCTTCATGCCGCTTTCGAAACGAAAGAAGGGGGAAGCACATGATGAAGCATTACCAGCCGGTGTTGTAAGTCGGGTGCAGCTTTCGCCCTATCGAGTGGTCATGGCTGGAGTTCAAACATGGCGAGTTAGCTATGTTCCACTTTCAAAACGCATCACTTCTGTCGGCTATGTGGAATTCAACGAACGTGAATTGCGGCAAGTAACTGCTCGGGTGAAAGGAAGGCTCGACAGGCTGACAGTCAACGAAACCGGGCAAATGGTTCACAAGGGAGAAGAACTGGGGGCAATCTATAGTCCCGACTTGGTCACCACGGTGCAAAACCTCTTAGAGGCACGTCAAAATAACAATGCTCCTCTGGAAAAGCTGGCACGTAATCGGCTAAAGCTTTGGGGCGTCGATGATGATCAGATCGACCAGATCATTCGGTCGAACCGTCCAGAAACGCTACTATCGATCCGTTCACCGATGAACGGTCATGTCATCAAGAAGTATGTCAAAGAAGGCCAGTACATCGATGAAGGAACGCCTTTGTACGATCTGGCTGATCTTTCGACGGTCTGGATTCAAGCACAAGTCAATGAAGAAGACTTGGCGTTTCTGCCACCTCAGGAAGAGTTCCATAAGAGAGAGACGAGCCGGGCCGCAGCTATGCCGGTGACAGCGACTACACGAGCGTTCCCCAATGAGAAGTTCAAGGGTCTTTTGACCTTTGTACATCCCCACATCAGCGCTGATACCCGGACAGTGATGGTGCGGTTTGAATTGGATAACCCCGGTCACAAACTCCGTCCCGGTTCGTCAGCCACGGTAGACCTGGATGTGGCTCCGGCCAAGGTGCCTTCCCTCGTGAACGGAGTAGTTCCGGAGCAGCGGACTAAATTGAATGAAGGGTTGCTCCTGGCTATTCCCGAGTCTGCCATCATTGATACCGGCAGGCAGCAGATTGTGTACCGGGAAAGCTCTCCGGGCGAATACGAAGGAATCAAAGTAGAGTTAGGACCAAGGATGACCGGCCCGCAGGACGTCGCCTACTATCCGGTGCTTTGTGGCTTGAAAGAAGGTGAACTGATCGTGACCGCCGGTTCCTTTCTGGTAGATGCCGAAACACGTCTGAATCCAGCTGCAGGCTCAATCTATTTCGGTGGGAGTGGTGGAACTGGCGCAGGCACCAAGCCTGCAAACCAGGGTTCTGTTGTGAAGCCATCCACCCCCAATGATGAGGAAGCAATCGTTGCGTCTAACCTGGCCAAGCTCCCAGAGGTGGAGAAACGTGAAGCGTTGGAGCAGGGATTGTGTGTCATCCAGGATGATAGCAAGCTTGGTTCCATGGGGGTTCCGCTCCGTCTTGTGATCGAGGGAAAACCAGTCTACGTCTGCTGTAAAGGATGTACGAAAGAAGCGCAGGCCGATCCGAAAGCGACATTGACCAAACTGGATAAACTCAAGGCTGCCAAGAAGGCTGCAGCGCAAAAACCACAGTGACGCCACATGAATGAGACTCAGCGATACGACTTACAGGCAATGGGGCCCAAGCGATCATGATTGAGAAGATCATTGAGTATTCCATCCGGAATCGGATCATCGTGCTGATCCTGGCGGCAGCGCTGGCGATTGCAGGGCTATATGCAATGCTCGACACGCCTATTGATGCCATCCCGGACTTAAGTGAGAACCAGGTCATTGTCTTCACCGACTGGATGGGGAGAAGCCCCCGCGAAATTGAAGACCAGGTGACGTACCCGTTATCGAGAAAGTTACAGGGCCTGGCAGGCGTTCGAGCGGTGCGTTCATCCTCAGAGTGCAATTTTTCGATGATCACTCTGATCTTCGATGATAATGTCGGTTACTACTTTGCCCGTCAGCGTGTGACAGAGAAACTCTCTCAAGCAAACACGTTCTTGCCTGCCGGTGTGGTTCCCTACCTGGCCCCCGATGCTACTGCGTTAGGCCAGATCTTCTGGTACACCGTTGAAGCCAGCCCCCTGAACCCGATTGATCCGCAGCGTCTCTGGGCGCTGAATAAGTTCTATGTGCTGCCCCAGCTTAACTCAGCAGCGGGTGTCGCCGAAGTCGCAACGGTAGGCGGTACGCCATTGGAGTACCAGGTAGATGTCCGGCCTGAAGCGCTTCGTGCTTATGGCGTGACGCTGAGCGACCTGTATGGAGCAGTGGCACGCAGCAATTCACCTGCCGGTGGCGGTGTGGTGCAGAAGAACAATGCCGAATACATCGTTCGTGGAGTTGGCTGGATTCGTGATAAGCGGGACATCGAAGACACCATTGTCAGGGAAGTAGGAGGAACCCCGGTACTGGTGAAACATGTCGCGACGGTGCAGCTCGGCACGCAGTTTCGGAGAAGTATCTTTGAAAAGAACGGCAACGAAGCTGTGGGCGGTGTCGTGCTGATGCGTCACGGTGAGAATCCGTTGGCAGTGACTGACCGCGTGAAGGAGAAAATTACCGAACTTCAGCCAGGATTACCCAAAGGCGTTCGGATTGTCCCTGCCTACGACCGCACACGTCTTATCAAAGGGGCGATTCATACGCTCACCGATGTGATGTGGCATGAAATGGTCATCGCCGCTGTGGCCATACTTCTCATCCTGACTCACGTGCGGAGCGTCTTCGTCATTTGTGTAACACTGCCGCTGTCGGTTCTCTTTTCCTTTCTCCTGATGTGGCTACTGCGAAGGGCTGGGATCATTGACATCCAGGCCAACATCATGTCGTTGGCGGGGATCACCATCTCGATTGGTATCCTGGTGGATCAAGCCATTGTGATGACCGAAAACGCAACCCACACACTCAAGGAACGGTTTGGCAATAAGCCTGTTACCGGGGACATTCGAGACCTGGTGATACCAGCTTGCCGCCTGGTGGGACGGCCTATCTTCTTTTCCGTCCTGATCATGCTGATCTCGTTTATCCCGGTCTTTATGCTGAGCGGGCGGGAAGGCAAGTACTTCCATCCGCTGGCGTTCACCAAAAGCTTCGCCATGATCGGTGTTGCACTCATCTCCGTTACCGTGGTGCCTGCACTGATTCCGACATTCCTCAAAGGACGACTCAAGAGCGAGGAAGAAAACTGGATCGTCAGAAGCTTCATCAATATCTACAAGCCCTTTCTCACGTGGGCATTGCCACGACGCAACCTGGTGATGTGGATGTTCGCCGCTTTGCTCATCCTGGCTGCGGGAATCTTCCCGGTACAAGCAGTCGTCGGCATGGGCGCCTCGGACGCAGCTTGGAAAGCTGCTTACCTTTCGGTCGTTTTCTTTGTGATTGCACTGACTGTCATATTCACGAGACGACTTTTCTGGCAAATCATCTCATTCGTCACTCTTGTAGTTCTAGCCTTGGCGGTGTATCGCATCGATAAAAATAACCGCATAGGCGTAGAGTTCATGCCGCCCCTCGATG
>WBZX01000063.1_pt2 | contig 16139 bp, 11 predicted proteins | sample 5204211 | NCBI WGS metagenome assembly WBZX01 (sample SAMN12344362, study PRJNA552823) | activated sludge metagenome | biome: Activated sludge suspended growth; feature: Nitrification reactor; material: Wastewater; isolation source: activated sludge from nitrification reactor of wastewater...
ACATTCGGTGACCGGTCACCGAATGTGGCACACCGATGTGGCACACTCTTGTGGCACGCAACTTCAACGCAACCGCAGCACTCTCATGTCACGTTTAGTAATTGAGAGCAAACTATCGCCAAAAGAAGCTTGGCTTCGTGCACACGCCATTCGTGCACGCTCACGCAACTATCCGCCCTATGCGACCGCTGTCGAGGGCGCCCAGAACGCGGAACCCACAGCGAATCACTTGGGGAACGTATCGGCAACCGCTTGGGGTAGATTGATGGCGGTGCTATCGCTGGACGGTAAACATTTGACCGCCTGGGGCAATCCGAATGGCACTCCACCCGAGCTTCCCGAGCTCGCCTTACGAAATTCTGACACCCGACGTCCGCTGGTTCCCGGCGGCCGAAGAGATGCGAGCGACCGCGTACGAGAAGCTGCTGCCGCCGTTGGTTGCTAACATTCGGCGCGAGGTAATGGATTGGCGCGAAAGCGGGTACGCTGGCGGCTCGCCTACGTCAGTGGCGCTGCTCAAGTGGTGGTTCGCGACGGACCACGTCGTCGAGAGCGCGGATGGCACCCAGAGCCAGTTCCGCTACTACTTCGCGCAGCGTGAGGCTGTGGAAACGGTCATATGGCTCTATGACGTGCGGGGTGTGCGGGACAAGCACGATCTAATGCGCTTCGACGCCTCCGGCGCAGTGTCCGCCAATATGTTCGACGAAGCGTGGCCTCGGTTCGTCACCAAGATGGCAACGGGCGCGGGCAAGACGAAGGTGTTGTCGCTGCTGATGGCCTGGAGCTTCTTCCACAAGCTCTACGAGGCGGGATCGCAACTGGCGCGCAACTTCCTGTTGGTCGCTCCAAACATCATCGTGCTCGACCGGCTCAGAACAGACTTCGATGGCCTGCGCATCTTCTTCAACGATCCGGTGCTGCCCGACAACGGCTATGCGGGTCAGAACTGGCGCGACGACTTCCAGATCGCGCTTCACATCCAGGACGATGTGCGGATCGTTCGACCGACTGGCAATATCTTCCTGACAAACATCCATCGCGTCTATCTCGGCGAGGTGCCGGAGCCGTCGCTGGAGGATGACGACCTCACCGACTACTTCCTTGCACCGTTCGGATCGAAGCCCGTTGGGAAGACCACGGATAGCCAGACGGACCTTGGCGAGATCGTTCGCGAGATTGACGAACTCGCGGTGTTCAACGACGAGGCTCACCACATCCATGACAGTCGGTTGGCCTGGTTCAAGTGCATCCAGGATATCCACCACAAGCTGATCCAGAAGGATCTGGCGCTTGCACTGCAGGTGGATGTGACCGCGACGCCACGGCACAACAACGGCGCAATCTTCGTGCAGACTGTGAGTGACTATCCGCTCGTCGAGGCCATAGCACAGAACGTGGTGAAGCATCCGGTTCTGCCGGACGCGGTCAGCCGCGCCAAGCTGCACGAAAATCAGAGCCCAATTATCACCGAGAAGTATGCAGATTATCTGCGTCTCGGCGTGGAGGAGTGGCGCAAGAGCGTCGCCGAGCATCAGAAGCTCGGCAAAAAGGCCGTGTTGTTCGTCATGGTCGACGACACCCGAAATTGCGACGAGGTTGGCACCTACCTTGAGAAGATCTGCCCAGAACTCGCTGGCGGCGTACTGGTCATCCACACCAAAGCGAACGGCGAAATTTCCGAAAGTGTGTCCGGCAAAAAGAAGGAGGAACTGGAGCTTCTCCGCAAGCAGTCGAACGAGATCGACGGCTGGAAGTCGCCGTACAAGGCCATCGTGTCGGTGCTGATGCTGAAGGAAGGCTGGGACGTTCGCAACGTCACTGTGATCGTCGGCCTTCGCGCCTACTCAGCGCAGAGCAACATTCTGCCGGAGCAGACGCTCGGGCGTGGTCTGCGTCGCATGTATTTCGGCAGCGACGTGCGCGAGACAGTGTCTGTCATGGGCACGCCTGCTTTCATGGAATTCGTCGAGTCCATCCAGAGCGAAGGTGTTACCTTCGAGCGCGTACCCATGGGCGGCGGCGATGGCCGCGACCGGCCGGATTCTCTCGTCATCGAGGTCGACACTGAGAATAAGGACAAGGACCTCGACGCGCTCGATATCGCGATCCCCCGCCTGACGCGCCGCTTCAACCGCGAGTTCAAGGACCTTGCTGAACTCGATCCCTCAGCACTTGGCAACCCCAAGCTGCCGGTGAAGCCGTTCAGCCAGGAGCAAACGCGCGAAATCGTATTCAAGACGATGCTTGAAGGTGAGGTCGATCACACTATCGAGCTCGATGGGGCCGGAGGCGGGGACTACCGCTCCGTCGTCGCGTTCTTCGCCCGTCAGCTCTTGAAAGATCTCCGCCTCGTCGGAGGTTACGATCAGCTCTATCCGAAAGTGCGCGACTTCCTGCGCGATCACCTATTCGATCGAGCCGTCGATCTCGAAGAACCGGTAATCCTGCGCAACCTCTCAGAGCCAGAAGTGGCGAAGCTGCTGTTCGACAGCTTCCGGAAGTCGATCAACGACCTCACCATTCGTGACACCGGCTCCTCACGTATTGAGGGGCACGTCAAGTTGCGCGACACGCGGCCCTTCCGCACCGAGCAGCGTGGCTTCGTGCCAGCCAAGAAATCGGTGTTCAACAAGATCGTCGGCGAAGGCGCGGCAGACGGACTCGAGCTTGAGTTCGCAGCTTTTCTGGAGAGAGCCAACGACGTGAGGTCGTTTGCAAAGAACTACATGGCTGTGGGGTTCCGCCTCGACTACGTGCGCGCCGACGGCGAGCTATCGACCTACATGCCGGACTTCATCGTTCGCTCGTCGGAAGGCAAGATCTGGGTGATCGAGACCAAGGGCCGCGAAGAGCTGGATGTGCCGCAGAAGATGGCGCGGTTGGCGCAGTGGTGCGCCGACGCCAGCGCGGCCAGCACGGCAGAGGGTGGACCGGAATACGGCTTTGTCTATGTCGACGAAGAGAGCTTCAAGCAGCACAAGCCGACGACGCTTGCCGGGCTCGTGGCAGCATTTCGTGAATACCAGGGGGCGTGAGCATGGCGCGTAACGGAAACGGCAAAACGCCGGCCAAGAAAGCATACGAGCTGAGTGAGGCCGAGCAGCGCGATCTCATCACGCTGATACAGCAGGGCAAGGCGCTACCTGAGAGGTACCGCTTCGTTCTGTTCGAAGACAAGCGTGAGGTTGAGCTTGTCTGGAACGGCAAGACTCGCGACGTGTGCACGACCGTGCTTCCATTTCAATCGCTGGAGCACATCGACGAGCCACGGGCAGAGACAAAGACGCAAGGTGATCTGTTTGACAGCCGCGGCCGTCAGCTGAAAGGTTGGACAAATAAGCTGATCTGGGGTGACAACAAGTTGATCCTGTCGTCATTGAAGGCCGGAGCCCTTCGCCAGCAGATCGAAGAGGCAGGCGGGCTTAAGCTCATTTATATCGATCCACCTTTTGATGTTGGCGCAGATTTCTCGATGGACATCGAAATCGGCGGCGAGACTTTCCACAAAGAACCAAACCTTCTGGAGCAAATTGCATATCGCGACACGTGGGGGCGCGGTGCTGACAGCTTCATCGCCATGCTCTACGAACGCCTGATCTTGATGCGTGATTTGTTGGCTCCTGAGGGATCTGTGTACGTCCATCTTGACTACCGCATGCTGCACTATGTGCGCGTAGCGATGGATGAGATCTTCGGCAGCGAGCGCTTTTTGAATCAAATCATCTGGAAGCGGACGAGCGCCCATAGTGGCGCCAAACGGTATGGTCCGGTTCATGATGCATTGCTGTTTTATGGAAAAGGATCATCACCACGATGGAACCAAGTATTTCAGTCCTATGACCAGTCATACATCGATGAATTCTATACCCACGTTGATCCGGACGGTCGACGTTGGACGAGATCTGATCTGACAGGGGCGGGCACGAGAAATGGGGAAACCGGAGAGACTTGGCGAGGTATAAACATCACCGCAAAAGGGCGACACTGGATGGTGCCCCCCCGCGAGCTAGACAAGTTGGATGAAGATGGACGCATTCACTGGCCTGCTGCCGAAGGCTCTATGCCTAGGTTGAAGCGGTACTTGGATGAACAAGCGGGGGTGCCCCTCCAAGACGTTTGGACCGACATCTCTCCGATCCATAATTTGGGTCCGGAAAGAGAGGGCTATCCGACACAGAAGCCTGAAACTTTGATTGAGCGCATTGTTAAGGCCAGTAGCAGTGAAGGCGATTTGGTCGGAGATTTTTTTATCGGGTCGGGCACGACAGCAGCCGTTGCAGAGAAGCTTGGTCGCAAATGGATCGCGACCGATCTTGGAAAATTTGCCGTTCACACCACGCGCAAGCGTCTCATAGGGGTGCAGCGGGCTTTGAAGGCAGCAGAAAAGTCCTTTCGCGCGTTCGAAGTGTTGAACCTCGGTCGCTATGAGCGGCAAGCGTACCTCAACGTCGGCGGCCGGTTGTCCGGAAAGCAGCGAGACGAGGCACTGTCGCGTAAGGAAGCCGAATTCCGCGACCTTATCCTGAAGGCCTACAAGGCAACAGGCTTCGGCGGCTCGGAAGGGCAGCCGGCGCAAGATGGCTTCTTCCATGGCGCGCGAAATGGCCGGCTTGTCGTGATAGGCCCGATCAACTTGCCGGTCGGCCGGTTGTTCGTCGAAGAAGTCATCACAGAGTGCCGGAAGCGCGGCGCATCGCGCGCTGACATCCTCGCTTTCGAATTTGAGATGGGCTTGTTTCCGGCCGTGTTGACTGAGGCAAAGTCGAAGGGCATCGATCTCGCGCCGAAATACATCCCGGCCGAAGTGTTCGACAAACGGGCGGTCGAGAAGGGGCAGGTCGTGTTCCACGACATCAGCTTCGTGGAGGCGAAGGCGCAGTATCTTAAGAAGCCCAAGCTGACAGTCCGGATCGAGCTGACGGATTTCTCCGTTTACTACAGCCAGGGTGCGGCCGATGCCGCCATCGCAGCTCTTAAGGAAGGTAAGAGCGAGGTCATCTGTGACAAGGGCCAGCTCTACAAGATTTCGAAGTCCAAGGACGGCATCGTCAAGCGCGACCGCTTGACGAAGCACTGGACCGACTGGGTCGACTACTGGGCCGTCGATTTCGATTACGAGAAGCGCAAGGAGATCATCAAGGTCCCCGTGGGTACCGGCCTCGGCGGCGTCACGACGCTGCCCGGCTTCGAACCGCCACAGGGCGAGATGCCATTGCCGCAATTCGAGGAGCGCTGGACCGGCGGTTATATCTTCGAAAACGAGTGGCAGAGCTTCCGCACGCGCCAGAACCGCGACCTGGAGCTAAAGACCGCCGAACACACCTACGAGCTGCCCGGTCGCTACACCGTCGCCGTCAAGGTCATCGATATCTTCGGTAACGACACCATGACTCTCGTGCCGGTGAATGTGAGTTAGGGGCGCGGCATGGAGACCAATCTCAAGAACCGCGTCCGCAATCTCCGCTTCCAGCGCGTCTCCCGCCTGACGCCGCTGTTCGAGGCCGTTTCAAATTCCCTGCACGCGCTTTCCACGACGAAGCGCAAAGCGGGCGAAATCCGCATCGCGCTCGAACGGGCGGCGCAGGGCGAGCTGCCGGGCGGTGTCGGCGAAGGTCTGCAACCCGTCGACAGCATTACCATCACCGACAACGGCGAGGGCTTCACGGCGAACAATCTGCACGCCTTCAAGGAACTCGACACCGGTAACAAGGAGCAGCTTGGCTCCAAAGGCATTGGTCGGCTGTTCTGGCTGAAAGTCTTCGATCATGCCGAAGTGGCGAGCGTCTATCGCGACGGCGACAAGCTGCGACGCCGTACATTCCAGTTCAAGCTTCCCGAAGGCATCGTCGAAGAGGCGGAAAGCGATTGCCCGCCGCGCACCCGCGTCGAGACCACGATCAAACTCGTTGGGCTCAAGCCATCTTTCGCGCGCTCCTACCGGATCGCGGCGGCCGATTTCCGCGACGCCGTATTGCATCACTTCCTGTCGTTCTTCGTGACACAATTCGTGCCGCAGATCGAGTTCCTCGAAGGTAAGAAGGTCGTTGCCAAGATTTCACAGGAGAGCCTGCCGGCCTTCGACGAAGACCCGTTCGAGATCAAGGGCATCTCGTTCCGTCTGATCCACATGAAGCTCGCTAAAGAAAGCGCGACGGGGCACGCAGTCCACTATTGCGCGGCAGACCGCGTAGTCAAATCGCGCACCCTGTCCGATGTGCTCGGCAACTTCACGCGATACCAGATCGATGATGGCAAAGAGGCTTATTACTACGGTGGCTACGTTCTTTCTCAGGAGCTGAACGACAGCGTCGCGGCCGAACGCGACGATTTCCAGATTGAGGAACGAGTTAGGGACTTGTTCGGAGAGCGCAAAGTCTCTTGGGAAGAGATCGAGGATGAAGTTGCTAGTCGCATAGAGATCTGGCTCGCTGAACCTTTAAAAGCCCTTCGCGCCGCGCGAGACGAACGAGTGGAGAGCGCATTTGCGAGCGCAGTTCCAGAACTCTCTTACTTGCGTCGTCTCGGGATAGAGGAGTTGCAAGATATTTCACTCGACGCATCGGAGCGCGATATCGCGCTGAATGCCAACCGTCTGCACTTTGAAAAACGTCGTACAGTCGTGCAGAAGCTCGACGCGACGCTGCAAAGTTTGGAGGTCAGCGACCTCGGGCGGTTCGAAGAATTTCGCACCAAGTTCGCAAGCGAAATCCTCGAACTCAGCGAAGTGGGTCAGGCAGACCTCTCCGCTTATATGCTTTACCGGCAGAGAGTCCTGTCGATCTTACTCAAGGCCGTCCAGTTCAACGACGAGGCCGACAATTTTGAGAAAGAGAAGGTCGTTCACAGCCTGTTCTTTCCGAGATTTCAGGACTCCGAGGGCTCGTCGATCTACGACGGGCACAATCTTTGGCTGCTCGACGAGACGCTGGCATTCGAGAGTTACATCGCATCCGATGTGAAGCTGAGCGAGCACAAGTTGCTGATCTCAGATTCCGAAGCGCGTCCCGACGTCGTCGCCTACGGTCTGCATTTTGGAATTGCCAACCCGGCACGACCATTCGACCACATCACGATCATCGAGTTCAAGAGACCGGGACGGAAATTCGGGAAAGAAAATCCGATTCAGCAAATCTACGACTACATCGATGAGATCCGCGCCGGCAAGCTCCGCGATCTCAATGGGTTGGAGATCAACGCCAATCAGCAAACCCGCTTCATGGGGATCGTGCTGTGTGACGCACTCAACGAGCAGATGCTGACGGCGGCCAAGAGGGAAAAGCTTCTGCCCGAAGCAGACGGCCTAAGCTGGCATGGGAGCAACTCCGACTACAACCTCTACCTTCGCGTGGTATCGTTCAGGCAGGTCTACGAATTGGCGCGCGTGCGCCATCAGAAGTTCTTCGAGCAGCTTGGGCTTCAGTCACAAACATAGCCAGCACGCGCCGGCCATCAGACGCGATCAGAATGGCGTTCAAAGGCAGTTATAGTGACGACCTTTAGGTCGACCGCGCGCTTGTAGATCTGCGAGCGCAAGAATGCGAGTTCCTCTTCGCGCTTGTGGGCCGGGACATCAACGTACCAGGATCGCGGCTTCCCGTTGTCATCGCCGTTCCACCGGTAACCGCGCGCCTTCAACGCCTCCTTTACGTCGAACGGCGAGTTCTCGGCCCAGATGCGACAACTATCAACGCGCGCATGTGCAAGGAGCTGCTTCATCGCTGGAACTCCAGCGCGTGGAAGAGTTCGACTGAGCAATTCAACGGCCGCAGCGCAGTCATGTGACGCACGGTGTCGTTCATAGAAGAAGCCGTTGGCATTCGCCAGGTAGGCCAACTTCGTGCTCTCGAATCCTTCTGTGTTCCAATCGATCTCGGTCATCGAGCAGGCCCATGGTTTGTTGGCAAACGCGGGTACAAGCCGCTCTGCAAAGCGACGATCGAAGCCCGCGTTGTGGGCAATGACGAGCGATGCCTCCATGAGCAATTGTTCAACTTCCTCAATATCGATTGACTGGCCCTTCACCATGGCAGGCGTGATGCCAGTAAGAGCGATAATTTCTTGAGGGATCGGTCGGTTGGGCTGCCTCAGCCGATCCAGCCCATGGCCGACACCGACTATGTTCCCCTCGAGAGTGTACTTGAATGGGACCATGGCGAGCTCAATGATCTCGTCAGTCTTTGCATCAAGCCCTGTCGTTTCGACATCTACGAATAGTGCCGTGCGAGTCTCGATGCCCGGCTTCTCGTTGCGCCATGAGCGCGGTGTCAATCGCCGAAGGACGCGATACTGGCCACTAGCTTCCAGAGTGGCTGCCATGACCTCAAGTTCCGGCCTATCGGTCATTTGTCAACTCGCTGGCTTCTTGGAGGGCGGGGCTGCGATCGCTGTACTGATGGTGATCGGTACAGCCCGGCCTTCTTCGTGAAACCAAAGATCACGAATTTTCGCATCGTCACTCTCAGGCAGTGGGTTGGCATCGCGCACTTTGAAGGTCGTCGGCAAATTGACGGCTGTCCCGAACACAAGCGCATGCTGCTTCGGCAGCGACGGAAGGCGCTTCAGAACGGCGTCAGAGATGAACGGCGTCATCTGGCGGATATGGGCGAGGTCGTCAGGGTTTTGAATCCGATGGATAACAAAGTTCGAGCACTGCGAAAGCACCGTCTTCGAGAGCTCGCTTGGGCGCTGCGATGCCACTAACAGAAAGAGACCGTACTTGCGCCCCTCCTTGGCGATGCGCTCGAAGACGCGGCTGGCGTCGATGGCAAATCGGGAAGGGGTCGAAGCGATGTATCGGTGAGCTTCCTCAAGCACCAGATGCACGGGGAATCTGTTGCGCGGATCCGCGTGACGAAGAACTCGGAACGCCATTCTTGAAAGCACTGACGCGACAAGTTCAACGACCTCGTCTTCGACCTTGTTCATATCAATGATGATGATTTGCCGATCCTTAACCAGACGGCCATTGGATTTCTTGAGCCCCAAGAGGTTTGCGAGGAACTCATCTTCGCTGACGGGTGGTGTGCCGGCTTTGCCGCCCAAGTCGTGTTTCAGAAACTCGTACTCAGAGCGGTCTCGCAAAGACTTGAACCGCGTCATCATTTGCGAACAATAGTCGCGGATCTGCCGATTGCCGTGTGCTTCCTGATAGAGGATCGCGAAATCGAGACACTCTTCCAGTTCGTCGAAGGAAAACGGGGTGCCGTCATAGGCCGGCAGTTTGATATCGTCGCGGAGATGCGTTTTCACTTCGTCCAGCATTGCCTTCAATGTGCCGGGCGGATCGAAGTTGCCGAATTTCTCGTTGCATCTGTGCTTGGCAAGAATAGACCGGTCGAGAGTGGGCGTTCCGTACCGCTCCAGTAGCGACGACACTCGCTGGATCTTCGCGACGGGCGAATCGCCGTCCGCGCCGCGAAAGCATTCAATGATGCAGGTTGCAACGAAGTGCCGCCGTATTTCCTGCTGCTTCGCATCGTTTCCGGTCAGAAGGGTGGTGAGACCAAGTGCCGTTCGTAGAACGGGGATCTGTGTTCGTTCACTGGCCTGAAGCAGAAGCTCCCATTCCGACACATCTAGGAACCAGTGAGGTAGGCGGAAGCGGCCCTGCGCTGCTGTACCGTCGAGGGTGACTTGGATGACGCCGATGCCATTCTCTTTCGCGAGCGGCTTGAGGGCCTTCGCGTACTCGCCGTTGACATCGAAGACCACAAATGTCGCTCCGCGAGCGTGGTGCTCATCAGGCTTCTCGAACAAGGACTGAACGACAGTGGCAACCGTGCAGGATTTGCCACTGCCGGTATTGCCAAGGACGGCGGTGTGTCCACCAAAGAAGTCATCGATCCGGACCTTGACGTGGTAGCCGTCAAAGATGACCGATTTGCCGATTGTAAGGGCCCGAAATCGGGTCGCATCTGCTGGAACGGGCGGAGCCTTGTTGATCGAAGGTGCTGGCTCGGTCGGCATATCCGTTTCGAATACCCGGTCGATCTCGGCATCCAGAGCGTACAGTGCATCGGCGTAGAGTGACGGATACACGGAAACGCCAAATCGAAACTTCTCCTTCTTGTCTTGCGGCAGCATTCCAACGGGGACGACGTCGAGAAATTTTGCGGACGCCGCCCTGTCGAGATCACCGTCGCTCTGGGCGGTGCCGCCGACATCCTTGTCCCGCAAGCCGACAATCTCACCGACCACGTATTCGGTCTGCACCGGGATCATCAAAAACGAGCCAAGCCGCGCGACGTAATGCACATCGTCAAATCCGACGACGGTGAAATTGTCTGTTCCAGCGTGCATCTCAACAACAAAGCGATCTGCCGCAACAACGACGACTTTCCCTATGGCACGCTTGCTGTCGTCGCGGCTCATGCTTCACCCGTCTGCTCGGGCGACATCTTTTCAAGAACCTTCCGGATCGCAGAGTCGACGCGCTCACTTGGCCGCTGCGGCATGAACTCTTCAATGATCGTATCGAAGTAGTGAGCCCTGCGACCGTCCGTGCGGCCATCACCGCCGATGATCCAGATACGTGGATCGTCCAGAGCGCGAAGTTTAGCGATCTCGCCAGGGAGGTCGGGATCGACAAAGATCACCAGGCGAAAGGTCGGGATTGTCAGTGCTTGATAGATGATGTTGTTGATGTGCTCGTCACCGAAGGCGTAGCCCATCGTGAAGAGAACGCTTTGCTCGCGCACGATGCGGGATTGAAACTCTCGAAAGAGGTCGGCGTAGGGTGAACCGAGGCTCGCGTTCTGCTTGGCTGGTGTCGGATAGATCATCACCTTGCCCGGGACGGCATCCTTTGCCGACACTTCCCGGATTGGAAAGAGCCCGTGATCATCTTCCGTCCAACTTACCGACCCGTGCAGTTTGCATAGATAGACGAACCCATCGACGGCCGACCATTTGCGACTAGTGACGTCGAGTTGTTCTGCTAGGGCGTAGCGAAAGGTGGCTGGATTGAAACGTCGTTCGACTACCCCTGAGAACCCATTCGTATAGGGCAGTCCCAGCCGATCCATGGCAGTCTCATTGAAGAGGTCGTAGTTTGTCGTGAAGACCCATGGTCGTGGCAATGACCGGTCTCGCAAGACAAGCTTCCGGTAAAACGACTCATAGAGATCGGGGACCGCCTTGTTGCCTTGAGCGAATTTTCCTTGGGTGCATTTCGCCCATACGAACTTCTGCACTTTGGCGATGAGCGAACTTACCGTTTCCAGTTCCTCCGCCGCGTCGTCTTTAGGTCGCGCACGTAACACGAAGCGCAAGCTGTGCAGGAGCTCCATCAATCTCTCGAGATTGCTGGAATAGGGGACATCAGTCAGTTTGATACCAAAGCGATCGAGGAGAAACTTGCGCTCTGCTGCGGTTGGCAGCGCGGCATCGTCGGATTTGGGCGGGGTAGTGAACTCCTTCGCCAGCGGCGCCATGGTAGGAACGCCGACTTCATCGCCATCGACACGTTGCGATGAGCAGCCCGCGCCAAGAAGGAAGGCGACGTTGCGAGCGTTCAGTGCTTCGCCAAGCGACTTGCGCACACCGTCGGCGTCTTCCAGCCATCTGTAGTCGTGCTTGTCTGAATCAGACCCCCGAAAGAACGTGAAGGTCCTCTTGTCAGCGTCTTGTGCGGCATCCCCGGTCATGGTTCCAGCTCAATCCCTTCTAAATAAAGTGGTCGCGAGGTGCGGGGCACGCTCGCGGTCTCAAATTTGAATTTTCTCCACCTCATCGAGCGTGACGTCGTCCGGCCGGCGGTCGTAGAGCTGGGTGGTTCGGGTCGAAGAATGGTTGGCGATCGTGGCGGCCTGTTCGAGTGTACCGCTGTTCTTGAGGTACGTCGTGATCCCGGTTGCACGAAAGGTGTGGTTGCACACAGCTGTGTCTAGTCCGGCATCGGCCGCCCGCCGTTGCAGCATCTGCCAAGCCGTAGCTTGAGGAAGCGGGCCGCCAGAGAGACACCGGCCGGAATTTTGCCGTCCGCCGTCGCGGGAGAATGTCTGGAATACAAACGCCTTTGGCGTCGCCCACAGTTCCGCCGCCTCCAGGTAGGCGACGAGGTACTGCTCAAGCGTGTGATGGCAGGGGATCTCGTGGCGCTTGCCACCCTTTTCGTGGAGACGCAGCCAGAGCCGGCGTCCTTGCGTGAACAAATCCTCGACGCGCAGCGACGTGACGGCGCCGATGCGTGCGAAGCTGTAGACCATGGTGGCGATCAAGGCACGGTCACGCAATCCAATCAAAGTGTCTGTGTCGATGGAATCCAGAAGCCGCCGCGCTTCCTCCGCGGTGAGAACCGGGGTCTTGCCGCGCTTGACGGAATGCTTGGGACCACGCACGACGCTTGCCGGATTGATCGGAACGATGCGTTCGCGCGCCAGCGCCTGGAACAGCATGCGCATGGCAGCAAGCCGCTGCTTGATGGTCGGGGCCGATAGACCATCACGGGACATGGCCTCGATCCAAGCCGAGATGTGCAACGAGGTGATGGTGTGGAGCCGGTTGCCGCCCTTGCGGCCGGCGGCAAACTCGAAAAAGTCCCGCGCGGCTCTGAGGTAGGCGCGCCGCGTGTTGGAGTTCCGGATCTCGGCTGCGAAAAACTGCAGGATGGCATGCCAGGCTTCGGGCGAAGCTGAAGCTATTGCAGGTGGCCAAGTCGCGAATGCGGATAAAGGAACAAGCTCAGTCATTCTAATCTATGATAATGTCCTTTATCATAGATTATTGCAATGCCGATTATTAGTGGCAGTTTCTCGACAATCAGCCCCAATACACGTCATCGCAGGCTGATGGCCGACAAAAGCACGCCCATAAAATCCCGTCGCGGGTCGGCGGTCACCGTCTCTTTCAACGGCATGGCCAGTGCCGACTGCTTGTGCCGGACGGCATGCGCGTACCGTGTCAGATCGCGATTGAGGAACAGATGGCACGTCGATGGTTCGGCTGGCGGGAAGCAAACGTACCAGACAGAGATGTTGAAGAAGGTCTCGAAGTTCTGAAAGGTGCGATGCTCGTCCGCATCGATGAAGATCCGGTCGTCGTAGACCGATTTCGCCTTCACATCGAAGGCGATCGTGCCGATGCTGGGGACACCAACCAGGAAATCCGGCCGCTTGATCTCGCCACGCAGTCCCTTTGGCACAGACAGCGGTGATTGCTCGACGTACATGTGTGGCAGCACGCAGCGATCCAGCCAATCCCGGAACCGGTTCTCTGCAACTTGACCTTGCGCAACACGCTCTGTGGGTGATGGGCGCGCCACGCCACCCTACCCTTTCGCCGGGGACGGGGATGCTCGCCGTTGAGCCTTTGGCTCCGGCCTCTTCGGCTTCGAAGATCGCTTCCGCTTGACGGTTTCGTTGCCGGCATCGGCCCACTGAAAGAGATCGCCCTGGGCTGCTGCCGTAGCCGACTTCGTCCAAGACTTGCCCTTGCATTCGGCAGCGAGCCACGCTTCGACGAAAGTGACGGCGCCGCCAGCGTTGATCAGGTCCAGCGGCGACAGGAAGTGCGAGCGGTATCCGGTTTCGGTGATCGGCAAGGGCGCCTTCTTTGGCGCCATGCTTTCCACCTCGATGTGGTCGTTGCCGCTGGACAGATAGTCCCGGGCATGGGTGATGCGGATGCGCACGTCTTCATTGGTAACGGGATTGCGCCAGGTGATTTCGTAGCGAGACTTGTGGGGTGATGCGCCGCCGATCGGCTCACTCTTCCCCGCCCTTGCCTCACCTGGCTTACGTTCGAGTTCTGCGGCAACCTTTGCTCGGGCATCCGTGACGTTGCGTGCGCGAACCGTGATCTCTTCACTCCCATCGGCGGATGTTGCAATGAATACATCCGATCCCGCTCCCCAGTAGGCGCCGCTGGCGTCATAGCCGTCGCGACGGACGCGGATGCGCTGGATGTCGAACGTCGAGACGGCTGACGCCGAGCTTGCTTGTTGTTTGGACGTGCGCGTCATCGCGGACCTCCGACGCGCCTTTCCTGTTCAGGTGCCGCGTCTTCGCTTGCAGGTCGTGATGGGCTTGCGTCCTCGGCAGCGGTATGTTCGGCGGCGGGTTCTGATTTTGGTTGCAGGCCGTGCAGATAGTCGACGGCCCTGCTGGCGAATGACGCGGCAGTGAAGATGGCTTTGGTATCGCCCTTCAAGACGTCGAGCCATGTGGAGAGGTACTGCGCGTGGTCGAGCCGCGGCGAATTGGTGATTTCCAAGCCGGCACAGAGAAAGGCCGCCGACAATTCGGCAACGAGTTCTTCGAAGGCATAGGCCTTGTCAGCAAAGCGCTCGCCGAATGTTCTGTTGAGGCGATGGCCCGCGCCGCACCAATGGGTCAATTCATGAAGTCTGGTTGATTCATAGGCTTCGGTCGGCGTTGACGTCGCTGTTCCGGTGAAGAGATTGCGCTCCGGCATCTGGATGAAATCGCCCTCACCTTTGCTGTCGCGATGGCGATAGAAGGCGCGCTTTCCGCCTTCGCGGAATTCGGCACCGGTTGCTGCGATGAAGGCGTCGACGTGATCGAGACGCAGGGTCAGATTGGCGCGCGGCGTGGGCTGCGCGATCGCATAGCCGTCAACTTGTCCGACATTGAAGACCCAGGCGGCCTTGGCATAGAGGCGCTTGCCGCCTTCCTCATCTTCGTCGCGCCTCGGATGCCCACCAGCAACCGCACCGGCATCTGCGCCTTTGGCATCCTTCGGGATCCACTCACCATACTTGACGATCAGTGATCCTTTTTCGCCCTTGCGCACCTGAGCGCCGATCTCTTCCCACTGCTTGTAGGTTGCCCAGACCTGGTGCTCGAATTTCTTGTCATCGGCATCGATCCACAGGGAGAGGATGTTGGAGCCGTTGTAGGGCTTGGTGGTCAGGGCATTCTTCGGAACGGTGAAGGCGACGCCGGGCCTGTGCCATGGCATCTCGAAGGCACCTGCCCCGGCTTCGATGGCGGCCACGATCTTGGCGGTGATGGCCTCGTGCACATCGATACGCTGGCGTGCCTCCGGCATGACGCGTGGCTTGAGATCATCATATTTGCGAGGAGATGATTTCGATTTGGCCGTTTTGGATTTCATTAGAGCGCTCCTTTTGTTGCTGGGGTTCGCCCCCAAGGGGCCCCAGCAAAAAAAGGAGACGCGGGCGCAGATCATGCGGCCCACGTCTCAAAGTCGGCGAATGGCTTTAGGCGTCAGCTGTTGGTGCCTTGTCGCGACCTTTTCGGGCGCGTGCGCTTGCGCCTTGGCGAGCAGCGGTTGCGTCGGGTGCGGTGTCATCGGCCTGCTCAGGAGATGATTGGCCGGCGCGTTCGATCTCGAGAGCGGCGGACGACTTCCACTCCAGCACGTTGCCGGCGAAGCGTAGACCGCGTTTGCCTTCGAGATCGCGGGCGAGAATGGTGAAGCGGCCACGCGCATTCCAGAACGAGCCAATGTCGGAATAGCCCTTGCCGGGGCGGTGACGTAGCGTGATGTAGAGCGGGATGTCTTTGGATTCCGCTGAGAAGTATTCGCTAGGGCGTTCGCCTGATTTCTTGAACTCGGCTTGCAGGATGGCGTCTTTGGCGGCGAGATCACGATCGCGCGCGGTCGCATAGCCGCCCCAGATAGTGGCGATTTCGCCGGAGCGCGGGTCGGTCACTTCGCGCGGTTCGAGTTTGCGGATGTCGTAGATATCGCCGGCCGGTGTCTTCAGCCAGCCGGAATGGATGCCGGTGTTGATGAAGAAGCCATTGTCGGATTCGGGATAGTCGGGTTTGGTGTCGGTCGGGCTCATGAGTGTTTCCTCGCAGATGAGTGTTTATCTGCGACAAAACTAGGCGCGCACCGATGCACGCTGAAAGCTGCTAACCGACAGCCGCAGGAATTCGTGCGGCCCATTCGGGCAGCGGGCGTGACCATTTTCGCCGCCGGTCACCTTTTTGGGCGTTGTGTGCGCGTGCTGTGGTCTTCGGGGCTGTTTCACGGAGCCGGTCCTCGCGGGCCTTACCCGAACGGGGCCCGCGTGGCCGGCGCAGTCACAGCCCCGGGGCGCTGTTTCATGGTGGGGTCTGAGCGGCTACTATGCTGACATGACGAATTTGCGGCGACAGGTTCTACCTCGACGAATGTTCGGGCAGTCCGTCGACTTCAGCGACATG
>WBZX01000743.1_pt2 | contig 16121 bp, 16 predicted proteins | sample 5204211 | NCBI WGS metagenome assembly WBZX01 (sample SAMN12344362, study PRJNA552823) | activated sludge metagenome | biome: Activated sludge suspended growth; feature: Nitrification reactor; material: Wastewater; isolation source: activated sludge from nitrification reactor of wastewater...
CCGCGTTTGTCGCGCGGCTCCGCCTCGACGGTCTCGGCCGGCAGCGTGAACGGCACGAAATAGCGCCGGCCCTCGACTTCCGCGATGCCGTCGCCCCGTCCACCGATCTCCAGGATGTCGAGTGTCAGACCCACGGGCCGGACTCAGCCAAGCCAGCTCTTCGCCGGCCTCATTTCTCCAACCAGCAGGCCAACGACGTTCTTGATCGGCGGGCGCAGGATTTCCTCGCGCTGGTTCGCCGGCAGCACGCCGAGATGATGGAGCAGCGCAGCCATCGCGATTTCCGAGGCCCGACCTGCCCCATCCCACATCTTGATCGCCACACCGAGACCCAGGGTCGGAAGCATGCCGCAGAACACACCCTCGGCACCCGTCTTCACCTGGATGACTCCGGGGGCCGCTTCGTTGATGCGGGTGCAGAAGCGGCCACTCCCCGCCACCATGAACGGCTCGGCATTCATCGCTGCACGGATGCGCTGCGCCGCGTCGGCACGCTTGCTCGAAAGCCGGGACGGGTCGGCCATGGCCGCCATCGCCTGCGCCAGCCGCTTGAGCGGCGTCGCCAGGGTAGGAATGCCGCAGCCGTCGGTGCCGTGCGGGAACGCATTGGCATCGAGGCCGCAAAGGTCGCTCATCACTTCGCGCAGGCGTTGCTGCACCGGGTGGTCGTACTTGATGTAGCCCTTCGTCGGCTCGCCATAGGTCACGGCAGTCGTCAGGAAGCCGCTGTGCTTGCCCGAACAGTTGTTGAAGGCGGCAGTCGGCAGCACGCCTTCGCGCGCCAGCACTTCGATGCTCGTCTGCAGGCGCGGCGCGTGCGCTCCGCATTCGAGGTTGGCTTCGCTCAGGCCCACCTTCTTCAGCCAGGCCCGCACCGTCTCGACATGGCGCGTCTCGCCACTGTGCGAGGCGCAGGCGAGCGCAATATGCTCGTTGCCAAGGCCAAAGCGCTCTACCGCACCGCTTTCGACGAAGGCCATGGCCTGGATGGGCTTGTTCGCCGAACGCGGCAGGATCGCCGCATCGATATCGCCCCACGAGTCCACGAGCGTACCGTCGGCCTTCACGACGGCGGCAATACCCTCGTGGCGGCTTTCGACAACCGGCCCGCGCGTGACCTCGACGACGACAGGTCCCTTGCTCATCGCGCCCGCTCCAGCTTCACCACCGTCACGTTGTCCTGATATTCCTTGGCGGCCGCCAGGACGGCTTCGATGATGCCGTCGACCGGGCGGCCGATCTGCCCGAGGATCTGTTCCATCTTGAGGCTCTGGATGCCGTCGCTGCACACCAGCAGACGGGCATCGGGGCCAAGTCGACGGCTGCCGTTGTCGATCAAGGTCAGCGGATCGCCCATTACCGCCTCGCGCAGCGTATGGCGGCCGGGGTGATGTTCGGCTTCCTCTTCCGTGATCAGGCCGCGCGCCACCATCGCATCGATCTGGGGCGCCATGGAGTGATCGGCATTCAGCCGCTCGATCCGGCCTGCCTCGATGAGGAAGAACGGCGAATCGCCGACGCTGATCCAGCGCACTTCGTCGCCGCGCAGGTGTGCTGCGACCAAGGTCGCCCCCATGCCGGCAAGCTGCGGCTTGCCGACCGTTCCCTTGCCGACGGCCGCATTGGCGTCCTTCAGCCCGTCGGCCAGACCGCCGCCCTGCTCCACGGCGTCTACGAAAGCGTCGGCCGCGAGCTTGCTCGCCACTGCACCGCCCGCATGGCCGCCCATGCCATCGGCCACGACCGCCAGCAGCGAGCCGTCGCCCAGCGTCACCAGACGCCAACTATCTTCTTGATAAGGGCGGGCGCCCTGATGTTGGCCGCCTTCACCCTGCCAGCGTATCGCCATGTTTAATGCCACACCGCCGGCAGTTTGCTGAGCCCTCGCAAGGTAAAGCTGCGCCGCCAGGCAGGCATGTCCTTCTCAGGTAGTTCGAGCGTCGGCATGCGCTCGATCAGGGCGGCGAATACCAGTTCCGCTTCGAGCCGCGCAAGCTGCGCGCCCAGACAGAAATGGATGCCGCCCCCGAAAGACAGCGGGCGGACATTCGGCCGGCCGACGTCCAGCCGATCCGGATTCTCGTACTGTGCCGGATCGCGATTGGCCGCACCCAGCAGCATGATGACGCTTTCCTGCGGCCCGACCGCCACGCCGCCGACTTCGACTTCGGCGTGGGTCACCCGGCCGGTGAGCTGAACCGAGGAATCGAAACGCAACAGCTCCTCGACAGCGTTGGGAATCAAGGACGGATCGGCCTTCAGCCGCTCCCACTGGTCGCGCTGGCGATGGAGCGCCAGCAGGCCGTTGCCGATCAGGTTGGTCGTGGTCTCGTGGCCGGCCCCGAACAGCAGGCCCATGTTGGCCTCGAGTTCCTCGGCCGACAGCTTGTCGCCGGCTTCCTCGGCCCGCACCAGCTCGGTCGTCAGATCGTCCTGCGGATCGCGGCGGCGCAGGTCGCAGAGCTGCTTGAAATAGAGGCCGGACAATTGGGTGTTGCGATTGGCCTGGTCGAGCTCCTCGCGCGTCATCGGCACCGGCTCGAGGATGCGGCCGTTGACATTGCTGCCGGCCAGGAACGGCGCACGATGCTCCTCGGGAATGCCCAGCATGTCGCAAATCACGATCACCGGCAGGCGATGCGCCAGGTCGCGCATGACATCCATCTCGCCCTTGTCGGCCACGCGATCGAGCTGCGCGTCGACCAGCGCCTTGATGCGCGGACGCATGTCGGCGACGCGCCGTGCCGTGAAGGCCTTGGTGACGAGGCCGCGCAGACGCGTATGGTCGGGCGGGTCCTGCACCAGCATGGTGCGCGCCAGGCTGGCGACCGCCGGTTCCTTCATACGGTGCGCGCCGTAACGGCGTTCCATGTTGCCGGCGAAGTCCTTGCCGAACCGCTTGTCGCGGAGCGCGAAAGCGACATCCTCGTAACGCGTGAGCAGCCAGAACCCCTGTTGTGCCTTGAACACCGGCGCCGTCTCGCGCAGCCGTCGATAGAACGGATACGGATCGGCGATGAACGCCGGATCGAGCGGGTTGAACTCGATCGGTGCGCCTTGTCGGGCTGGCGGAGTCATGTCGTTCATGTTCCTTCCCTTAGCACGAACCCTCTTGCGGCGCGAACGAACTGGCCTCTAGCATCACCGGATGTTTGCACTCACCCAAGGACTGCGTCGTGCCGTCCAGACGCGGCCGGGCGGTATCGCAACCTCCTTTGCCGGCCGGCGGCGGACATGGCGGGAGAGTGCGGACCGGGTGAGCCGCGTCGCCGGCGCCCTATCCGCACTGGGTGTGCGCAGCGGCGACAGGGTCGCCATCCTGGCGCTGAATTCCGACCGCTACCTCGAACTGATGTACGCGATCCCCTGGCTGGGGGCGGCCATGGTGCCGATCAATACGCGCCTTGCCGCGCCGGAGATCGAATACATCCTGAACGACTCCGGTGCCGTCGCCCTGTTCATCGACACGGGCATGGCGCATCACCTGTCTGCACTCGAAGACAGGACGCCGGCACTGCGCGAAGTCATATGGCTCGACGATCTGCCGGGGCCCGAGGGCATACTGCGCTACGAGGACCTAACCAACTACGAGGCGATCGACGACGCCGGCGCCCGGAACGACGACCTGGCCGGCCTCTTCTACACCGGCGGCACGACAGGGCGTTCCAAGGGCGTGGTGCTCACCCACACCAACCTGGTCGTGAATGCGCTGAACGGCGTTGCCGGCATGGGCTTCACCGCCGACACGGCCTATCTCCATTCCGGGGCGATGTTCCATCTGGCCGACGGCGCCTCCACCTTCGGCGTCACCCTGTCGGGCGGCCGCCACGCCTTCGTGCCGCGCTTCGAGCCCGTGGAAGTCCTGCAGACCATCCAGATGGAGAAGGTCACGCACGCGCAGTTCGTGCCGACCATGATCAACATGCTGGTGAACCATCGGCAGTTCCCGGAGTTCGATATCGGGACGCTGTCCTTCATTCTCTACGGCGCCTCGCCCATGCCCGAGGGCGTCCTGCGCAAGGCCATGGAACTGATGCCGCACGTCCGGCTGATGCACGGCTACGGCATGACCGAGGCCTCGCCGATCGTGACCCTGCTCGATCCGCGCTACACGGTGCTCGACGGTCCCTTTGCCGGCCGCTTGAAATCGTGCGGGCAGGTCGTGCTGGCCTGCGAGATCAAGGTCGTCGATGCAGACCGCAAGGAAGTGCCGGCGGGCACCGCGGGCGAACTGGCGATCCGCGGCGCCAACATCATGAAAGGGTACTGGAACAGGCCGGCCGAGACCGCCGCGGTCCTCGCGGACGGGTGGTACTATTCGGGCGACGGCGCCTATATGGACGAGGAAGGCTTCGTCTTCATCGTCGACCGCCTCAAGGACATGATCATCTCCGGTGGCGAGAACGTCTACTCGGCAGAGGTCGAGAATGCGATCTCCCTGATGCCGGGTGTCGCCGAGGTCGCCGTGATCGGCGTTCCCGACGAGCGCTGGGGCGAACGGGTCCACGCCATCGTCGTGGCCAAGCCCGGCGTAACGCTGGCGGCCGAAGAGATCATGGAGCATTGCCGCGATCTCATCGCCGGCTACAAATGCCCACGCAGCGTCGACTTTCGTGACCATCCGCTGCCGCTCTCGGGAGCCGGCAAGGTGCTGAAGCGCGAATTGCGCGAGCCCTATTGGCGGAATTTTACCAAAGCGGTGAACTGACATGCCCACCATCCCCTACTACGACTGGATCGCCCATCATGCCGGGCGGCGGCCAAAGACTCTCGCCATCCACGACCTGCAGACCGGGCGCAAGCTCACCTATGCCGATCTCGACCGGCGCACGAACCGGCTCGTGGCCGCGCTGGCCGCGCTGGGCATTGGAAAAGGCGATCGGGTCGCACTGCTTGCCCCCAACTGCCCCGAATACTTTGAACTGCAGTTCGCCTGCGGTCGCCTTGGCGCGATCATGCTGCCGCTCAACTGGCGCCTGACCGTGCCGGAGCTGGAGTACATTCTGGGCGATTCGACGCCGAAGCTGCTGGTGCACGACAGCAGTTTTGCCGAACAGGCCAAAGCCCTTTCCAGGAACCGGCTGGAGATCGATCCCGAGCGGCCCGACAGCGACTACGAGCGTGCTCTCGCTGAAGCCGGCGACGCCCCCGCCCCCGAAGCGCTCACGCACGACGATATCGCCATGGTGATGTACACTTCGGGCACCACGGGGCATCCGAAGGGCGCTATCATCACCCACGGCATGGTCTTCTGGAATTGCGTGAACCTCGGCATTCCCGCCCTGATCACGCCGGAGACCGTTCAGCTCGTGGTGCTGCCGCTGTTCCACACCGGCGGCCTCAATTGCTACGCCAATCCGGTCCTGCATGCCGGCGGCACCATCCTGGTCATGCGCACCTTCGATCCCGGTCAGGCGCTCGACGCGATCTCCGACCCGTCGCTCGGCATCACGCATTTCTTCGCCGTACCGGCGCCCTACCAGTTCATGATGCAGCATCCCAAGTTCCAGAGCGCCGATCTCTCCCGGCTCAGGATCGCCGGTGTCGGCGGCGCGCCCTGCGCTCTGTCGATCCTCGAAACCTGGACGGCCCGCGGGGTCCCGCTTGTCCAGGGCTGGGGCATGACCGAGACCAGCCCCGCCGGCACGATGCTCGATGCAGCCGACGCGATCCGCAAGCTGGGTTCCGCCGGGCGTGTGCTGATGCATACGGCCGTCCGCATCGTCGACGACGAGGGCCGCGATCTGCCGCCGGGCAGCATCGGCGAGCTGCTCATCAAGGGCCCCAACATCACGCCGGGCTACTGGAACAAGCCCGAAGCCACGGAGAGCTCCTTTACCGACGGCTGGCTACATACCGGCGACGCCGCGCGGCAGGATGAAGAAGGGTTCATCTATATCGTCGACCGCTGGAAGGACATGTACATTTCCGGCGGCGAGAACGTCTATCCGGCGGAGGTCGAGAACGTCCTCTTCCAGCTCCCGCAGGTCGCCGATGCAGCCATCATCGGCGTCCCCAACGAACGCTGGGGCGAAGTCGGCATGGCGGTCATCGTGCGCAAGGCCGACCATAATCTGGCGGAAGGCGACGTCATCCAGCATTGCCTCGGCCGGCTTGCCAAGTTCAAGGTGCCGCAGTCCGTCGCGTTCGTCGACGTGCTGCCGCGCAACGCCACCGGCAAGGTGCTGAAGCGCGAGCTGCGTACCCAGTTCGTAGGCAAGAGCGCGCCCGCGATCAGCTGAGCGCGACGCGGCTCAGACTAACGGCACGTAATCGTACTCACCAACGCCCTGCATGATCAGGAAGGTGAGCGAATTCTGTCCGCCGTTGGTGACGAGATGCGGCCGGCCTGCCGCAGCCACGAAGCTTTCGCCCGGCTGCAGGATCACTTCCTGCTTGGGCTCCTGCAGGAAGAGCCGCATCGTGCCCTGCAACACATAGAACGTGTCGCCGACGTTGTTGTGATAGTGCCAAGGCACCTTCTGCGTCGGGGACAGTTGCAGCTCGGCGATCCGGAAACCCGGCCGCTGCAAGTGGTAGGCTCGCCGCTCGACCTCATAGAGGTGGCTGGCGTCCTTGACGGGCTCGCGCTTTCCCTCTGCTTTCATGAGACACCTCTACCGCACCGGACAAGAAGGCCTTAGAAGCGTGATCCTCGGCGCGGCAAAAATCCAGCCGGCCGTACAGGAAAGTGACCATGCTTACGATCTACGGCGTCTACCGCTCACGCGCTTCACGCAACATCTGGCTGGCCGAGGAACTCGGCATCCCCTTCAAGCACGTGCCGGTGATCCAGCACTACCGCGAGCCGAAACCGGCCGGCATGCTGCACACCCGTTCGCCGGAATTTCTCGCCGTGAATCCCAACGGCCACATTCCCTCGATCGACGACGACGGTCTCGTCCTGCACGAGTCGCTCGCCATCAACCTCTACCTCGCCCGCAAGCACGGTGGCCCGCTCGCGCCGAAGGACATCGCCGAAGAAGGCCAGATGAGCATGTGGGCGCTGTGGGCGGCCACCGAGATCGAGGAGCGCGCCCTCACCATCCTCTACAATCGCGTCGGCAACCCCTGGGGGACGAAGGACCTCAAGGCGGCCGATGCCGCCGTCGAGGCTTTGAAGGCACCGTTCTCTGTACTCGACCGGGCGCTCGCCAATGGCTTCCTGGTCGGCGGTCGGTTCACGGTCGCCGACATCAATACCGCCGAGGTCGTGCGCTATGCCCTGGCCGCTCCCGAGCTGTTCGAGGCGGCGCCAAAGGTCAAAGCCTGGCTTGCGGCCTGTCAGGCACGGCCGGCCTTCAAGAAGATGTGGGCTGCCCGCGACCGGGAGCCGGCCTAGAGAATCCAGTCTTCGACTGGACATACTCGAAGGCAGAGATTGCAGTGACAACGCGTTTCAACTGACGTGGAGCCGCTACGCAGTTTCACTTGAGCGAAAGCAGCTATGCTCCCTACTCTCCCCCGTCTCTTGAAAGCCGGGGGAGAGTTCCGTGTCTATGAAGACTGCTGTCCAGACGCCGCTGCTGTCGGGCGTTACCATTGTCGATCTATCGCGCGTGCTTGCAGGCCCGTTCACGACCATGACTCTGGCCAACCTCGGCGCCCGGGTGATCAAGGTCGAAATTCCCGGCACAGGCGACGATTCGCGGGCGTTCGGGCCGTTCGCCGGGAAGCAATCCCTCTATTTCTCGGCGATCAACTGCAACAAGGAGAGCATCGCCCTAAACCTCAAGGATGCGGACGATCGCAAGATCTTCGAGCAGCTGCTCGAGAAAGCCGACGTGCTGGTCGAGAACTATCGGCCCGACACGATGGAAAAATTGGGTTACGGCTGGGACACGCTGCATCAGCGCTTTCCCCGATTGATCTACGGCGCCGCCTCCGGCTTCGGCGACACCGGACCGATTTCACGCCGCGCCGCCTACGACATGGTCGTGCAAGGCATGGGCGGCATCATCAGCCTGACCGGCTATCCCGGCGGAAAGCCGACGCGCGTCGGCATCTCGATCGGCGATATCACGGCCGGCCTCTATCTCGCGATTGGCCTCAACGCGGCACTCTACAGCCGCTCGCAGTCCGGCATCGGCAGCAAGATCGACGTCGCCATGCTCGACTGCCAGGTCGCGATCATGGAGGATGCCATCACCACGTATGCCAAAACCGGCGAGATACCTGGCCCACTCGGTACCCGGCACCCCTCGATTGCCCCTTTCCAGTCCTTCATTGCGAAGAACGGCAACGTCATCATTGCCGCCGGCAACGACCATCTCTTCAGGCTCATGGCCGAGGCGCTAGGCGAACCGGCGCTGGCGACCGATCCGCGCTTTGCGAGCAACGACCTGCGCCATCGCAACGTCGATGCACTCGAACGCGAAATGGAGAAGGTTCTGGAGAAGACGACGGTCGCCGACGCTCTCTCCGCGCTGAACGCCAAAGGTGTGCCTTGCGCACCGATCAACGATGTTCCGCACATGATGGCCGAGCCGCAGGTGCTGGCCCGCAACATGGTCGTAACCGCCAATTGCCCGATCGCCGGTGAACTCAAAGTGGCTGGCAATCCCATCAAAGTGGTCGGCTTGCCCGAGTCGCCGACCGTAAAACCACCACCGCAGCTCGATGCCGACCGCAAGACGATTCTCGACTTCGCGAACGCCGGCGTCGATCGAAGCCCGTAAGTACCGCCTCGGCAATGGCCGATCGCCTCAAGGCTTCCCCAACCTTGCTCGACCTGATTGGGCATTCGCGGCGCCCCCTCGAACGGCTGAGAGAAGTCCGGCCGAGCGGGGCGGACGATGAGCGTCACGCCGCAAGCACCAGCCGGTCGTCGGCCACGGCGAAGCCGAAATTCTCGTAGAACCGCTTGGCTCCGCCTTCCCCGACAACGGCTTCGACCTGCACGGCACGGCGCTGGCGCGACCATTCGACGGCAGCGGCGAGCAGGCGTCGACCGATACGCCGGCCACGCTGATCCGCGCGGACCACGAGATTGTCGACCTCGATCACCTTGTGCGCACCGCTGCCTTCCAGTGGCACCAGGCGGGTCACCAGCACCGCTACGGCGAGAACCCCGAACTCGCTTTGGGCGACCAGCAAGGTCGTGCCGGGCGTCTCCAACCAGGTCAGCACCTGATCGCGGGCATGCGCCCGGTCGTCCAGGAGCTCGCACAGCTCCTCGGTGTCACGCGGCCCGGCCAACCGCACGCGGATCGCCAATGGCGCCGCTGCCGGTTCCAACTCTGCTTCGATGATCGACATCTCGTCCTCCGGTTTGCGGTTCACCGCGGCCCGGAGGCAAGGTCTAGAAACGAAGAAGCCGCCGGGAGCGGCGGCTTTCGTCAGGTCATGACCATTCGCGCCGCCTATGTAAGCGACGTAAAATACCAACCCTTCTGGAGCAGGCTCATGATCATGGGCATTCTATAAGCGCCGACGCCCATCGCTGTCAATTGGCATCAGTTCCGCAGGCTTTCGCCTTCGACAGTCTGTCGATACGGTCACGCTTGACCTGCAAATCGTCGAGCGACTTCTTCGTATCTTCGTCAGTGCGCGCTGCCAGGAGCGCCGGCAGGAAGATCGCGCTACCGATGTACACGGCCGCCTGATTCTGCCCCCTGTTCCCGGCAATGACTTGTTCGTAGCCTCCAATCGTGGCCCGAACGTGTATCGCTTCATTTTTCAACTGTGTGCAGTCCATCCGGCCCTCGGCGCTCTCTGCATCGCCCACCAGAAGACGCTGACTCGGCGGTCGATCACCAAGATCGGGAGGAAGCGGCGGCGCGTTACGCGCGCAGGCGCCCCCCATAAAGGCGATCGCCAAAACCAACGCCTTACGGCTTGTCGTAGACAATCGCTCTGCCCTTGCCGTCCAGTGACCCCCAGCTCAAGGCGGAGATACCGACCGTGCCATACCGCACCTGGATCACCGCATCGGCGCCGAGTTTGGCGGCCTCGGCCTGCAGCCTCTTGTTGACCATCTCGCGCGTCGGATCGGCGTTGAATATCGTCACCTTGTTAACGGTTGCCGAAACATCGCCCAAAGACTTGTACGGCTTGTCGGTCACATCGCCTTCGATGATTTGGATGCTTTCGGCTGGCGTTGCCTGACGCCCCGCCGCTGTCGCCTGCGGCGAGACCTGTGTCGTCGCCCAACCATCGGCACAGGCCCCAAGGGAGCCGGCAAGACCAATTGCAAGGACTACTCTGATGCACGCTACCGATCGCATGTTCCCCCAGCTTTCTTCTCTGTTGGAACGCACGGTACCCCTATCATCAGGAGATTTTCAATAACAAGACTCTATCTAAAATTGTACACGGCCATGCCGCCCTTGTTGCAAAGCAGGAACGCGAGTTCCTCTACCCCGGGCGAGCACCATCGGATGATCGAACAGCGCACCAAAGAAAATGGCGCCCAGCCGCTACCTGAAGCGTTTTCTATTCCGCCGCGACGGCCATCGCCTGCTTGAGGCCGGGCATGGTGAAGCCGAGCTTGTCGAGCTTGGCGATCATGTCCTTGCCCACCTTCTCGTCGAGGTCGACGAGCGGCGGACGAACCGGCGTCCAGGCCGCGTCGCTTCCGTAGTGCGCGATGACGTACTTCAGGGCTGGGATCATCACGTAGCCCTGCATGACGCCGCGGACCTCGTTGATCCAAGCCTGCAGCTTCTCGCCTTCCGGCGTCGCGTAGGTCTTGTAGGTCTCGGCGATCTTGCCCGGATTGATGTTGGCCGTGGCGCTGATGCAGCCCGCGCCGCCCGACTTGATGTTCTCGATCAGCGGCTTCTCGTTGCCGGAGAAGACGTCGAAGCCATCCTTGGCGAAGGCGTCGATCATGCTCTTGGTGTGGGGCCAGTCGTCGGACGAATCCTTCATGCCCGCGATCTGCTTCGGGTACGCCTTCATCAGCCGCTCGACCAGCTTGTGCGTGATCGGCACGGCCGAGACCGGCGGGATGTGATAGAGATAGACACGCAGGCGGTCGTCGCCGACCCGCTGCACCACTTCCGAGAAGAAGCGGAACAGCCCCTCCTCCGGAACGCCCTTGTAGTAGAAGGGCGGCAGCATCAGCACACCGCCGACGCCGAGTTTGGTGGCATGCGCGCTCACCTCGGCCGCTTCGTTGATCGAGCAGGCGCCGGTGCCCGGCATCATGCGATCCGTCGGTACGCCCGCCGCGACGATCGCGTCCAGGAGGCCCATGCGCTCCTTGGCCGACATCGAATTGGCTTCCGAATTGGTGCCGAACACCGCCAGGCCGCAATCCTGGCTGATCAGCCACTTGCAATGTGCGATGAAGCGGCCGACGTCCGGCGACAGGTCACGCTTGAAAGGGGTGACGACCGGCGAAAGAACGCCTTTGATCCGCGCTGCGGCCATGATTTGATTTCTCCCAGGGAGTGGCGCGCCTTTTCTGCAACGAAGCGCCGGAGACGTCCAGTGCCACCATCGCTCAGCGAGATTCTTCCCGAAGACGGCACCGCCGGCACCCTGGTGGGGCGACTTTGGCGCCAGGGGAAGCCGGCCGGTCCGGCGGTCGTAGCCGTGCGTGCGGAGGGCGTGTTCGACCTTTCGGCGACGGTGCCGACGATGGCCGATCTCTGCAATGCGCCGGATCCAGCAGGCCTCGCGCGCAATTCGCCCGGGGAGCGGATCGGTTCGCTGCAGGATCTGGTCGGCGCCCTGCTGGCCCCCATAGACCTGCAGGCCATCAAGGCCGCAGGCGTTACCTTCGCCGTGAGCCTGCTGGAACGACTGATCGAGGAGCATGCCAAGGGCGATCCCGGCCGCGCCGAGCAGGTGCGTGGCGAACTGAACACGATCATCGGCGCGGACGTCAGCACCATCAAACCGGGCTCGCCGGAAGCCGACTCACTGAAGAAGACGTTGATGGCGCGTGGCGCCTGGTCGCCCTACCTCGAAGTCGGCATCGGCCCCTACGCCGAAATCTTCACCAAGGCGCCGCCGATGGCGGCCGTCGGCTACGGCGCAGAGATCGGCATTCGTTCCGACTCCGATTGGAACAATCCCGAACCCGAAGTCACCCTGATCGTGAATGCCAAAGGCCAGATCGTCGGCGCCACTCTCGGCAACGACGTGAACCTGCGCGACATCGAAGGCCGCAGCGCGCTGCTCCTGGGCATCGCCAAGGACAACAACGCCTCCTGCGCGATCGGCCCCTTCATCCGGCTCTTCGATTCGACCTTCACGCTCGACGACGTGCGGCAGGCCAAGGTCGAGCTGGAGGTGACCGGCCCGGACCAGTTCCGCCTGCGTGGTCAAAGCGACCTCTCGAAGATCAGCCGCGACCCGACCGATCTCGTCCGGCAGGCCATGGGCGGCGTGCATCAATATCCCGACGGCATGGCCCTGATGACCGGCACGCTGTTCGCGCCGACGGAACCGCGCAAGCCGGGCGGCACGGGCTTCACGCATATGGTCGGCGATCTCGTCTCTATCCGTTCGCCCAAGCTCGGCACGCTCACCAACAAGGTGAATCATTGCGACAAGATCCCGCCCTGGACCTTCGGTACCACGGCATTGATGCGAAACCTCGCCGCGAGAGGATTGCTCCGTTGACCGATCTTACCCGCCTGCCCGCGTCCGAGTTGCGTACCCGCATCGCCGCAAAGGAAGTCTCCCCCGTCGAACTCACCGATGCCATACTGACACGGGCGGAGAAGCTGCAACCTGTCTTGAATTGCTTCGTCACTCTGGTGCCAGAGCAGGCGCGTGCCGCAGCCCAGAAAGCCGAAGCTGCCGTCATGAAGGGCGAACAGCTCGGCCTGCTGCACGGCATTCCCTTCGCCGCCAAGGACCTCGTGAACACGGCCGGCGTTCGCACCACCTTTGGCTCGCTGTTGCATGAGGACAATGTTCCGAAGGACGACGCCGTCTGCGCCGCACGCCTGAAGCAGGCCGGCGCGATCCTGTTCGGCAAGACCACGACGCCGGAGTTCGGCCACAAGGCGCTGACCGACGCGCCGCTGTTCGGCCGGACGCGCAATGCCTGGAGCGCCGCACATACGTCGGGAGGATCGAGCGGAGGCGCCGCGGTCGCCGTAGCCGCCGGCATCGGCCCCATCGGCATTGCCACCGACGGCGGCGGCTCGACGCGTATTCCTGCCGCGGCCAACGGCATGGTCGGCCTCAAGCAGAGCAACGGCGTCATCCCGCACAGTCAGGTGGCCGATTCCTTCGGCAACTACACCTACGTCACGCCGATGACGCGCACGGTGATGGACACGGCCTTGATGCTGCAGGCCATGGCGGGGCCGCATCCCTCCGACCCCTGGTCGATTGGCGTCGCGCCGCAAGACTATCTCGTCGCAGCCCGCGCCGAGGGCGACCTCAAGGGCAAGCGCATCCTCTACAGCCTCACCTTGGGCAACACAGTCGTGGCCAAGGATGTGCGCACCGCCTTCGAGCAGGCGCTGGTGCGTTTGCGCGAGCTGGGCGCCGAGCTGGTGGAACTCACCGAAAGGCTGCCGGACATGGAGCCGGTGTGGAAGGTCATCAACCACACGACCTGGAAGGCGCGCTTCGACGAGATGATCCGTCGCGACGGCAACCGCATGTCGACCTCGCTGGCGCGGCAGGTGGCAATGGCCTCCGACTGGTCCGGCGCCGACTACCAGCGCGCCATGTTCCAGCGCAGCGATCTCTTCCGCATGGTCCAGCGCTGGTTCGAGACGGCCGACTATCTCGTGACGCCCACTCTCTCGCGCACCGCCCTGCCTATCGAGCAGGACCTGTTCGAGCCCATCGAGATCGACAGCGTCGAAGTGGGCGAACTCCGGCGCAACTGGTTCCCTTACACGATGCCCTTCAACATCACAGGGCATCCGGCCCTGTCGCTTTGCTGCGGTTACGACACGGAGGGCTTGCCCATCGGCCTGCAATTCGTCGGCCGCTTCCGGGACGAAGCATCGGTGCTGCACGCAGCAGCCCTCTATGAAGCCAGCGAGAGGTGGCTCGATCGATGGCCCGCTCTGGATTGAAGGCGCCGCCGCCGCGGCGTCGCCCTCCTCCGCTCACAGCCGAGGAAATCCAGGCAAGAGTGTTGCATCGCGATGGTCTGATCCTGGTGATCGACAAGCCGGCCGGGCTTGCCGTGCATGCCGGCCCCAGCGGTGCGCCCAATCTCGAGGAATGCTTCGACGACCTGCGCTTCGGCCTGCCTCGACCGCCGGCGCTCGCCCATCGGCTGGATGCCGATACCGCGGGCGTGCTGGTTCTGGGCCGGCATCCCAAGGCTCTGGCGAAGCTCGGCCGCCTCTTCTCGGGCCGCGACACCGAGAAGACCTATTGGGCCGTCGTCGAGGGGGCCCCGCCGGCCGAGGAAGGTGCGTTCGACATGCCGCTTCTCAAGGTCAACACGCGCAGCGGATGGTCGGTGAAGGTGTCGTCGAAGGGGCAACCGTCGCTGACGCGCTACAGGGTACTCGGGCATGGGCCGGGCATTGCCTGGCTGGAGCTCAAGCCCGAAACCGGCCGCACCCATCAGATCCGCGTCCATTGCGCCGCGGCGGGCTGTCCGGTGATCGCGGATCGGCTCTACGGCAAGGCCGAGCCGGACAAGCAGCTCCATCTGCAATCCCACGGCATCGTGCTGCCGCTCTCCCGGAGCAAACCGCCGATCGTCGTCACCGCCCCGCCGCCGCCGCACATGCTGGCGGCACTCAAGGCATGCGGCTTCAGTCCCGAGCCGTCACCCACACCCTGAGCGGATCGCCCGCCTCGAAGCCGGCAGCGACAGCCGCGTCGAGTTCCTGCCCCGACTCGTAACCGACCAGCGGCACCCGCGGAAATGTCTGGGACGCCAAAAGGATCAGCGAGTGCCATACGGCGGTCGCGTCGGCCGCCTCCGCCACCACGTTGGAAAGCCCGACGACGCCCTCGGCCCGATAGAGCATGCCGCCCGCCACGACCCTGTAGCCGCGTCGGCCGGCAAACATGGCGAAGTTCGGATCGTCGAACGGGAGTGGCGACGACGCCTCGGTTTCACGGCTCCAGACGATATCCGTCGACGGGCCGCCGGCCGGCATGGTGCCGCGTATCCATTGCGCCTCGAACAACAAGTCGAAACCGCGCCGCGACAGGTCGAGCGTGTTGAAGCTGTCCTTCACCGACCAGCGGCCGGGCAGGTGCGACTTCAGCATGATGTCGATGGCGCTGCGCTGCTCCTCCAGCGCCTCTTCCCCTGCCTCCAGCGCTACGGCATTGGGGTAGAAACGCGGCACGGTCTCGGCATTGACCCAGATCGGCGGCAGGAACCGGCCGGGCTTGCCGTGGGCACGACAGACCGCATCGCACCAGCGGGCGTTGTTGAGAGCGGCCGCGCGGGTCCAGTCCTTCAAGCGCGCACTTCCTCCCGCTGGAAGATCACGTAGGCCGCGGCAAAGACCACGATCATGCCGGCGATGAGTCCTGTGACCTGCGGCCAGATGAGGAGCACGCTTTGATCGAAGGGCAGCGGTGCGCCCATGATCGCCCCGCGCATCTGGCTGGGCAGCATCGGTCCCAGGGTGCGTGTCTCCGGGCTGAGCAGGCCGAGCACGGCTTCGCTGAACAAGGTACCGGGCGACAGGCGCATCAGGCCGAGGCCCATCGACTGCACGGCAGCATAGTTGTCGATGCTCCTGATCTCGGAGGGCGCAAGGCCGATCAGCAAGGCGCCGGCGAGTTGCGGCCACAGGATGAAGAAGAACAGCCAGACGCCCAACGCACAGAGCGCCGACGTTGCCGTCGAACGGAAGATCACGGAAAAGAGCATGGCGATGGCGAGCCAGACACCACCATAGGCGATGGCCACCACGAGGAAGCTCAGTCCCCTCGCCACCTCGACGCCCCGCGGAGGCACGCCCAGCAGCAGCAGCCCCGCCCCCAGCACGATCAGCCACAGTGCCATCAGGGCGACGGCGAGCGTGGCCAGTCCCCCCAGGAATTTCCCCAGGAGCAGCGCATCGCGGTAGATCGGCTGCGACAGCACGCGGCTCAGCGTGCGGCGGTTGAATTCGCTGTTCACCGAATCGAAGCCGAGCCCGATCGCCATCAGTGGGATCATGAAGTTCAGCGCCACCACGAAGGAAAGCGGCATGCGCTCGGGCTCGACGGTGAAGATG
>WBZX01001701.1_pt1 | contig 16115 bp, 11 predicted proteins | sample 5204211 | NCBI WGS metagenome assembly WBZX01 (sample SAMN12344362, study PRJNA552823) | activated sludge metagenome | biome: Activated sludge suspended growth; feature: Nitrification reactor; material: Wastewater; isolation source: activated sludge from nitrification reactor of wastewater...
CGCGAACCCTTTCGGGACGACAGCGGCTCCCACCGGCATGGATAGCTGGATCGCGGTCCTCCTCTTCTTCGGCGGCTGGATCGCGCTGCAAACGCTGGTGCTCCCGCGGCTGGGCGTGCCCACTTGAATGGTCCCCTCCCCGCGCCGGTCGGCGCGCAAAGACGGTGAAGGTGACCAGGGCGAAGGCGAAGACGAGGACGAACGGAAAGGTTGCGGGTGAGCGCTCGCGCGGGCCGGGACAAGGGCGTTTCTCGACTAGGATGCCGGCCATGCTCGGCGATCTCGACGCGCTCTTCGCCCCGATGGGGGCGGCTCGTTTCTTCTCGGAGCACTACGAAAAGCGGCCGCTCCACCTCCCCGCGCACCCCGGCGCCCGGAGCGTGATCCTCCGGCACGACGCGCTCCTGGAGGCGTTCCTGGGGGCGGAGGGCGTGCCGGAGGGGCTCGTGCTGTTCCCCGAGCACGCCGGCACCACGGCGGCCGAGCTCGTGCGGGATCGCGGGCGGCTCCGGGCGTACCTCGACGACGGACACCCGCTCGTGTGGAACCGCGCGCGCGGCCTGTGGCCCGAAGTGGACGCGGTCGCGGCGGTCCTCGCGGAGGAGCTCGGCGCGCACGTGTGGCCCAACGTGTACGCCACCGGCACGGCCGGCACGCCGTTCGACGTGCACTTCGACGCCCACGAGGTGATCGCGCTCCAGTGCGAGGGCGACAAGGCCTGGCGGATCTCCGAGGTGCGCGTCGATCGCCCCCTCGACGCGGCCGAGATGGAGCCGGCGATCGCGGCGGCGCTGCGGGCGCGGCGGGACGAGGCGGCGGCGCGCACGGCCCTCGCTTTCACGGCGCGCCCCGGCGATCTCGTGTACGTGCCGCGCGGCCAGTTCCACAACGCGGAGGCCACCGGCGGCCGATCGCTCCACGTGACGTTCGGCATCCGGCTCCCGAGCGGCTTCGAGATCGCGCGCCAGATCGTGGGCGATCTCCTCGCCGATCCGGCCTTTCGTGACTACCTGCCGCCGCGCGCGCAGGACCGCGACGGCGCGCGCGAGGCGGCTCTGCTCGACGAGATCGGCGCGCGCCTCCGGGACGCTGCGGGGCCGGAGGCGCTCCGCGGGGCGGCCTCGACGCTGCGGGCGAGGTGGATCGCGCAGCGCACGCGCATCCGGGGTTGAGCCGGGGGGCCGCTTGCTGCTAGGTAGGAGAGGTTCCTCTTCCCTCAAGCCACATCCGGGCGGTCGCGACCAACGTTATGGCCTACGTCATCGAGAGCTCCGGCGAGATTGAGATCATCAGCCTGGCATCGCGCACGAAGAAGTTCGCGATGGGCGACAGGGTGCAGCTCATCTTCAAGCCGATCGACACCCCGAACCCGCCGTACAAGCTCAAGGTCACCTCCCCCACGGGGAAGTCGATCGTCGACACGCTGATCCGCGCGCTCCCCACGGGAGAGCCGCAGAGCGCGCCGCCCTTCGAGTTCTCGCCCTCGGTGAACGGCATCTACATCGTCGAGATCCGCGAGTCGAACGGCCGCGCCTTCGGCAAAGGCGATCTCAAGGTCGATTGACGCCGTCCCGGCCCCCGCGGGGCCTCTGGACAGCGGCGTGACGAGCAGCGCTGCCCGCGCGGGGTGCGGCCCGCCGTACGAATTTGCGCGCGGCGAGCGCGGGCGAGGTGGCATACTGGCGCGCTCCGATGCCCACCAAAGACGCCCTCCCCTTCGTCACGATCGCCATGCCCTGCCTCAACGAGGAGGCGTACATCGAGGCCTGCATTCGCAGCGTCGCGGCGCAGGATTACCCGAAGGATCGGATGGAGATCCTCGTCGCCGACGGCGGCTCGACGGATCGCACGAGGGAGATCCTCGCCCACCTCGGCGAGGAGGATCCGCGCATCGCCGTGATCGACAACCCGCACAAGATCCAGGCGGCGGGGATGAACGAGATCATCCGGCAATCCAAGGGCGACGTCGTCGTGCGCATGGATGTCCACTGCGAGTACGCCAAGGACTACGTGTCGAAGTGCATCGAGGCGCTCGAGCGCTCCGGCGCCGACAACGCGGGCGGCGCGCAGCGGGCGCGGGCGCGGTCCTGGTTCCAGAAGGCCCTCTGCGCGGCCCTCGACAGCCCCCTCGGCGTCGGCGGCGCCGCGTACCGATCGCCGGAGAACGAAGGCTTCGTCGACACGGTGTTCCTGGGCGCCTTCCGGCGGCGCGTCTTCGAGACGGTCGGCATGTACGACCCCAAGGCCATCACCAACGAGGACGCGGAGCTCAACCAGCGAATCGTGGACGCCGGAGGCAAGGTGTTCCTCAGCAAGGACGTGGTCGTCCACTACTTCCCCCGCGACTCGTTCCTGAAGCTCGCGCAGCAGTATTACAAGTACGGGCGCGGCCGCGCGCGCACGCTCCTCAAGCTGGGGAAGTTCCTCTCGGTGCGCCCGGCCATCCCCTTCTTCATGGTCGTGGGCGGGACGGTCCTCCTCGCGACGTCGACCCTCCAGCCCGTCACGCCCTTCGCCTTCGGCGCGTACGCGCTGGGGACCGCCGCGGAGGCGATCCGCGTCGGCCGCAAGGTGGGCTGGCAGGCGGTGCCGATCGTGTGGGGGATCTTCCCGACCCTGCACGTCTCGCACGGGATCGGCTTCGCGGCGGGGCTCCTGCGTTATGGCCTGTCGCCGGACTGGAGCGAGCCCGAGACGCTGGCGCCGCTCCACGGAGTGACCTTCATGGGCGAGCCGGCCGAGGCGTAGGCCGGCATAGAGGGGAGTCGGAGGGCACAACGTCGAGGACGGATTCCGCTGCGGACTCCGCTCCGACAAGCGGAGCTACGCCTCCGCGGCGCGGACTCCGTCCTCCCAGTAGCTGCCGCTACAGCGGGGGGCGACACAGGTAGTCGCAGGTGCTGGCGCCGCAGTACCAGGCGCCGGCGCAAGGCCCGATGGGCAGGTTCTGGAGCGCGCAGTCGCGGGGGACTCCACACCACGCCGCGTCGGGGGTCCGCTCCAGCGTCATCCAGAAGCGAGCGCCCGCGCGCATGAGGCGCAGCGTGTCGCCGGACAGCACGTACTGGTAGCGATCGATCGCGTCGGAGTCGTTCGAGTACAGCGTCATCTGGTTCACGGTCCCGCGGGAGGTCACGTGGTAGATGCCGTCGTCCTCGGGCCCGTACTGGGTCGTCTCCTGGGTGATCAGGCGAATCCGGTGATAGGTCCCGTCCGACTTCAGCGCCAGGAGCGAGATCCCGCCGACCATCGTCGGCTGGCTCCGGAACGTGCCGAACAGGCCTCGGTTCGGGGCGACCATCGCGGACGCCTCCTCCGCGACAGTGTCCTCCTCGGTGTCCACCTCACCCGCGCACGCCGCCCATCCGAGGGCGAGCGCAGGGAGGAGCGCAAGGAATGCGAGCTGTGTGCGGAACATAAAGGTCCTCCTTTCTGAAACGAACAGGGACCTTTTCTTCGAGCACTGGGCGATTCAAGGATCGTCCATCGTCTTGTCGTCAGGCTCTCGGGAGCCAATCGTACGAGATAATTGCAAGAGTCGAACCACGCGTAAGAGAGCGAAATCAGGGCGCCGCGCTGTGGCGAGAATGCAATCTGTGCACGATCGCCACGCGCGGTTTTCAGGGGTCCGGGCGGGGGGGGGACGGAGACGCGGTGAGGACGCCCCGCGTGCTGCGGATCGCCTGCCGCGCCCCCAAACGATTTTTTTGGAAAGAAGGTTTTTTGGGGAGAGCAGGAGAGGTCAGCGGCTGTACTCGAACACCACCTGGACCGAGGCGGTGATCGCGAGGGAGCCGCCGAGGACAGGGGTCGCGCCCTTGGCGAGGAAGCGCACGGGCTCCGCGCGGACGGGGCCGCCGCCGCTCGTGACGGTGACCGTCTTGGGGCCGAGGAGGTGCACGCCGAGGGCGCGACTGACGAGCTCTGCGTCCTTGCGGGCGGCGGCGACGGCCCGCTCCAGGGCCTTGTCGCGATGGGCCGAGTCGTCGCGCACGCCGAAGGTGAGGCCGCTGCTCTCGTCGGCGCCCGACTCGACGGCGACGTCCAGGGCGCGGCCGGCCAGGTCGATCGGCGCGGTGACGGCCACGGTGTTGCTGGCCCGGTGGCCGGAGATCGTCGTCACGTTCGTGGACGGATCCGTCTGGTAGATGGGGTAGAGATTGAGGCCCTCGGTCCGGAGATCGCCGCGCGGGAGGCCGAGCGCGAGGAGCTTGTCGATGACGGCGTTCGCGTCGATCGCGTTGGCGGAGACGGCCTCGGCCGCTGTCTTGCGCTCGCTGACGATGGAGATGCGGAGGGTCGCGATGTCCGGGACGACGTCGACGATGCCAGTGCCGGACAGCTCGAGCGTGCCTTTGGTGACGTCCTGATTCATGGGTTCCACCTCTTCCTTTGTCGGGGTCGGGCCTTGTCGTGACACGATGTGCAGCGGCCGGATCCCCGGCGCCTCGTCCCCGCCGGCACCCTAGCACGAAGCCGCCGAACGGCAGGTCTCCGCGCGGACATTTCCCGGTATCCTCACGCGATGGGATCCTTCCGCGCGCACCGCTTGCTCCTCGGCGCCGCCCTCGCGGCGTCGTTCCTCTGGCACCGCACCGCCTCGGCGGGGGACGAGCTCGTCGTGATCAAGGGAAACGTGGACCCGCCGACCGTGATCGCGCTCGGCGTCGCGATCCAGATCTCGGGGGACGACAACGGGGACGCGACGGCCGCGGTGCGCTACCGCGTCAAGGGCACGGAGGCGTGGCACGACGGGCTGCCGCTCCACCGCGTGAGGCCGAGCGTCGTCGTGGGGTTTCCCGTGACCGACGGGTTCGCAGGCAGCCTGTTCTGGCTCGCGCCCGCCACGGCCTACGAGATCGAGGTCCACCTCACGGATCCCGACGGCGGCGACACGACGATCCCGCTCGAAGCGACCACGCGCGCGGTGCCGGCGAGCGACCCTGTCGGGCCGAACCTGGTGAGCGTGACGAACGCGGCGGAGCTCACGGCGGCGCTCGCCAACGCGGCCCCCGGGGACGTCATCGAGCTCGCGAATGGCACGTACGCCGGCACGTTCTCCCTCGACGCGAGCGGGCTCGACGACTTCCCCATCGTGATCCGCGGCGCCTCGCAGGACGGGGTGATCCTCGACGGACAGGGGTGCGATCCGTGCAACGTGCTGGAGGTGTACGGGAGCTTCGTCCACGTGGAGCGACTGACCATCGCGCACGCGTCGCGCGGGCTTCGTTTCCAGGGGGCGGGCGCCGAGAGCAACGTCGTGCGGCGCGTGAAGATGACGGACGTCACGCTCGGGATCGGCAGCAAATCGGGGCAGCGGGACTTCTACCTCTGCGACAACGATCTCACGGGGAGGCTCGTGTGGCCGCAGGTGTACACGGACGACGGCGGGGCGCACGCGAACGACGACGGGATTCACGTCGAGGGGCTGGGGCACGTGATCTGCCACAACCGGCTCCTCGGCTTCGGGGACGCGATGAAGGTCGAGCAGGACGGCGCGCTGTCGGTCGACTTCTACGGAAACGAGGTGCTGTCGGCGTACGACAACGGGGTGGAGCTGGACGGCTCGGCGCGCAACACGCGGTGCTTCTCGAACAGGTTCACCAACACGTACGCGACGCTGAGCTTCCAGCCGATCTTCGGCGGGCCCGCGTACGCGATCCGCAACGTGGTGGTGAACGTGGACAACGAGCAGCTGAAGTTCCACGCGCTGGGGGGCAATCCGCCGGAGGAGCCGAGCGGGATGATCGTGCTCCACAACACGTTCGTGAGCCCGGCGCGCGCGCTGAACCTGCAAGACGACGCGACGAGCCACGATTTCCTCGTCGAGAACAACCTCTTCATCGGCCCGGAGACCCCCGAGAACGGGCGCACCGTGGACTGGACGGGGTTCATCGACAATGGCCTCTTCGACCACAACGGCTATTTTCCAGATGGGGAGTTCGCGTTCAACTTCGCGGGGTCGGGGGTCGTGAAGGTGGCCTCGTTCGCGGCGCTCCAGGCGGCGGGCGTCGAGAAGAATGGCCTGCTGCTCCCGGCCGGCACCTTCGAGAGCGGGCTCGTTCCGCCCGCGGACTACATGGTCGAGGTCGCGCCGGCCGACGCGACGCTCGCGGCCGGGTCCCCGGCTGTCGACGGCGCGCTGCTCCTCCCGGGGATCAACGATGGATTCAAGGGCGCCGGGCCCGACCTGGGCGCGCTCGAACGCGGCTGTCCGATTCCCGTGTACGGAGTCCGCCCGGAAGGGGTCGACGAGACGAGCGAGGTGTTCGGCTGCCCGCCGGGAGCGGGCGGCACCGGCGGAGGCGGCGCAGGCGGCGCGGGGGGAACCGGCGGCGACCTCGGGGGCGGCGTCGCGACGGAGAGCGGGCACGGCGCGAGCGGCGGCGCCGGAGCGAGCGGCGGCGCCGGCGGGGGCTGCGGCTGCGGCCTCGCGGGGGAAGACGCGGGCGCAGCGGGGAGCGCACTTGCCGCATTCGGTCTCGTCGTCCTGGGGGCCGCCCGGCGGCGGCGACGCGCCCGTTGACGCTGAACCATGCCTGTCCGGCGTGCTCGCCGCCATCGGAGCCATCGTATCCCGAGAACCTGCCTGCGGGAGCGCTCCTCGCGCCCTCCCTTCGCTCTTTCAGAACGACCGCTGCCCGCCGCGCAGGGCCCCGTGCTAGAGTCGCCGCATGGGTCAGCCCGCCCCGGAGCCATACGTGTCCTACGCCGAGTACGTCGCGGCCGAAGAGGGGAGCGTCACTCGGCACGAGTGGATTGACGGCGTGATCTACGACATGTCCGGTGGAACCCCGGACCACGCGGGGCTCGCCTCGACCATCGCCCGCCTGCTCGGAAATCAGCTCGCCGGAAAGCGATGCCGCGTCTTCACCTCGGATCTCAGGATCCGCGTGGCGGCGACCCGGATGAGCACCTATCCGGACGTCAGCGTCGTCTGCGGCCGCCTGGAGCGCGATCCCGACAGCACCACCGCGGTGACCAATCCAACGGTGCTCGTCGAGGTCCTCTCCGATTCGACGGAGGCTTACGATCGCGGCGAGAAGTTCGCTCACTACAGGCGGATCCCTTCGCTTCGCGAGTACGTGCTGGTGGCGCAGGACCCGCCCCTCATCGAGGTGTTTCGCAAGAACGAAGCGAGCCAGTGGGTGCTCGTCGCCGAAGCAGGTCCGGGACAGCGCGTCACGCTGGAGAGCATCGAATGCGCCCTCAGCGTCGACGAAGTGTACACGAACCCGCTGGCAGAACCGACCTGACGGCGCTCACGCTGGGCGACAACCTCTCAAGGGCACTCCAGGCCGCATTCTTCCTCGAACGCTGCTCTCAAGGAGAGGACAAGAGCTTCGCGAGCATGCCTTTTTCGAGGTGGCCGCGCTCGCACCACGCGAGAGGGAAGTCGAACCCGTCCGCACGGCAACTGGCGAACTGCCGCGCCGTCGCTTCGTCGCCGAAGAGCTCCACCTTGTCGCCCGAGAGGCCGAGCGCCGACGTGGCGCCGAGCCTCAGCGACATCACCCTCGCGCCGTCCGCCCCGCGAAGGAGCTCCACGGCGTCCCCGCCGAACGCCACGAGGACGCCCCCCGCGAAGAACGCCGCCGTCGAGCGATCGTTCGCCGGCGCCGCGACGGTCCGCACGAGCGCGCCGCTCGCGTCGAGCAAGCGAATCGCGCTGCCCCCGAGGGCCGCGACGCGGTCCCCGTCGGGCGCGATCGCGAGGTCCGAGATCCGCGGCACCGGACCGTAGACTCGCTTGCTCCGGGCCACGTCCCAGGCTTCGAGCCCGTCGTTCCCGAGGAAGGTCACGCGATCGCCCCGCCCCGTGAGAGCCGCTCGGGTCGTGTTGACTCCGGGGATCTCCAGGAGCGCCTTGCCTGCCTCCAGATCCCAGACCCAGAGGCCCACCGGATCGTTGTTGCCAGTCGCGAGGAGGCGGCCTCCGTCGTCGTCGAACTGGAGAAGGTAGACCCAGTAGGGAGTGTGGTAGCGCCTCGTCTGTCGGCCCGAGGGGAGCTCGAACACCCGCACCTCCCCCTGCCAGACGTTGTCGACGACGCCGTCTCCAAGCGCAAATCCCACCGCCGCCTTGCGCTCGTCGGGGCTCACGGCCGTCGCTGTCACGGCCAGTCGGACCCGGCTCTGTCCAGGGGGGATGTCGAAGGCGGGACCGAGCACGAACGTGGGATTCGGGACGGGATGGAGGCGGACCGTGCGGCCCTGCGCCTCGACCTCGACGTGCAGGGGGCTCGGCTTGCTCGAGTCGACGTGAGGCTCCGGCGGGAGCGGTTTGCTCTCCATCGCTCCCGTCGCGAGCTTCAAGCGGAGCTCGGTGGCCCAATCGGACGCGCGGATCTCCTCGGTCGTGATTTCCATCTGGCCTATTTCGACGCCCGGCCCCTTGGACATCGCACGAACAGCGCGGCGCCGGACGAGATCCCAGATCCGGCTGTGGCCTCGATCGTCCCAGCCCACCATCCAGTGAAGATCCGGGCTCGTCTGGACTTGCCACTTGCCAGGCTCCGCGACGAGCTGGACGAGCTGGCCTGTCGCGCCGTCGAGGATCGCGAGGCCGCTGTCGTCGGCCACCACGGAGTCGGTCCGGGGGCTCCATGCCCAGGGCTCGAGGGAAGCCGATCGCTCTCCGCGGCGCGTGGGAAACAGGAACTTTCCCCGGCGGCCGGTGAACGGGGTCCGCTCGGCGGGCCGAGCGCCCCGGACGCGCACGAGCTCGTGAGCGCGGCTGCCCTGAAAGAGGAGCGCGTCCCGCGTCGGGCCGAGGTAGACGATGGGGCCGAGATCCTCGATCTGCGCCGCGTTCTTCGCAGAGTAGACCCGCGCGCGCTCGATCCGCTGCTCGGGCTCCACCATCCTCCCGACCACCACCGCCTCGCCGTTCGGGGTGAAGCGGATGTCGTCGAGGAAAGGGCGCTCGTCGAGCGCGGCCTTGCCCAGGAACCGGCGCGCGCGAGGATCCCAGAGGCAGAGGAAGCTGTCGCCGAAGCTCGCGAGCGGCGCTCCCTTCGGGCCCATGATCGCGCCCATCGAGGCGGGGCAGGCCTCGTCGGTCAGCTCGCCGAGGTCCTTGTTCGCCCGCGTGTCGAAGAGCTTCATGGCGTGCAGAGAGCCCTCTATTCGGTGCATGGTGAGGCCGATCCCGTCGGGTCCCTCGTCCAGGAAGCCTTCGCGCGATCCCACGAGCGCGCCCGTCGCGAGATCCCATGTTCGCTCGGGGCCGCTGTCCTCGCCCGTGCGCAAGAGCGCTCCGCCAAGGAGCAGATCGACGTGCTCGATCCGGCCCGCGGTCTGGCCATCCGGGGCCCGGGGAGGGACGATGTGCCTCACGGCGCGGCGCTCGACGTCCCAGATGACGGCATGAGCGCAGTAGTCTCCGAAGCTCCCTGTGGATCCCACGAACAGCTTGCCATCGGGGCTGAACGCCATGGTTTGCCCGCACGAGGTCGCGTCGGGGATCTCGCCCAGAAGCTCGCCTGTGTCGGTGCGCAGGATCTGATAGACGCCCTCCGTGACGGTCTTGCCTTCGGGGCGAAACAGCGCGGCGAGCCGGCCGTCCTCGCTGAGCGCGTACTGCTCGACCCCCGCGGCGTCGAGGCGCGCCGCTTCCTGGAAGTCGCCTGTCTTCTGGATCACGAGATCTCCGCCCGAGAGGAACGCGAGCCGCGATCCGTCCCGCGACCACGAGAGGCCCCCATGGATCGCCGTGGCGATCCGGATCGTCGGGTGCGCGCCCGCGCCGTCGAACGCGCGTCGGGCGCCCTCGACGTCGCCGTTCGCGAGGAGCGCGGACGCCTCCGCGAGGGGGCGTGGAGCCGGCGCCGCGATCGGAGCGCCGGCGATGTCGGGACCGCTGCGCAGCATGCTCGTCGCGGCCGCCGTCGTGGCCGCGAGCAGAGCGGCGCCGATCGCCGCGTGGATCGCGTCGAGCCTGCGTGGGTTTCGTGCCATGGGGGCAGGATACGCGCACGGCCGCCGGGGGATTCCAAGAGGCTTGTCGCACGAGAGCTACGCGCTCCCTGTCGACGTCAGCTTCGACACGAACCTCCTCGTATGAGCGAGGCTCCTGCTTGACGGGCGCCCGCTGCCGCGGTCTTCTGCGCCGCGCGTTCCGCCCCGCCCAGGCCCAAGCTCGACACGGGACAAGATGTTCAACTTCACCTCTCGCCGCATCGCCTCGCTCACCGCCGCAACTGTCTGGCTCGTCTCTGCCTGCGGGAGCGCGCCCGCGCCTGAAAAGACGGCGAACGACGCCCCGCAGACTCCCCCCGCCGAGACGGCCGCCGCCGCGCAGGTCGAGGAGAAGGCCGCCCCGCAGCCCGCAGGCGCGCCCGCCCCCGAGACGACCGTCGCCGTCGCCGCCGCGGCGGCACCGGCGCCCGAGCCCGAGCCCGAGCCGGTGGCCGTGAACGGCGGCTGGGTCTTCAAGAAGAAGCTCCCGGCCGTCGGCGCCAGCGCGCTCGAAAAGGAGTCCACGGCCATGGGCATGAACATGTCCATCACCCCCAAGGCGGGCGCCAAGGCAGAGAAGCTCGTGATGGTGGACAACGCCAAGATCGAGCGAACGGTGGAGGTCCTCGCCGTCTCCGCCGATGCCGTCACGAAGGTCAAGGTCAGCTACAAGTCCTACGAGACCACGAAGACGAAGAACGGCGCCGACGAGCCCGGAAAGGTGAGCCTCGCCGGCAAGAGCTACGTCGTCGAAGCCGCGGGCGGCACCACGACGGTGACGACGGCGGACGGCGGCGCTCCGCCGGCCGACGAGGTGAAGGCCGTCAAGAAGCAGTTCAAGAGCCTGGGCCGGCCGGACTCGCTCTCCAAGGCGCTCCCGGACACGCCCATCAAGGTCGGTGATCGCGTCGACTCCGTCGCCGAGGGCCTCAAGGATCGCATCAAGGAGGACGAGGGCGGCAAGGAGAAGGTCACGGTGAGCAAGGCTGTCGTCAAGCTCACGGCCGTGAAGGACACGCCCGCCGGCAAGGTCGGCGTCTTTGAATACAGCTTTGATCTGGCGATCGACGTGCAGATCATGGTCGTCAAGATGCCCGCCAAGGGGGTGGCGGAGATCCGCATTCGGGACGGCGCGCCACTCCACATCACGATGAAGGCGCCCCTCACCATCTCCGGGTCTTCGGTCGGCAAGGTGACGGGCACCGGTCAGGCCGACATGAGCATGACGCGGGAGATGAAGTAGGGGCGAGCCTCCGATGGGCACGACCTGACGGCGATCAAGGGAACTTCGTCGCGCACTCGCCGACTTTCAACGACTGGGCCGTGAGGTCGGTGAGCACCTGCACGAGGGCGTCGACGCCGGGCGGGACAGGCACGCACGCATCGGGGGAGCTGCAGGACGCCCCGCCGGAGCAGGCGGCGCCCACCTGGAAGCCCTTGCCGTCCATCACGAAGAAGACGTTCGAGCCGTCGTCGCAAGTCTGGTCCTCGCCATAGAGTGACACCGACCCGGCGAGCGCCGCGACGACGTCCGGGTGCGCGAGCGCCTGCTCGACGTCGTGCACGGCGACAGGGGCCGCGTCGCACCCGCCGATCTCGAGGGAGCACGACTCGGAGGTCGGGGGATTCGCCGACGTCTCGGTCCGCGTGAACGTGAAGGTGCGGCAGGCCGCGAGCTCGCTCGTCGCCGTGTACGGGACGAAGCCGCCGCTGGTCCCCCACGAGAAGCTCTTGGCAAGGCAGTCGGTGCAAGCGACAGAGGTCGTCGTGGCGCCGCCCTCCCCGCCCGCGCCTCCTGTGCCACCTGTGCCGCCCCAGGATCCGCTTGTCACGGTGCCTCCACACGCGACGAGCCCGGACACCGCGGCGGCGAGAACGAAGTGCTTCATGGCGGCATCCCAAGCAGCGTCCATGCCGGAGCTCCCGCCCCCCGCGGAGCGACGCCCCCACGACCGCCGGCGGCCGCTACTGCGGGAGCACCGCCCGCGCGCGGGCCATCCCTTGCGCGACGTTCCGCGCCTGCTCGGTCGGCACGTCGACCATCAGCTCCAGGACGCCGTCCTTCGCCGAGAAAGAGAGGACGACGCCCGTCGTGCCGGCGAGGTCCTTGAGGCTCTCGGCCACCGGGTTCTTGCCGCCGAGAGAGGCCCGCTTCGCCATCTCCACGGGGGAGATGTAGAAGATCCCGACAGGGTCCTTGACGGCGAACTTGAAGGCGCGCACCGGACCAGCAGCCTTGTCCAGACCGCCTGTCACCTTGCCTCCGAGGAAGGCCTCCAGCGTCTTCCGCGCCTCCTTGCCATAGCCGATGATGCCGAGATCCTTGGAGACGGCCATGTGGTAGTTCCAGAAATCGCCCATCGCGTCGCCGAAGGGGCCGAGCTGGGTGAGCGCGCTCTTGCCCTTGTCGTATTTGACGTCGACCGTGTCGACCGGGACCGGGCCCAGCTTGTACGCATTCTGCTTGTATTCTACCGTGATCCCCGTCTTCTTGAAGGTCTCGATCGTGTCCTTGTCCTTGAACGCGTCCTTCGATTTCCGCATCGCCTCGCGCAGCTTGGCCTCGTCCCGCACCGATAGCAGCGTCGTGAGCGACAGGCCGTCTCCCGCGAGGGGCTTGTGCACGGCGACGGCCATCTCCCCGGCGGTCGCCTGGAAGTAGTCCTTCATCACGTGGGCGTATTCTTCAGGCACGTTGCCCCCGTAGCCCACCGACATGGCCCATTCGACGAGCCGCGTCGTGAGGCCGTCGACGGCGTCCGGGTTGGTGCTGAACGACGCGAACATCGGCGCGTCCGCGGGCAGCTTCGCGAGGAGCGTGTGCGGGCGCGGCTCGATGGCCTTGAACGACTTCTCGAGGGCCGAGTCCGCCCTCGGGTGGAGCTTCAGATCGAGCAGCACGCCGTCGTCGACGAGCCTGGGCAGGGCCTCGATGCGGTCGAGCTCCTTGAAGGTCGTCACCATCCACGTGAAGACGCGCTGCTGCACCTCGCCCTGCGCGCCCGGCATCGCGAAGGGCGACGCGAGGATCTGCTGCTTGGCCTGCACGAGCATCTCGTCGATGTCCTTGGCGTACAGGGTCGCGACGTTCTTCGCGGAGAGGAAGAAGGCCTGTTCCTCCGGCACGGTCGCGCGCGCGAGGGCCGCGAAGGTCTCGCGGTTCGGCTCGAACTGCTTCTTGTCCCAGGTGACGACCATCGCCTCGTCGATGAAGTTGAGGCAGATGGAGCGCCCGAGATCGTCGCGGTAAGTGAGCGCGTTGCCCTCGTCGCGCTCCTTCCGCGCGGCGGGGAGCGACGCGAGGAGCTGGTCCTTGTTCGCGAGCGTCACGACGATCGCGACGCTCGCCTTGGGCATGCCCTTGGGGTCGAAGAGCGCCACGCGCGCGGGGCGTTTCCAGTCGATCCCGTCCAGCCTCGTGAGCGCCATCTTGGCCCGGAGCTGGTCCTTCGCGGCGTCGAGCAGCGAGGGGATCATCGGGGAAATCTGGCTCAGGAACGCCTGCGCGCCTGTCGAGAGCTTCTCCATGTTGTCGGCCCCGCCCCACGCGATCATCTGCGCGGGCGCCTGGAGCTGCCCGATCGGCGCTGTCTTGGCCTGGAAGACGACGACGGGCGGCGGCTCGGGCGCGGGGGGCTTGTCCTCGCCGCAGCCGGAGAGCAGGGGCGCGAGGCCGAGCACGAGGGAAGCGAGGACGGCGAAGGGGCGGAGCGAGCGCATCGGAGCGAGCCTTTCGGGACGGCCGGTCGTCGCCGGCCGATCGAGCAGGGCGCCTATACCACGGCCGTTTCCCGTTTGCGCGACCGTCGCGCCGGCCCGCCGAAACTGGAATCGAGCGTCGGACCTCGGCGTACGATGCCCCCGTGAAACAGGCGCCTGCGCACTTCCACGGGTCCGAGCGAGCAGATCAGGGGGCGCGAACGGCGTCCTCCCGGCCTCCCTGCCCCGTCCCCACCGCGTCTCCGCAGCGCCCCGCCGCGCGCATTCTCGTGGCCGCGCCGCTCCTCGCGGCGATCCTCGCCCTCGTGACGGGGGCTGTCGCGGGGTGTGGAGACGGCGCGGCGGGGAGCGGCGCCGCGGGCACGACAGCGGGCCTCCCGGCCGTCGGCGAGTCGGCGACGGCGTCCGCTTCCGGGCCGGCCCCTGCGCCGCCGCGCGCGCACGTCCCGCCTCCGGTGCGCGAGGGGGGCGCGCTCGCGCGGGCCGCGGAGGGAGATGGCCTGTTCCTCGCGGACGAGGATCACGGCGTCGTGCGGCGGTTCGCGCTCCCGGATCCGGCCGGATCGAAGGCGATCGCGCGCGAGATGCCGGGCCGCCCGGCGCAGGTGCTCCCGCTCGACGGGCGCGTGCTCGTGACGATCCGCGATCCGGGGCTCCTCGTCGTGCTTCGATCCAGCGGCGATCAGGCGCTCTCCGAGGAGGCGCGCATCGCCGTGCCTCCGGACGCGTGGGGGATCGCGATCACGCCGGACGAGAAGGTGGCGCTCGTCACGAGCGCGTGGACGCACGCGGTGACGGCCGTGGATCTCGACGCGCGAAAGGTCCTCTGGTCCATCGATGTCGCGCGCGAGCCGCGCGGCGTCGTGATCACGCCGGACGGCGCGCGCGCGTACGTCACGCACCTCGTCGGGGAGGCGGTGACGCGGATTGACGATCTCCGAGGCGCCCCGCGGGCCGGGAGAGTGCCACTCCTCCGGGAGGGGAAGAAGGGCCCCGCGCCCAGGGTCGAGCCGGCCCCGCGCGGGGGCTCGCTCGCGTATTCTGCCCTCCTCTCGCCGGACGGCTCGCGCCTCTTCGTGCCGCGCCACGGGGTGGGCGGGTTCGGTCCGACGCGGTGGTTCGGCGAGCCGGAGGTCACCGTCCTGTGGACGAAGGACGACTCGCTGCTCCTGCCGCCGGCCGCTTCGTATTACCAGAGCGGCAAGTGGGTCATGGAGAACGGCTCGCCTTTCGGGATCTCCGGCGAGGGACTGCCCTCCTTCGAGGTGGCGCGCGCGGCGGTGTTCCGGAGGAGCACGAACAGCTTCTTGATGGCCAGCGAGGCGACCGACGCCGTCCTGGAGCTCGACGCCTGGAGCCTCCGCCCGTCGGAGCAGCCTCTCCGCGTCTTCCGCACGGGTCGTCACTACGAGGAGCAGGCCCAGGCCGCGCGCCAGGGCGGCGCGCCCACCGGGGTCGCCCTCTCCGAGGACGAGCAGACAGCCTATGTCTTCTGCCGATCGACCTACGATCTCGTGAGCTTCTCGCTCCGCGCCGACACCGAGCCCCCGTCTCCTCCTGTCGCGGAGCCGCAGAAGAGGGCCGATCCCATGACGTTCCTGCGGATCGCGGAGGATCCCCTCGGAGAGGACGCGTCGGTCGGGAGGCGGCTCTTTTACACGGCGATGGATCCGGAGGTCACCGACGCCGTCTCGTGCGCGACGTGCCACCCCGAGGGCCGGGACGACGCCTTCGTGTGGACCGAGGTCGAAGGCACCCAGTTCCTCTCGCTCCCTTTCATCCAGGGCTTCGCGGTCCGGGGCGCGCCCCGCCAGACACCGATGATCGCGGGCCGCGTGGCGGCCGAGGGGCCGTACGGGTGGCTCGCCGAGAGCCCCAACCTCAAGAGCCGCATCATCGCCGGGTTCGGGCTGCACCGCTGGAACGCCGAGACGATCCCGCGGAGCAGCGAGAGGCAGCGCGACTCCACCGCTCCGGGGGACCCCAAGCGCAAGCACCGCGGCGAGCACCTCGCGCTGTTCATCCGCAAGGGGCTCGTCCCGCCCCCCGCCTCGTTCCGCGCGCCGGCCGACGTCGTCGCGCGCGGAAAGGCCGTCTTCGAGGACGAGAAGGTGGGCTGTGCGGGCTGCCACGTACCGAAGACGGACTACACGAACAGGGCCGCCGTGGCGCTTGCCGCGGGGCTCCACAGGCCCGCGGGCTTCGAGGATCCGCCCTCGACGGCGTACAAGACTCCGTCTCTGCTCCACGTCGTCGGGACAGCCCCTTACTACCACGACGGCTCGGCGGAGACGCTGGACCAGCTCGTTTTCGAGAATGGCAATCGCATGGGCAAGACAGCCCACCTCTCGGACGCCGACAAGAGCGCGCTCGTGGCCTTCCTGAAGACGATCGGCACGGGGCCCCTCGCGGACGACGGGAGCCCCCTGCCCGTC
>WBZX01001702.1_pt1 | contig 16114 bp, 13 predicted proteins | sample 5204211 | NCBI WGS metagenome assembly WBZX01 (sample SAMN12344362, study PRJNA552823) | activated sludge metagenome | biome: Activated sludge suspended growth; feature: Nitrification reactor; material: Wastewater; isolation source: activated sludge from nitrification reactor of wastewater...
GTCGCACCCGCTGGGGCGCGCGCGAGCTGCCGGGGCGCATCGCGTTCACGGTCGCGCCCGGTGATCGCGTGATCGTCGAGACCCCCGGCGGCGGCGGATTCGGCCCACCGCGCGGCGACACACCCGCGTAGGCCCCGTCCGCACCACCACGCGTCGCAGGGAGATCCCGTGCGCCGCGGCCCGACGAGAGCGGAGGCGGCCCGCTTTGGCAACGGCGTGGGTTTTCAGCTACGGTCCGACCCGCAAGATGCTGCACGCGCTCATCCCGTACATCCACGTGCCCGACTACACGCTGGTCAAGGACCTGCCGTTCGTCGGGCCGCTGAAGCTGCAGGTCTTCGGGCCCCTGGTCGCCGTCGGCGTGGTGCTGGGCTGGAAGCAGTGCCTCAAGTACGCCAAGGTCCGCGACATCGACGAGTTCTTCTTCCGCGACTACCTGTTCTGGATGCTGGTCTTCGCGTTCGTGATCTCGCACTGGGTCAGCGTGTTCTTCTACTTCCCGGACCAGGTTTGGGAGAACCCGTGGGTGGTGCTGGCGATCTGGAACGGCCTGTCGTCGGTGGGCGGCTTCTTCGGCGCGTTCATCGGCATGATGTACTACCTGAGGAAGCACAAGCAGCCGGTGATCGTGTACGCCGATGCGACGATCTTCGGCCTGCTGGTGGGCTGGTGCTTCGGTCGCGCGGGCTGCTCGCTGGTGCACGACCACCCGGGCCAGATCGTGCCCGAGGGGACCTTCTTCGCGGTCGGCCCGTGGCCCGACGGCAGCTTTCGCTACGACCTCGGGCTCATCGAGTTCTGCTTCGCGGTCACGCTGTGCACGCTCATCTACTTCGTCGGCAAGCCGCTGCAGCGCAAGCCCGGCTGGCTGGTCGGCACGGTGGTGATGGCCTACGCGCCGTTCCGCTTCCTGCTCGACTTCATGCGCGCCACCGAGATCTCGACCAAGGTCATCCCGACCCCGGACGCGCGCTACTCGGGGCTGACCACCGCGCAGTGGTTCTGCATCGCGTTCTTGCTGGCCGGCATCTACCTGGTGTTCTTCCGCAAGCCGCAGCCGAACGACACCGCGTACTTCAAGGACAGCGAGCGGCGCACGCGGGAGGAGGGCGACAAGCCCGACGCCAAGCTCGCGGACAAGGCCGCGGCCCCGGCCAAGACCGCCGACGCCCCGAGCCCGACGAAGGCCGCCGAGCGCGACGACGACGACGACGCGCGTTCCGGCGCAGACGCCTGAGATCCCGCGCGAACGTGCGTCCGCTCGAGGCCCGCCCCGGCGCGTGATCGCGCTCGGGCGGGCCTTCGTGCGTTCGCGCGGCGATATGCCCCAGCGCTGCTGCAACCGGGCGTGCACACCCGCGTCTTGCTCCCTCGAACGGGCGGCGAGTCCACGTGGCGGCGGGCGTGACCAAGAGGGTGCGATGACGCTCTCCTCGCGGCCACGCTCCGCTTGCCTGGACTTCGCGCCGACCCCCGAGACCCCCGAACCAGGAACCCCCGATGACCCGCACCGCCGCACTGCTGTCCCTCGTCGTCCTCACCGCCGCACCGCTGGGCTGCCAGAAGAAGGACAAGGAAACCAAGAACCCCGACGACGCCGCCGAGTCCGACAAGGATCCGCTCGAGGAGCTCAAGGGCATCCCCGTCGCGATCCAGGCCGAGGTCGATGGCGTGCTCAAGCCCATCACCGACGTCGACGTCGTCATCGATCAGGTCACCACGATGCCCGAGCGCCTCGGCGTCGATCCCAAGGGCCTGCGCGCGATGGCCTCGGCCTCGCTCAAGGACGGCACCATCGCGGTGAACCTCGACATCGGCGCCGATGCCAAGGCCGAGATCGAGGGCGTGCTCGCGACCATCAAGGGCATCGGCATCGGCCTCAAGGAGACCCCGCAGCGGGTCCCCGTCGCCGCGAAGAACATCGTCGCGCAGGGGGCCAAGGCCGCCGCGCTGGTCGCCAAGCTGACCGCGAAGTTCCAGGCCAAGCTCAGCTCGCCCTTCACCAAGGCCGAGGAGAAGCTCAAGATTCAGGCCGACCTCGACGCCGTGATGAAGCTCGACGTCGACATCAAGACCACGGTGAACGAGGCCAAGTCGACCGTCATGGGCCTGCCCGCCAAGGGCACCGAGGCGCTGGCGAAGATCACCGCCGCCTTCACCGCCGGGTGAGCGCCGCGCCCTGGAGTTGGCGCGTTTGGAGGCGGCCGCCGGTGAATCCTGCGGCCGCCACCGTCCCGAGCAGGCATTTCGCCCCTTGTCGGCGCGCTCGGCTTTGGAGTAGTCCTGGATCGTGATCGCGTCGCGCGTCGTTGTCCTGGGGAGCCTCGGGGCCCTGTTGCCAGCGGTGGCCGCCGCCAGCAACGGCACCCACCCGCGCACGCCGGTGGTGTGGAACGACGTGCCGTGCATGACGCTGCACGACCGCAGCGCGAACGCGACCTTCCATCTGCCGTACGACATCCCGATGGAGGACACCGAGGTCACGGCCGACGAGGTGGCGGACAGTCGCACGCACCAGTTCTTCGCCTACTGTCGGCCCCACCACCCGCAGGACTTCCTGCCGAGCTGGATCACGCAGGACGACATCGACGCGGCGGTCGCGAAGAACCTGCTGATGGCGGGCACCGTCGAGCCCCAGGACCTGCTGACCGGCAACCCCGCGTGGGATGGCTGCTGGTACCGCATCATCGGTGACGACGAGCGCCGCCCGATCACGTTCGCGTCGGCGTCCGCGGGCGTCGACTGGGACACCAGCGCGGTGCCGGCCGGGCCGTACACGCTGTACGGCTACACCTACGAGCCGGTGTTCAACATCTGGCACCTGCGTCCGGGCGTCGTGAAGGTCTTCGACGGCGACCCCGATGCGATCGGGCCCGCCGGCGCGGTGATCACCGGCGAGCTGACGCCGTACAAGAACGACAAGGTGATGATCGAGGGCTGCGTCGACGCGCTGCCCGGCACCACCTTCACGGCTTCGTGGGCGTTGACCGACGCCGAGCCACAGTGGGTGCCGTACCTCGAGGACGCCGCGATCGACGGCGACGCGTGGAGCTTCGAGCTGACCCCGCCCGAGGGGATGTGGGGCGAGTCCGCGATGATCCGCATCGACTTCGTCGATCCGATGGGCCGCGAGTACACCACGTACCAGGCCGATCCGATGCTGGTGATCAACGCCGACAACCCCGACGCGTGCGATCAGGGCGGCAGCTTCATCGGCACGCCCTGCGACACCAGCGGCTCGGACTCGGGCTCGGGCACCGGCGACGACGCGGGCGCCAGCTCCGGCGGCAGCGGCGAGTCCGGGGCCACGGCGACCGGCGGCAGCGCGAGCGCCACCGGCCAGCAGACCGGCGGTGACGACGGTGGCGGTGCCAGCGGTTGCGCGTGCACGCATGGCGACGCAGCGCCGGGCTGGGCACCGTTTGCGCTGGTCACCGCGGTCGCGGCCGGTCGACGTCGCCGTCGCTCACCATAGCCACGCGGCCCCGCGCACGCCGCTGGCGTCGCCGTGCACCGGCGTGCGAACGGTGACGTCGGCGTAGTCGCAGAACATGTGCGCGCCGATCTGCGCCCGCACGCCCTCGCACAGCCCCGGCAGCTGGCCGACGCCGCCGCCCAGCACGATCACGTCGGGGTCGAGCACGTCGACGACGGTCGCGAGCGCGCGCGCGAGTCGATCGCAGTGCCGCTGCAGCGACGCGATCGCGATCGCCTCACCGCGCTGCGCCGCGGCCACGATGGCCGGCACGTCGAGCACCGCCGCGCCGCCGCTGCGGCGATGATCCGCGAGCAACGCGGGCCCCGACAGCCACGCCTCGATGCAGCCGTGCTTGCCGCACCAGCACGCGGGCCCCGGCAGCTCGTCGCCGCTCGCCCACGGCAGCGGGTTGTGGCCCCACTCGCCGGCGATGCCGTGGGCACCTGCGCGCACGCGGCCATCGACGACCACGCCGCCACCGCAGCCGGTGCCGAGGATGACGCCGAACACGATCGATGCGCCCTGCCCTGCGCCGTCGGTGGCCTCGGAGAGCGCGAAGCAGTTGGCGTCGTTGGCCAGCCGGACCTCGCGGGCGAGCGCCGCGGCGAGGTCCTGCCGCAGCGCGCGACCGTTGCACGCCTGGGTGTTGGCGTTGCGCACCAGGCCCGTGCGCGGCGAGATCGATCCCGGGATGCCGACGCCGACGGTGCCGGTCGCACCGAGCTCGCGCTCGGCGTCGCGCACGAGGCCTGCGATGGTCGCCACGATCGCGTCGTAGTCGTGGGCGGGCGTGGCCACGCGGCGTCGCAGCCGCGCGCCACCGCCATCGTCCAGCGCGAGGATCTCGGTCTTGGTGCCGCCCAGGTCGATGCCGATGCGCACGAGCGCGAGGAGCATCGCACGACCCGGCGCAGCCGCGCCCACGCGTGCGCGCGGCTTGGCTATGCTCGGCCGCACATGAACCGCTGCACGGTCGCGCTCGTCCTCGCCCTGGTCGCCTGCGGAGGCACCGACGCCAAGCCCGACGCCACGGGCGCGACGAAGGCCGACGCGACGACGCCGGCCCACCCCGGCAAGACGTCCGACGCCAAGCCCGACGCCAAGCCCGACGCCAAGCCCGAGGCCGACGCGGCCGCCAAGGCGGCCGCGAAGCCCGACGAGCCCGCGCCGACCACCGCCGCGCCTGCGCCAGCGCCCGAGCTGCGCAGCTGGAGCTTCGAGGACGACGCCGTCGATGCCATCGCGAAGGGCTTCCGCGTGGTCGCGGTCGGCGAGGTCGTCGACCCACCGGCGACGTGGGCGATCGTCGAGGATGCGGAGGCCCCGTCGCCACCGCACGCGTTCGGCGTGACCAAGACCGTCGGCACCAACAAGAGCTACAACCTCGCGCTCGTCGAGGGCACCCGCTACGGCGACGTCGAGCTCAACGTGATGCTCGCGGCGCGCAGCGGCAGCAACAACCAAGGCGGCGGCGTCATGTTCCGCGCCAAGGGCGAGGCCGACCACTACATCGCCCGCTACAACCCGGTCGAGAACAACTTCCGCGTCTACGCGCTCATCGGCGGCGCGCGGGTCGACATCGCCGCCGCGCCGCTCGAGCTCGACCCCAAGGCCTGGCAGGCGCTGCGCGTCACCATGGTCGGCGATCACATCGAGTGCTTCGTCGACGACAAGCTGGTGGTCGCGGCCGACGACAAATCGCTGCCCGAGCCGGGCATGATCGGGCTGTGGACCAAGGGGGATGCGGCGACGGTGTTCGACGACCTCACGGTCGCCGCGATCGCGCCGCGGTGAGCCGCAAATCGGCAACGCCCGGTCGCGCGCGGGCCGGGCATGGAGCGGGCAGCCAGCTTCACGTTGGTGCTCGAGCGCTGCACCTCCACGCTCACGCGCTACCATCAGGTGTCCTGATGCTCCGTGTGAATCATCCGCACGCACGCCGACGAACTCGAACATCGGCCGCGTGCATGATGACGGCCTGCCTCGGCGTGATCGCCTGCGGTCCAACCCGCGGCCCGGACGACGGCCACGAGGCCGAGCGCTATGCGGATGCGATGTGCGGGGCGCTCGACGACTGCGGTTGTCAGCCGCGCTATGGCGATGCCGCGGCGTGCCGCGAGAGCTTGGCCGATGCGTTCGCACGCTCGCACGCGGCTGGTTTCGTGATCGATCACGATTGCCTCGACAGCGTGCTGTCGAGCGAGGTGCTCGGCGATTGTCGCGAGACGACGCACTGGCCGTTCGTCGAGTGGAACTGCGCCGTGCTGCACGGTCGCAAGGGCGAGGGGGCGAGCTGTGATGCCGCCGGGCTCTACGCCGTCTCGCCGTTCCGCGTCGACGAGTGCGCCCCCGAGCTGCGCTGCGCGCAGGGACGGTGTGTCTCGCTCGAGAACTTCCAGCCCACGCCTCCAAAGGCGCAAGGGGACCCGTGCGTGGCGAGCGAACCAGGGTCGTGCATCTTGTCCGGTCTGACCTGCAGCGCGCAGGGTCGCTGCGCGGTCGCACCCGCCGTCGGTGAAGCTTGCGACTCGAACCTCGCGTGCGTCTCCGGGACGTACGGGGCCGGCGCTCCGAACGTCTACTGCCGCGGCCTCGGCAGCGCCGAGGTCGGCATCTGTGCCGTGACGCTCACCGAGGGCTCGCCCTGCGATCCGGCGGACAGCTTCGCGTGCGACGGCGAGCCGATGTACTTCGGGTGGTGCGATCCTTCGACGGCGACCTGCCGCAAGCAGGCGCCCGCCGTGTGTCTCGCCGACCAGAACGTCGCGGGCCTCCGCCTCGGCGCCGGCGACATGCCATGACGACACACCGGCGCGAGCGGGAAGATCGCTCACGCCGGCCGAGCGCCCCTCGCCGCGCTCAGGTGTGGAAGCGATCAGCGCGCACCGTCGTGTCGACGAAGCGTGGCGCCGAACATCGTGCCGATGTGAGCGGCGTCGATCGTCGCCCGCGGTGAGCGTTCGGCGAGCGAACGACCGCTCACAGCGGGACCGGCAACGCGGCGGCCGCGGGCTCGTCGTCGCCGAGACAACATCGCGGGCCCGCCGTGCAGCTGAACTCCGGAATCGTCTCCGGTTCGCAAGTCAGACCCGCGTTGGGGTTCGGGACGTCGATCATGCAGTCCTGATCCGACGTGCCGTCCCAGCGCTCGGTGTGTCCCCAGCAGCGCACCACACCGCCGCGCAGCCGGGCGCAGGTCTGCTGGTCGGAGCCAGCCGCGATCCGCTCGACGAAGCCGCCCGCATCGATCGCGGCGCCGTCGCTGGGAAGCGAGCCGGGGCCGGTCGACTCGGTGGTGCCGACGCCGAGTTGGCCGACCTCGTTCGAGCCCCAACACCGAGCCTGCCCGCCCTCGAGCACCACGCAGGTGTGCGAGCCGCCGGCGCTGACCTGCACGACCGGCGCATCGAACTCGACGAGCGTCGGCTCGACGTCCTCGCCGGGCTCGTACGCCTGACCGGGTGCCGCCAGCGACCCGGCGCCCCAGCAGTAGAGCCGACCGCTCCCATCGATCGCGCACGCGTGCGAGCGGCCGACCGAAATACTCGATGCAGCCGAGTCGAGCTCGACCTGCGCGGGCGTCGGTTCGTCATCGCCCCAACACCACACGTCGCCGTCCTCGGTGCGTGCACACGATGCGCGACCACCCGCGGCGACCTCGACGGCGCGCGAGGGCAGCCGGATCTCGCCGATGGTCGCCGGTGGGTCCGCGTCGATCTCGTCGAGGTGCCCTTGACCGAGCTGACCGCTGCCGTTCTCGCCCCAACACCACACACCACCGCCTTGCGTGGCGGCGCAGACGTGGGCCCAGCCCACCGCGACGTCGACGAAGGGCTCGCCCACATCGGCGATCACGGGCTCGCCGGGTTCGTCCTGCGTGAGGAAGTCGAGCGCCGTGGAACTCGAACCCCAGCACGCCGCGCTGCCGCGACCCGTGAGCGCGCAGATCCAGCCGTCACCGACGGCGACGTCGATCGCACCGCCGGGCACGTCCACCACCGGCACCGCGTAGCGCCCGTCGCCGGGCCCCTCCCAATCCAGCGGCACATTCCAGATCAGAGATCCCCAGCAGCGCAGCTCGGCATCGTCGTCGATCGTGCAACCGTCACCACCGAGGGCCAGCGCCTCGCGGGGCGCCGGCTCCTCGGACGTCGTCGTGCAGGCCAGTCCGATGGCGAAGGTGATCGAGGAGATGCGTCTCATGGTGCGATCGCTCCAATCCACAGGTCGATGTCATCGTCGCCCGTTGGCGCCGGGCTGGTGCCGGCCAGGACCACGGTGCCATCGGGGCCCAGGGCCATCGCGCTCAGCTCGTCGCGATCCGCCGTCGCGCTCGACCACGTCCACGCGATCGACCCGTCGCGGCCGCGCTGCTGCGCCCACGGGACTCGAATGCCGTCGCGCCGCACGTGGCCACCCAGGACACCGCGTCCCTGATCATCGATCGCGACGGCGTTGACGGTGATGTGCTCGTCGCTCGTCTCCCGCGACGCCGGCCTGGGCGCCGGCGCAGGGAGTTCGAGCAGCCGCGTGCCCGCAGGCCTGTCGATGGCCAAGATTCGGCCGTCGTCGCCGACCGCGAAGGCCTGGACCCCGGGCGCCGACTGGCTCTGCCCTGGGACACCCTCGGCGTCGTAGCGGGTGATCGTGTCGTCCCCGGCGACCATGAAGCCGCCGTCGTTGGTCGCGGCGAGCGCCCGAATCGGATCGGGTGAGATCAGGGCGCGGCCGAGTTCGTGCCCATCGGCGTCGAACATGCGCAGCGAGCCCTCGACCTCGGCCACGATTCGATCGTCGAGATCGGTGACGATCACGTCCGTCACCGCGACGTGCTCGCCGTCGGCGAGCTTCTGCTCCCAGAGCAGCTCGCCGTCGGTGGAGTAGCTGGCGAGCACGGCGTCTCCCTGAAAGGTGTCGTACCGCGGCTGTTCGCGTTGCTGCCGACCTCCGACGATGAATCGGTCGCCATCGGTGGCGATCGCCAGCCAGCGATCACCGAACTCGTGCCCACTCAGGTCGATCCACGCCAGGTCGCCGTCCGGCCCGTACTTCGCGATGAACGCCCGCTCGTTGGCGCCTTGGCTGTCGACAGCCATGCTCCCGACGACGGTCGCGGAGCCGCACGCATCGACGACGAGACCGTCGACCCTCGTCCGCGCCCCACCGAGGTACATCTGCCGCCACCGCAGCGACCCCGGCGCGCACTCCGGGCAGGCCGGTTCCGCGAGCCGTTCGCATTGCAACTCCGCACTGTGACAGCCGGTCGATGCGAGCGCGGGCCAAGCGGCGTGGACGAGAAAGCACCATGCATGACGACGCAGTTCCATGTCGAACCAACCAACCTAGCCAACGCGACCAGGGTAGTCGGCACGGCGGGCCTGGTCAACGGCCGGGGACCACTTGGGGGCCACGGTCATTCTCGAACAGTCGACGCTCGCACGCTCGCATGGATGCTCCCGGCCGGATGCGGGCTGGCGAACGACGCTGCCGTCGAGATCACCACCGATGCACGAACTGCATCAACTGACACTTCTCGAAGCACTTGCTCGGCGCTCGCGCGGCCGGCGGCTGGTCGCTGCCTCGGCGTGATCGCTCGCGCCGGGGCAGCGCCCGTAGCGGCAAATCCTCAGGTGTGGAAGCGATCGGCGCGGACCGTCGTGTCGACGAAGCGCACCGTGCCGGTCGAGCTGCGCATCGCGAGGGTCTGCAGGTGCAGGCGATCGCCGATGCGACGCACGCCCTTGAGCAGCGGCCCCGAGGTCACGCCGGTGGCGACGAAGATGACCTCGCCGCGGACCAGGTCGGACATCGCGAACAGGCGATCGGGCTCGCTGACGCCCATGGCGATCGCGCGCTGACGCTCGCCGTCGTTGCGGAACTTGAGCCGGCCCTCGAAGAAGCCGCCCATGCAGTGCAGCGCGGCCGCCGAGAGCACGCCCTCGGGCGCGCCACCGGTGCCGCAGACCATGTCGATGCCGCTGTCGGGCAGGCAGGTCGCGACCGCGGGCGCGACGTCGCCGTCGCTGATGAGGTGCACGCGGGCACCGGCGCCGCGCAGCTCCTCGACCAGCTTCACGTGGCGGTCGCGCTCGAGCACCACGACCGTGATCTCGCTGATGCGACGGCCCTTGATCTCGGCCAGCGCGCGCACGTTCTCGGCCGGCGTCTTGCGCAGCGAGACCACGCCGATGCCCTCGGGGCCGCACGCGATCTTCTCCATGTACGTGTCGGGCGCGTTCAGCAGGTGACCGCGGGCCGCCACCGCCAGCACCGCGAGCGCGCCGGGGCCACCCTCGGCGCAGAGGTTGGTGCCCTCGAGCGGATCGACCGCGATGTCGACCTCGGGGTAGTTCTCGTCGGCCGAGCCGACGCGCTCGCCGATGTAGAGCATCGGCGCCTCGTCGCGCTCGCCCTCGCCGATCACCACGGTGCCGCTGACCGGCACGCGATCGAAGGCGGCGCGCATGGCCTCGACGGCCTTGGCGTCGGCGCCGTCCTTGTCGCCGCGCCCGATGAGGTGCGAGCAGGCGATCGCGGCGGCCTCCGTGACCCGCACGAATTCCAGCACGAGGCGGCGGTCCATCTTGGGCTCGAGTTCATCGTGGTGTTGGGTCATCGGCGGCTACCGTGAATAGCAGGATTCGAGCAGTGCGACCACATCGCGCGGCAGCCGTTCCGGACGGCCGTCCGCGAGCCGGATGCACGCGTGCCGGGTCTGCGCCCACAGCAGATCGATCGGGTGATCGAGGCCCTCGCGATCGCCGGGCTCGACCGTCACGAGGTAGTCGAAGTGCAGCCGCGCGCGCGTGAGCAGCGACACAGCACAGTGCACGGTCATGCGATCGTCGTAGCGCGCCGGCGCGCGGTAGCGCACCGCGACCTCGGTCAGCGGCAGCCCCAGGCCACGCGGCTCGAAGGTGGGGATCGCGAGCCCGACGCTGCGGCACAGCTCGACCCGCGCGAGCTCGAGGTAGCGCAGATATGACGCGTGGTAGACCACGCCCATCTGATCGGTGTCGGCGAACAGCACCCGCACGTGCGCGCACGGGCGCATGCGTTCGCGCGACAGCTCGGGGAGCAGTGGAGTCGTCATGGCGACGCCCGGACTACCACGGCCGCGAGCAGCGCGGCGCGTGCCCTGGAGGGGACGCCACCGAGGCCCGGCGGCGAACTCGTGCGCGACATCGTCACCGCGGTGGCGTGAGTTCGACATGAACCACTGGCCGATCGTCCTCCTCGCGAGCCTCGTCGTCGTCGCGCCGCGCGCCAGCCATGCTGCGCCTGCGCGCGCACTGCCGGAGCTGCAGCGGCGGATGCAGGCGGCGCCGCACGAGGTCGTGCCGGCGGCCCTGCAGGTGCAGGACCCCGCGTGGGTGCCGGTGCTCGAGTCGCTCGGGGTCCGCTTCCGCCGCGGCGACGCCGGCCTGCGCCGCGTCGGCCCCATCCACGCCGTCGACGCGCCCCCGGCCGTGCTCGAGCTGCTGCTGCGGCTGGGCTGGACGCTCGAGATCCCGCAGCGCGGTCCCACCGAGCCCGACCCGACCGACGTGATCGGCGTCGAGACCCAGACCTGGGCGCTGCAGGCGATGGGCCCATTGCCGAGCTCGGGGCCGACCGGCCGGGGCGTCACGGTGCTCGACGTCGATCAGGGCTTCGACATCTTCCACCCCCACGCGTTCGCGGCCGATGCGGGCGCGTGGACATGGGTCGACGTCGACGGCGATGGTCGGCTCACGCCCGGGATCGACGGCGTCGACACCGACGACGATGGGCTCATCGGCGACGGCGAGCGCTTGCAGCTGCTCGATCACAGCGATCCCCTGGCCCCCGCCGATGCGCTGTTCGATCCGACGGTCGACTATCTCTACCTCGACCTCGACGGCAGCGGCGCGCGCGAGCACGGGCCGCAATTCGGCGAGGCCACGCCCGGCTATGGCGAGCCGATGTTCCTGCCCGATGACGCCAACGGCGACGGGATCGTCGATGGCCACGAGCGCCTGCTGCAGCTGGGTTCGTCGCGACTGCGGGCGCTGCGTTCGGGTGACACGGTGTGGCGACGCGGCGTCGATCTGGTCGAGAGCGCGGGCATGATTCCCGGCACCAGCACCCATGCCACCGCGACGATGGGCGCCCTCGTCGGCGGGCAGGACCGACTGTTCCGTCGCCACCGCGGGCTCGCCGATGGGGTCGACCTGGTGTTGTTCGATCGCGCGGCTGCTGGTGATCCGGCGGCGTACGTCGAAGCCTTCGCGTGGGGCATCGACGACGAGGGTGCCGACGTGGTGCTGCACGAGTACGCGGGCTGGTCGACCATCCCGCTCGACGGCAGCGGTCTGCGCGAGCAGGCCATCGATGCCTCGAGCGCGCAGGGCATCGTGCACGTGTGTGCGGCTGGCAACCTGCGCCGCGCCGAACGCCACGCTCGCACCGTCGCACAGCCGGTCGCGTTCGAGTTCGACGTGCCAGCCTCGCCCCAGGGCACGCCGGTGTGGCTGACGCTGCACTGGCGCGATCCGGCGGTCGAGCTCGACTGTCGCCTCGACAGCCCCAGCGGGGCGTCCGCCGTGCTGACGCCGGGCGAGGCACCGGTGCTCGATGCGCTCGCGGTCGAGGTCACGCGCTGGGACACCGAGCGCGGCACCGCGATGCTGAACGTCGAGCTGCTGCCGCCGGACGGTCAAGACCTCGCGCTCGGCCGCTGGGCGATCTCCTGCACCCACGACGGGATGACACCGCTCACCGTCGATGCGTACCTCGCCGACGACGTCAGCTTCTGGACCCCGTTCATCGCCTTCGTCGATCCGGTCGTCGAGCAGACCATGTGCATCCCATCGACCAGCGACGCGTGCATCACGGTGGCCGCGTACGACCAACAGTTCCCGGACGTCGGCGGCGTCGGGGCGCTGGCGGCTTCGTCGAGCAACGGCCCGCGCATCGACGACGGGCGCACGATCGATCTCGCCGCGCCCAACGATCCGATCGTGCCGCTGGCCCACACCGACAACGGCTTCACCGTGGTCGGCGGCACCAGCTCCGCCGTGGTGTCGGTGACCGCCGCGGTCGCGCAGCTGCTCGAGCTCGATCCGCGCGCGACCCCCGAGCAGCTGCGCGAGCGCCTGCGGGCCGGCGCCGCGGCCGACGAGCACGTCGGGCCGGGCCCGTTCCCCCGCGACGACTGGGGCTTCGGCAAGCTGCGGGCGTGGGCCGCCGCCTCCGACGCGCCGCCGCCCGTCACACCGGACCTGCGGGCCCGCGCGCTGACGGTCGCGTTCGTCGGCGACGACGCCGGAGGCTGCAGCGCGTCGGTGCAGGTGCAGGACGTCGACTGGCCAGACGCCACCTTCCGCTGGGACGACGACTACGACGGTGCGTGGGACGGCGACTTCGAGCCCGGCGACACCCGCACGCTCGCCGTCGATCCCACCACGGGTCGCATCGCCGTGCGGGTCGAGTTCGGTGACGCCGGCTGGCGCGTGGGCGGTGCCGCGATCACGGCCGAGGCACCGGCATCGTGCTTCGACGACGGTGGCAGCGGTGGCAGCAGCAGCAGCAGCGGCAGCGAGGGCACCGGCAGCGAGGGCGCGAGCACCGACGACGCCGCCACCCTGACCGACGGCGAGCCCGGTGCCGACAGCTCGGGCGGCACCCCGGCTGCCGACGGCGATGGGAACGGCTGCGGCTGCACGCAGACGCCCGCGCGGGCCAGCGCGTGGGCGTGGTTGCTCGTGCTGGCGTGCCATCGACGACGACGGGCGTGACCGTCACCCACGACGGGACCTACGTGCCGGCGTCGTCGCGGAGATCGAGCGCGGCCCAGTCCGCTTCATCGAGCACCAGCAGCCGGCGCGAGCCATCCACCATCGTCATGCGCAGCTCCCACGAGGCCGCGACGCGCACGCACGCGAGCTCCGCGGCGTCCGCGAGCGCGCGACGGGCACGGACCAGGCTCGGCCGCACGCCGTCGCTGCGCACGTCGAATCCACGGCGCTCGATTGGTTCGACCGGGCCGAGGCGCTCCGAGCACTCGTGCGCGTCGAGGAATCGCGCGGCGAGCAGCCACGCGTCCTCGGGCCGCGTCCCCGTGGATGTGGGGTGATCGAGGCGCGTGATGTCGACCGCCCGCGGCACCGATCTCCCGGGCTCGGCGACGAGCTTGCTCAGCTCCGCCGCGAACGAGCAACGCCACTCGCAGTCCTTGCCGCTGCCCGACTCGAGCGTGCAGCGATACGCGCGCAGGTCGGGCACATCGAGCAACAGCCTCGCGATCACACGGTCCGCCGCACCGAGGTCGACCCAGAAGCGGCTGCCCCATCCGAGCGTCGTGACAACGCGTGTCGAACGCGAGGTCGCGTCGGTTGGATGCATGAAGTCGACCGCCATCGCCATGGTGACCCGTGCGATGGCAGACTGCGGGCGGGAGAACGGGCCGACGAGACTCGCCGTGTAGTGTCGCTGCATCATGGGGCGGACCCACGAGAGTGTCGCTCGGGGGTCGAATGATCCACGCGGGCGAGTTGCGGCGCGTCACAACCCGTGTGAGCCGAGACCGCGCTTTCGCCGATCCGCGGACGGCGGGCACCCTCTCGTGCTCGCCCCGCTCCCCGTCACCGCCGTGAGCGGCTTGCTCGCTAGCTTCCGCTGGGACGACGCCGACGACGGTGCGTGGGACGGCGACTTCGAGCCCGGGGCCCGCGCGGCCAAGGACAGCAGCTTGCCCCTTGCGGGCGCTCTGCCCCCCATGTCACGGTTGTGCTGCGGTGCAGAGGACTGCCGGCCGAGGGGCCTCGTGATGGACGTTTCGCGACCAAGACCGCATGCACGAAGGACACCCGCCTCGCCGGTACTGCTGCTGGTGTCGCTCGCCGCGTGTGGCCCACGAGCCTTCGGTCTGGAGTGCACTGATGAGTCGATAGCGCTCGCGACCCCGAAAACGCGGGCCGACATCGCCGCGCTGGCGCACATCTCGACGATCGACGACCTCTTCGTCGACGAGAGCGAGCTGGAAGACCTACACGGCCTCGAGTGCCTGACGACCATCGGGAGGCTGAGCGTGCGAGAGAACTCGCGCCTTCGCAGTCTGCGTGGGCTCGACAACGTGCAGGAGGTCGGGCCCGAGACATTCATGAACGGCGACTACTCCGCGTTGGTGATCAAAGGCAACCCGGTCTTGGAGACCGTCGCAGACCTTTCGTCGCTCGAGTACGTCTCCGGCGACCTCGAAATCAGCCACAATGACGGACTTCGCGAAATCGCGGGGCTCGAGTCGCTCGAATTCGTCCAGAACGTTCTATACGTGATGGACAACGCGAACCTCGAAGAGGTGCGGCTCGATACGTACCAAGGCACCGATCTTGAACGCACGGAGTACGCGGGAGGCATGTACATTCGGCGGAATCCGGTGTTACGAAAGCTCGACATGCCTCTGACACTCCACTCGGCCGCGCTCGAGATGAGCAACAACCCCCAGTTGCAGGATGCCACGCTCGCATATCAACGCTTTCCGAGAGCGTTCAACATCGCGTTCAATGCCGCGCTTACCAGCTTGCCCGCCGCATCTGAGCCGAACGACGACGTTCGGCTGAGAATTGGCGAGAACGCGACACTGCCGTCGCTCCGTGGGCTGGAGAACGCAACTGGCGGATCGATTGTCATTCACGCGAATCCACTGCTTACCGATCTGTCCGGCCTCGACAACCTCGCAACCTCGAGCCAACTCAGAATTGTTGACAACTTGCAACTTGCATCACTGGCAGCGCTCGACCCGGCTCGGAGCGGAAAGCTGTCGCACATCGAGATGGGCGCTGAACTCGAGATCAGCGGGAACGCATCCTTGGACGAGTGCGAAGCCCGGGCATTTGCAGACACGCTTGCTGCGACAACGACCGAGGTCCATCCAGTGGTCGCCGACAACCGCCCCAACGCAGCCTGCCCATGACGTCCTCGCGGCATGTGGGCCTCGCGAGCTTCGCGACCGAGCCACGCCGCGTGGCCGCGGCGCATGTCGTCCCGGCCCATCGCAGCGGTCGTCGCTTGCGGGCGGGACGCTAGGCAGCGCTGCTTCGGTCCGACGGGCTCGGCGGCGCAGGCGTCACGGCTCACGGCGTGTCTGGTCGCGGTTGTGGTGGGCCTGACGATCGCGGTGCTGGTGCGTACGCGCGCGCGGTGGCAGGGCCCGCGCCGGGCGCCGGGCCCCTATGGTCTACGGAGTCGTCGAGCGTCGAGCGTGCCGCAGGCCTCTGCTCGTCGTCGCCGATCTCGGTCCGCGTCTGCTGGCCACTCTGGCATGATCGCAGCTCGCCTCAACCCGCGGCACAGGGTGCCCTCCGGGATACCGCTCTCCGTCGCCAGCCGCGACACCGGCACCGCGCGCGGGCCCAGCAGCCGCGCCACCATCCGCGCTCTAACTGTTTCCGAGTACTCCTTCATCTCTCTTCATCGGTTCTCGCCCCGGGGTCAGATCTGCGGCCCTTCCACCTGCCGCGTGGAGGCTGCAACTACCCTGACAGAGGGGGCGGAGGGCCCGGGCGCGCTGTGACACCAACACGGCAACGCGGCGTCCAGCGGCCGCCGGATTGCGCCGAGGCACACACGCATTTCTCCTCGACCTTTTTTTCTTTCTTCCGACATCCTGTGTTC
>WBZX01001703.1_pt1 | contig 16105 bp, 12 predicted proteins | sample 5204211 | NCBI WGS metagenome assembly WBZX01 (sample SAMN12344362, study PRJNA552823) | activated sludge metagenome | biome: Activated sludge suspended growth; feature: Nitrification reactor; material: Wastewater; isolation source: activated sludge from nitrification reactor of wastewater...
GACCGCGAGGGCGTCGAGCGCGGTCAGGTCCTGTGCAAGCCGGGCTCCGTGAAGCCGCACAAGAAGTTCAAGGCCGAGGCGTACATCCTGACCAAGGAGGAGGGCGGCCGCCACACGCCGTTCTTCACCAACTACCGTCCGCAGTTCTATTTCCGCACGACGGACGTGACGGGCGTGGTGACGCTTCCGGCGGGCACCGAGATGGTGATGCCGGGCGACAACGTGACGGTCGACGTCGAGCTGATCACGCCGATCGCCATGGAGGAGAAGCTGCGCTTCGCCATCCGCGAGGGCGGCCGCACCGTCGGCGCGGGGGTTGTGGCCAAAATTACCGAGTAGAGTTCAACGGGCGATCTGGGCTCGACGTGCCCGCGCCGACCATTTTGAAATGGCAGAAGTCCGGCAAGCCGGACTTCTGCGCGGCGTCGGCGTCCTGCGGCAGCAGGTGGGTAAGGTGTGGCCAAGATCACGGAATAGACGATACGTCTGGCCTTAGAGAATGCACGGCGCCGGTGACACCCGTCACCGGCGCCGTTTACGTTTTCGAGCACGATCCGGAAGAAACGGCTGCGGACGGAGCGGCGCCGCGCTATGCTCGGCCAACCGCGCTTGAGGAGGCGATTCCATGCTGGTCGTGACCACCAATGATCTGGCCGGTTATCGGGTTGTTCGCTACCTGGGGCTGGTGCGGGGCCTGTCCGTGCGCTCGCGCAGCGTCGTCGGCAACCTCGGGGCCGCAATTCAGATCTTTTTCGGCGGCAACATCTCGGTGTATACCAAACTGGCCGAGCAGGCGCGCCAGGAGGCCTACGATCTCATGGTGGCGCACGCGCATGAGCAGGGCGCCAACGCGGTGGTGGCCATGCGCTACGACGCCAACGAGATCGCGGCGGCCGTGACCGAGGTGCTCGCCTACGGTACGGCTGTGGTCGTCGAGGAGGTCCGTTGAAAGACTAGTCGCGCCTGCTAAGTCGCGGGCGAGGCGGGGTAAAATAGAGTTCGGTCAGACTGGCGGCATGGACTTTGCCGCTGGCCTCAACTTGGCCGTGACAAACCCAGAAACATGGTCTAAGTATGCCGCCCCTGAGCATGGGCTCGAGGACGGCGTTCTCGCGTCGAAGGGGTGTAGCTCAATTGGTAGAGCGTCGGTCTCCAAAACCGAAGGTTGGGGGTTCGAGACCCTCCGCCCCTGCCAAGGAATTTCCAGCGGACCCGCGTCTAGGGCGGCGGGTCCGTTCGGCGTTTCGGAAAGCGGTGAGGGTCCCCCTGCCGTCCCGAAGGGCCGCTGACACGCCCGGGAACAACGTTTGATGGCGAAATACAATCCGCTCGAGTTCGTCCAAGAGGTACGACAGGAAGTCTCGAAGGTCACGTGGCCGACCTGGAAAGAGGTGTGGATCACCACTCTGATGGTGGCCCTCATGGTCGCCCTGGCCTCGATCTTCTTCCTGCTTGCGGACCAGACCATCGGCTGGCTGATCGGGCTGGTCCTTGGTATTGGCCGCTGATGATTGTTTGAGGGCGGTGGCAAGTCGGCGTGACTGGCCCACCCGGGGAACGAAACGCATCCTGCGTGCATAGAGACGGAAACATGGCTGCGACGAAGCGCTGGTACATCGTGCACGCCTACACCAACTTCGAGCGCAAGGTGGCCGATGCCATCCGAGAGCGCGCGAAGGCGGCGGGCCTCGATCATCTGTTCGAGGAGATCCTGGTGCCGACCGAGGAGGTCGTCGAGGTCAAGCGCGGCCGCAAGATCCAGTCGGAGCGCAAGTTCCTGCCGGGCTACGTGCTGGTCAAGATGCAGATGACCGACCCGGCGTTCGTGCTCATCAAGAACACCCCCAAGGTGACCGGGTTCCTCGGCTCCGACAACAAGCCGATGCCCATCTCCGAGGACGAGGCCATGCGCATCGTCCATCAGGTCAAGGAGGGCGTGGAGCGGCCGAAGCCGTCGATCAGCTTCGAGATCGGCGAGCAGGTCAAGGTCGCCGATGGGCCGTTCGCCTCGTTCCAGGGTCACGTCGAGGAGGTCGACGAGGAGCGCTCGCGCCTCAAGGTGGCGGTGTCCATCTTCGGGCGCCCGACCCCGGTCGAACTGGAGTTCGGACAAGTCGAGAAGATCGCGGGCTAGTCCCGTGTGGAAGAAGGGCCGCGCCGGTTTTGCGCGCGGCCGAAGCTATCGGCGCCTCTGGTGCCGGACGTGCGGGAGGGAGGCGGCTCGAAGGAGCCAAGTCCCGATGGACCGCTAACCCTGGGGGAAGGCCCGAGCGGCCGCTCTCCCACCAAAGGAAGGGGAGACTATGGCGAAGAAAATCGACGGCTACATCAACTTGCAGGTGCCGGCCGGGCAGGCCAATCCGTCGCCGCCCATCGGCCCCGCGCTCGGTCAGCGCGGCGTCAACATCATGGAGTTCTGCAAGTCGTTCAACGCCAAGACGAAGGACATCGAGCAGGGCACGCCGATCCCGGTGAAGATCACGGTCTTCTCCGATCGCTCCTTCACCTTCGAGATGCGCACGCCTCCGGCGTCCTTCTTCCTGAAGAAGGCGGCGAAGGTGACCTCGGGCTCCAAGACGCCGGGCCGCGACGTCGCCGGCACGGTGACGATGGACCAGTGCCGCGAGATCGCCAAGACGAAGCTCAAGGACCTCAACACCGACGACGTCGAGCAGGGCGCTCGCACGATCGCCGGCTCTGCCCGCTCGATGGGCCTCAAGGTGGTGGAGTAATCCCATGGCTCAGAGCAAGGCAAACGTCAGCCCCGACGTCATCAAGGCCACCCGTCTCGCCGGCGGCAAGCGCATGGCGAAGGTCGCCGAGGGCATCAATCGCGACAAGGCCTACTCGGTCGACGAGGCCGTGAAGCTGATCAAGTCGCGCGCCAAGGCGAAGTTCGACGAGACCGTCGAGATCGCCATGAACCTCGGCGTCGACCCCAAGCACGCCGACCAGATGGTTCGCGGCGTCTGCAACCTGCCGAACGGCTCCGGCCGCACGGCGCGCGTCGCCGTGTTCGCGCGCGGCCCCAAGGCTGACGAGGCCAAGGCGGCGGGCGCCGACGTCGTCGGAGCCGAGGATCTTGTCGAGCAGGTCTCGAAGGGCCAGATCAACTTCGACCGCTGCATCGCCACTCCCGATATGATGGGTCTCGTCGGCCGCCTCGGCAAGGTGCTGGGCCCGCGCGGCCTGATGCCGAACCCGCGCGTCGGCACGGTGACCATGGACGTCACCGGCGCCGTCAAGGGCGCCAAGGGCGGCTCCGTGGAGTTCCGCGTCGAGAAGGCCGGCATCGTCCACGCCGGCGTCGGCAAGGCGAGCTTCACCGAGCAGGCCCTGGTCGAGAACATCAAGGCCTTCATCGACGCCGTCGCCAAGGCCAAGCCGCAGGGCTCCAAGGGCACCTACATCAGGAAGGTGTCGCTGAGCTCGACCATGGGCCCGGGCGTCAAGGTCGACACGTCCGGCCTCGGCGTCGTGCTGCCGCACGCATGATGAGTGTGCTGCCGAACGCATGATGCGCCCGGCACAATGAATTCTGCGGGCGCCCTCGCGGTGCCCGCGCCACGAGCTTCCGCCGGCGCGCCGAAAGGTAAGCCGGCGAAAGACCCCGGAGCCGGCCGCCGCGTCGTTCGTGATGAGGCGGCAAGCTGCGGGACCTGTCCGAGATTGCGGGTGCCGGCTCCTCGCCGGCTTAATGCGCGCCCCGAGGCGCGGGCCAACATGAGACGGGAGACGACAACCCGGATTTCGCCTCTTCCCGAGGCCGGAGCCGGTTTGAGCCTTCTGGGTCAGCACCGAGCCGCTCCTAGAGCTGCCGGTCGGGACAGGACAGCGTCGTGAAGGGCGGGTAACCGCCCGCAGCGGCAAGGTGCAACCCGCGGGACCGGTTCGGGTCCCGCACCAAGGAGTGAGCAGGTGGATAGAGCCGCGAAAAGTGAGCTCGTGTCGACGCTCCACGGCGTGTTCCAGGACACGGGCGTGGTCGTTGTCGCCCACTATGCCGGCATGACGGTCGCCCAGATGACCGACTACCGCCAGAAGGTGAAAGCCGCTGGCGGCAAGGTCAAGGTGGCCAAGAACAGGCTGGCGAAGCTCGCGCTGAAGGACACGCCGTACGCAGGCATCTCCGATCTCTTCAAGGGGCCGACGGTTCTGGCCTACTCGAAGGATCCGATTGCCGCGGCGAAGATCGCCGTCACGTTTGCCAAGGGGAACGACAAGCTCGTCATCCTCGGCGGCGCGATGGGATCGACCGTCCTCGACGCGGGCGGCATCAAGGCGCTTGCCGACCTGCCTTCGCTCGACGAGCTCAGAGCCAAGCTCATCGGTCTCCTCAACGCGCCGGCGACGAAGATCGCCCGCACGATCAAGGAGCCGGGTGCCAAGCTCGCGCGCGTCGTCCAGGCGAAGGCCAGTCAGGGCGAAGCGGCCTGAGGGCAGCAGTGGACACGAGATGAAGGCTGGCAGCCGCGATGGCTGCCTGCGAATGACCCGAAGCTCAAAGGTTCAAACCGGAAGGAAATATCACCATGACCGATCTCGCGAAGATCGTCGACGATCTCTCCAAGCTGACCGTCCTCGAGGCCGCCGAGCTGGCCAAGATGCTCGAGGAGAAGTGGGGCGTCTCCGCCGCTGCCGCGGTGGCCGTCGCCGCTGTCCCGGGTGGTGGCGCCGCCGCCGCTCCGGTCGAGGAGCAGACCGAGTTCACCGTCATCCTGAAGTCGGGCGGCGACAAGAAGATCAACGTCATCAAGGAGGTCCGCGCCATCACCGGTCTCGGCCTCAAGGAGGCGAAGGATCTCGTCGAGGCCGGCGGCAAGACCGTCAAGGAAGGCGTCTCCAAGGACGAGGCCGCCAAGATCAAGAAGCAGCTCGAGGACCAGGGCGCGTCCGTCGAGGTCAAGTAGCGGCAACAGGCATTCGGCATTCGGCAGTCGGGCAAAATCCGAATGCCGATTGCCGGACGCCGACTGCCGGAGCCGCCGCGAGGCGGCGGCGCGAACGGTTTCCCGGAGGCTCCGCGAGGGTGATGCAACCCTCCGCCGGACCCTCCGGAAAGCCGTTTCAAGGCCCACACGATCCAGCGAGGGATGGCGGCCCTCGCTTGCAAGGTAAGGACGCGCGGCCTCGTCACCCGCGCGCAAACTGAGAAGGAGCGGACATGGCTGCTAAGTTCAACGGCCGCACGCGCATCCGGAAGAAGTTCGGCTCGATCCGCGAGGTCGCGGAGATGCCGAACCTCATTGAGGTTCAGAAGAGCTCGTACGATGACTTCCTGATGGTCAAGGAGCCGCCGGGCGGCCGTCCGGACGACCATGGCCTGCAGGCCGTCTTCAAGTCGGTGTTCCCGATCTCGGACTTCTCGGGCAAGGCGACGCTCGAGTTCGTGCGCTACGAGTTCGAGCCGCCGAAGTACGACGTCGACGAGTGCATGCAGCGCGATATGACGTTCTCGGCGCCGCTCAAGGTCAAGCTGCGTCTCATCGTGTTCGATGTCAACGAGGAGACGGGCTCGAAGTCGATCAAGGACGTCAAGGAGCAGGACGTCTACATGGGCGACATGCCGCTCATGACCTCGAACGGCACCTTCGTCATCAACGGCACCGAGCGCGTCATCGTCTCGCAGATGCACCGCTCTCCGGGCGTGTTCTTCGACCACGACCGCGGCCGCACGCACGCCTCGGGCAAGCTGCTGTTCGCCGCCCGCATCATTCCCTATCGCGGCTCGTGGCTGGACTTCGAGTTCGACGCCAAGGATATCGTCTATGTCCGCATCGACCGCCGCCGCAAGCTGCCGGTGACGACGCTGCTCTACGCGCTCGGCCTCGACGACGAGGAGATTCTGAGCGTCTTCTACAAGCACATCGTCATCAAGGACGGTAAGCACGGCTGGAAGATGCCGTTCGTGGCCGAGAAGATGCGCGGCATGACGCCGACGGCCGACCTCAAGGACGCCAAGACCGGCGAGGTGATCGCCAAGGCCGGCGAGAAGATGACGGCGCGCAAGGCGCGCGAGCTGGCCGAGGGCGGTTTGAAGGAGGTGCTCGTCTCCTCCGAGGATCTCGCCGGAAAGTACATCGCCGAGGACATCGTCGACCTCTCGACCGGCATCATCCACGCCGAGGCCGGCGACGAGCTCGACGCCAAGCTGCTCGCGGAGCTCAAGGACCAGAAGGTCAAGGAGTTCCCGATCCTCGACATCGACCACGTCAACATCGGCGCCTTCATCCGCAACACGCTCAACATCGACAAGAACGCCAACACGCAGGAAGCGCTGATGGACATCTACCGGGTCATGCGGCCCGGCGAGCCTCCGACCATCGAGGCGGCGACCAACCTGTTCAAGGGCCTGTTCTTCGACAGCGAGCGCTACGATCTCTCGGCCGTCGGCCGCGTCAAGATGAACATGCGCCTCGAGCTCGACGCGCCCGACACCATGCGCGTGCTGCGCCGCGAGGACATCCTGGCGGTGATCCAGACGCTGGTCGGCCTGCGCGACGGCAGGGGTGAGATCGACGACATCGACCACCTCGGCAACCGCCGCGTGCGCTCGGTCGGCGAGCTCATGGAGAACCAGTACCGCGTCGGCCTGCTGCGCATGGAGCGCGCCATCAAGGAGCGCATGTCGTCGGTCGACATCGACACCGTGATGCCGCAGGACCTGATCAACGCCAAGCCGGCGGCCGCGGCGGTGCGCGAGTTCTTCGGCTCCTCGCAGCTGTCGCAGTTCATGGACCAGACCAACCCGCTGAGCGAGATCACGCACAAGCGGCGTCTCTCGGCGCTGGGCCCGGGCGGCCTGACGCGCGAGCGCGCCGGCTTCGAGGTGCGCGACGTGCATCCGACGCACTACGGCCGCATCTGCCCGATCGAGACGCCGGAAGGCCCGAACATCGGCCTCATCAACTCGCTTGCCACCTTCGCGCGCGTCAACAAGTACGGCTTCATCGAGAGCCCGTACCGCAAGGTGCGCGACGGCAAGGTGACCGACGAGGTGGTCTACCTCTCGGCCATGGAGGAGATGCGCCACCACGTCGCCCAGGCCAACGCCGAGATCGACGCCCAGGGCCGCCTGACCGACGACCTCATCACCTGCCGCTTCTCGGGTGACGTGCTGCTCGTCTCCAAGGACAAGGTCGACTACATCGACGTGTCGCCGAAGCAGCTCGTGTCGGTCGCCGCGGCGCTGATCCCGTTCCTCGAGAACGACGACGCCAACCGCGCGCTGATGGGCTCGAACATGCAGCGCCAGGCGGTGCCGCTGATCAAGGCCGAGGCGCCGCTCGTCGGCACCGGCATGGAGGAGGTGGTGGCCCGCGATTCCGGCGCCGCCATCGCCGCCCGCCGTACCGGCATCGTCGACCAGGTGGACGCCACCCGTATCGTCATCCGCGCCACCGAGGAGCAGGACCCCTCGAAGCCGGGCGTCGACATCTACCGCCTGCGCAAGTTCCAGCGCTCGAACCAGAACACCTGCATCAACCAGCGTCCGCTGATCAACGTGGGCGACAAGGTGGTGGCCGGCGAGATCATCGCCGACGGTCCCTCGACCGACCTCGGCGACCTCGCGCTGGGCAAGAACGTGCTCGTCGCGTTCATGCCGTGGATGGGCTACAACTTCGAGGATAGTATCCTCATGTCGGAGCGTGTCGTCTCCGATGACATCTTCACCTCGATCCACATCGAGGAGTTCGAGGTCATGGCCCGCGACACCAAGCTCGGGCCGGAGGAGATCACGCGCGACATCCCGAACGTCTCGGAGGAGGCTCTCAAGAACCTCGACGAGGCCGGCATCGTCTACATTGGCGCCGAGGTCCACCCGGGCGATATTCTCGTCGGCAAGATCACGCCGAAGGGCGAGAGCCCGATGACGCCCGAGGAGAAGCTGCTCCGCGCCATCTTCGGCGAGAAGGCCTCCGACGTGCGCGACACGTCGCTGCGCCTGCCGCCGGGTGTCTCGGGCACCATCGTCGAGGTGCGCGTCTTCAACCGCCATGGCGTCGAGAAGGACGAGCGCGCCATGGCCATCGAGCGCGAGGAGATCGAGCGCCTCGCCAAGGACCGCGACGACGAGCTCCAGATCCTCGACCGTAACGTCTACGCGCGCCTGAAGGAGTCGCTGCTCGGCAAGGAGGTCTCGAAGGGCCCGAAGGGCGCCCGCAAGGGCACCGAGATCGACGAGGCGATCCTCGCCGACATCCCGCGCAGCCAGTGGTGGGAGATCGGCCTCAAGGAAGAGAAGGCGATGGCCGAGGTCGAGGCCATCGGCAAGCAGTACGAGGAGGCCAAGAAGAGCCTCGAGCGCCGCTTCGTCGACAAGGTCGACAAGCTGCAGCGCGGCGACGAGCTGCCTCCCGGCGTGATGAAGATGGTCAAGGTCTTCGTCGCCGTGAAGCGCAAGATCCAGCCCGGCGACAAGATGGCCGGCCGCCACGGCAACAAGGGCGTCGTGTCGATGATCGTGCCGTGTGAGGACATGCCGTTCCTCGAGGACGGCACGCACGTCGACGTGGTGCTCAACCCGCTCGGCGTGCCCTCGCGCATGAATGTCGGGCAGATCCTCGAGACGCACTTGGGCTGGGCCTGCCGCGGCATCGGACGCATCATCGACGACGCGCTGCAGCAGTTCCATGCCAGCGGCCAGGGCAAGGCCCTGCGCGAGGCGATGCAGAAGGTCTACGGCAAGGACCAGCTCGATGCGTCGGTCAAGGACGAGGACCTCGCCGGCGTCGCCGAGCAGCTCAAGAAGGGCGTGCCGATCGCTACTCCTGTGTTCAACGGGGCGCGCGAGGCCGACATCGTCGACATGCTGCAGATGGCCGGCTTCGACAGCTCCGGCCAGGTCACCCTGTTCGACGGCCGCACCGGCGAGCCGTTCGATCGCAAGGTGACGGTGGGCTACAAGTACATCCTGAAGCTCCACCACCTCGTCGACGACAAGATCCACGCCCGCTCGATCGGCCCCTACTCGCTCGTCACCCAGCAGCCGCTGGGCGGCAAGGCGCAGTTCGGCGGCCAGCGCTTCGGCGAAATGGAGGTCTGGGCGCTGGAAGCCTACGGCGCCGCCTACACGCTGCAGGAGATGCTGACCGTCAAGTCGGACGACGTTGCCGGCCGCACCAAGGTCTACGAGGCCATCGTGCGCGGCGACGACGCCTTCGAGGCGGGCGTTCCCGAGAGCTTCAACGTGCTCGTCAAGGAGATGCGCGCGCTCGGCCTCAACGTCGAGCTGGTCAACTCCGAGACGCCGGCGGTCGAGCCGCCGGCCGAGGATCCGGCCCAGCGTCCGCAGCTGCCGCCGGCCGCCGCCGAGTGATGACAACCGCCCTCGCCGCCTCGCCGCGGTGAGGGCTCCCCGGATCAGGGCCGACGGGCCCGCTCCGGCAAGAACGATCAAGCCCCCGCGCCCGACGATGCGGGGGCCTCGAAGCGAACCTGATTGAGCGGGGCCCCGCCACCCCGCGAGGAGAGCCGATGAACGAAATCGCGAATCTGTTCAAGACGCAAGCGCCGCTGCCGACCTTCGACCAGATCAAGATCTCGATCGCGTCGCCGGACGACATCCTGTCGTGGTCGTTCGGCGAGATCAAGAAGCCCGAGACCATCAACTACCGCACCTTCAAGCCCGAGCGCGACGGCCTGTTCTGCGCCCGCATCTTCGGACCGATCAAGGACTACGAGTGCTTGTGCGGCAAGTACAAGCGCATGAAGTACAAGGGCCTGATCTGCGAGAAGTGCGGCGTCGAGGTGACGCTGGCCAAGGTGCGCCGCGAGCGCATGGGCCACATCGAGCTCGCCGCGCCCGTCGCCCACATCTGGTTCCTGAAGTCGCTGCCGAGCCGCATCGGTCTTCTTCTCGACATGGCGCTGAAGGACCTCGAGCGCGTCCTCTACTTCGAGAACTACGTCGTCATCGAGCCGGGCATCACGCCGTTCCGCGAGAAGCAGCTGCTGACCGAGGAGCAGTACAACCAGGCGCTCGACGAGCACGGCGCCGACGGCTTCACGGCCGGCATCGGCGCCGAGGCCATCCGCGAGATCCTCTCGGCCATGGACCTGCCGAAGATCGCCGCCGAGCTGCGCCAGGAGATCGCCGAGGCGACGACCGACCTGAAGCCGAAGAAGCTCGGCAAGCGCCTCAAGGTCATCGAGGCCTTCATCGATTCGGGCAACCGCCCCGAGTGGATGATCCTGACCCAGGTTCCGGTCATCCCGCCGGAGCTGCGCCCGCTCGTCCCCCTCGACGGCGGCCGCTTCGCCACGTCCGATCTCAACGACCTCTACCGCCGCGTCATCAACCGCAACAACCGCCTGAAGCGGCTGATGGAGCTGCGCGCGCCCGACATCATCATCCGCAACGAGAAGCGGATGCTGCAGGAGGCCGTCGACGCGCTGTTCGACAACGGCCGCCGTGGCCGCGTCATCACCGGCGCCAACAAGCGCCCGCTGAAGTCGCTCGCCGACATGCTCAAGGGCAAGCAGGGCCGATTCCGCCAGAACCTGCTCGGCAAGCGCGTCGACTACTCGGGCCGCTCGGTCATCGTCGTTGGCCCCGAGCTCAAGCTGCACCAGTGCGGCCTGCCGAAGAAGATGGCGCTCGAGCTGTTCAAGCCCTTCATCTACGCCCGCCTGCAGACGCTCGGCCAGGCGGCCACGGTGAAGCAGGCCAAGAAGCTCGTCGAGAAGGAGAAGTCGGAGGTCTGGGACGTCCTCGACGAGGTCATCCGCGAGCATCCGGTGCTCCTGAACCGCGCCCCGACGCTGCACCGCCTCGGCATCCAGGCCTTCGAGCCGACGCTGATCGAGGGCAAGGCGATCCAGCTCCACCCGCTGGTCTGCGCCGCCTTCAACGCAGACTTCGACGGCGACCAGATGGCCGTGCACGTTCCGCTGAGCCTCGAGGCGCAGCTGGAAGCGCGCGTGCTCATGATGTCGACCAATAACATCCTGCATCCCGCCAACGGCTCGCCGATCATCGTGCCGTCGCAGGATATCGTCCTCGGCCTCTACTACCTCTCGCTGGTACGCGAGAAGGAGCCGGGTGAGGGCATGATGTTCGGCTCGGTCGGCGAGGTACGCCACGCGCTGGAGGCGGGCGTCGTCACGCTACACGCCAAGGTCAAGGGCCGCTACGCCTCGCTCGACGCCGAGGGCAAGCAGGTCATCGAGATCCTGGACACGACACCGGGCCGCATGATCCTGGGCGAGCTGCTGCCGCGCCAGCCCGGCGTCAAGCCGGCGCTCGTCAACCAGCTGCTGACCAAGAAGGCGATCTCGGGCCTCATCGACGCCGTCTACCGCAACTGCGGCCAGAAGGAGACGGTGATCTTCTGCGACCGCATCATGGCGCTGGGCTTCCACCACGCGTTCAAGGCCGGCATCTCGTTCGGCAAGGACGACATGGTGATCCCCGACACCAAGACGAAGATCGTCGAGAAGACGACGGCCGAGGTGCGCGACTTCGAGCAGCAGTATCAGGACGGCCTGATCACCCAGCTCGAGAAGTACAACAAGGTCGTCGACGCCTGGTCGAAGTGCACCGACCAGATCGCCAAGGAGATGATGGAGCGCATCTCGGCCGTCCAGAAGGATGCCAAGAGCGGTCGCGAGCGGCCGATCAACTCCGTCTACATGATGAGCCACTCGGGCGCCCGCGGCTCGCCGGCGCAGATGAAGCAGCTCGCCGGCATGCGCGGCCTCATGACCAAGCCCTCGGGCGAGATCATCGAGACGCCGATCATCTCCAACTTCAAGGAAGGCCTCTCGGTGCTCGAGTACTTCAACTCGACGCACGGCGCCCGCAAGGGCCTCGCCGACACCGCCTTGAAGACGGCCAACTCGGGCTACCTGACGCGCCGTCTCGTCGACGTCGCCCAGGACAGCATCATCATCGAGGACGACTGCGGGACCGACGCCGGCATCAACGTGCAGGCGGTGGTTGACGCCGGCAACGTCATCGTGTCGCTGGCGCAGCGCTGCCTCGGCCGCACCGCGGCAGAGGACATCGTCAACCCGTCCACCGGCGAGATCATCGTCAACACGGGCGAGCTGATCGAGGAGCGCCACGCCGACGCCATCGCCAAGGCCGAGGTGCAGGAGGTCCGCATCCGCTCGGTGCTGACCTGCGAGACCATCACCGGCGTCTGCGCCAAGTGCTACGGCCGCGATCTCGCGCGCGGCGCTCCCGTCAACATCGGCGAGGCGGTGGGCGTCATCGCCGCCCAGTCGATCGGCGAGCCGGGCACGCAGCTCACGATGCGCACGTTCCACATCGGTGGCACCGCCAACCTGGTGGACACGTCGTTCATCGAGAGCAACTTCAACGGCACCGTGCGCATCAAGAACCGTGCGATCGGCAAGAACAGCCTGGGCCACCTGATCGCCATGAGCCGCACGATGGCCATCGGCATCGTCGACCAGTCGGGCAAGGAGCTGGCCACCCACAAGGTGACCTTCGGCTCGCGCCTGCACGTCGACGAGGGCGATATGGTGAAGCGCGGCACACGCCTCGCCCAGTGGGACCCCTACACCCGCCCGATCCTGTCCGAGGCCGACGGCACCGTCGACTTCGAGGACCTGATCGAGGGTGCCTCGGTGCGCGAGCAGACCGACGAGGTCAAGGGCACGACCAACCGCGTCATCGTCGACTGGCGTGCGACGCCGCGCGGCGCCGAGCTCAAGCCGGCGATCGTCATCAAGGACAACAAGGGCAAGCCGATGAAGGTCGCCCGCGGCGGCGACGCGCGCTACCTGCTGTCGGTCGAGGCCATTCTCTCGGTCGATCCGGGCACGCACGTCAAGGCCGGCGACGTCCTCGCCCGCATCCCGACCGCCTCGGCCAAGCAGAGCGACATCACCGGCGGTCTGCCGCGCGTCGCCGAGCTGTTCGAGGCCCGCCGCCCGAAGGACCACGCCATCATCGCGGAGGTGTCGGGCACGGTCGAGTTCGGCAAGGACTACAAGAACAAGCAGCGCATCACCATCAAGCCGGATGATGAGAGCCTGCAGCCGGTCGAGTATCTGATCCCGCGCGGCAAGAGCCTCGCGGTCCAGCACGGCGACCACGTGGAGCGGGGCGACTTCGTCTACGACGGCCACCCCGCGCCGCACGACATCCTGGCCATCAAGGGCGTCGAGGAGCTCGCAAACTACCTGATCAACGAGATCCAGGACGTCTACCGTCTGCAGGGCGTGACCATCAACGACAAGCACATCGAGGTCATCGTCCGCCAGATGCTGCAGAAGGTCGAGGTCTCCGATCCCGGCGACACCGACCTCATCAAGGGCGAGCAGCTCGACCGCATCGAGCTGGACGAGATCAACCGGGTCATCGAGAAGCAGGGCAAGCGCCCGGCGGTAGCGAGCCCGGTGCTGCTCGGCATCACCAAGGCCTCGCTGCAGACGCGCTCCTTCATCTCGGCCGCGTCCTTCCAGGAGACGACGCGCGTGCTCACCGACGCCGCCGTCAACGGCAAGAAGGACGAGCTCGAGGGTCTCAAGGAGAACGTCATCGTCGGCCGTCTCATCCCGGCCGGCACCGGCGGCATGCTGCGCCGCCTGCGCAAGGAGGCCGGCAAGCGCGACGAGCTCATCGCCAAGGAGAACGCCAAGGCCGCCGCCGAGCGCGCCCTGGCCGGACCCGGCGAGGGTGGCCCGGCGGCCCGCCGCCGTCGCCGCCCGAGCGAGGAGGCCGCGGAGTAAGCTCCGCCCGCCTGAAGCGTACGAGACTGGAACGGCCGTCCTTCGGGCGGCCGTTTCCGTTTGGTCGTCGGTGCCGCTTGCCTCGCCCGGTCCGGCGGGTCATCATCGGCCTCCCGCAATTGAGGACCGGTCGTTGGCCAAGCTGCAGCTCCGACCCGCAACCTATGCCGACATAGAGGCGCTGCCGGCGAACCTCGTGGGCCAGATCCTGTTCGGCGTCCTCCACGCCCACCCGCGCCCGGCGCCCCGGCATGGAGAGGCTCAACATGGCCTTCAAGTGGAGCTGGAGCCGTCCTTCGGGCGCCGGCGCGGCGGTCCCGGCGGCTGGATCTTCCTGCCCGAGCCAGAGCTGCATCTCGGCGAGCACGTCGTGGTGCCCGACATCGCGGGCTGGCGCCGCGAGCGGTTGCCGCGCCTGCCGGAAACGGCCTACATCGAGACGGCGCCGGACTGGGTCTGCGAGGTGCTGTCGCCGGCGACCGCGCGCCTCGACCGCACCGACAAGCTCACGGTCTATGCCGAGCACGCTGTCGCGCACGCCTGGTATGTCGATCCGGTCGCTCGCACGCTGGAGGTGTTTGCACTCACTGGCGGAAAGTGGATGATCGCCGCCACCTTCAAGGATGCCGACCCGGTGACGGCGCCGCCGTTCGAGGCTCACACGTTTGCCCTCGATGTGCTGTGGCCGCAGGACCTGGTATGAAGCGTCGCCGGCTGTCGAGGAGGGCGCGTCCGCTGCTGCTCTGCGTCAAAAATATTTCGTGTCCCTCAGGCCGGACGGTTGACCTCATCGAAAGCTGTGTATATAGCTCCGCTCACTCTCGCGGTTCGCTGTAGGTCCAGCGCCCGTTGTTGCCTGCGATCACGCGGCAATGGACGGCCGACCTAAACGGTTCCGGACCACAAGCAAGAGCCATTCGGAATCCAAGATCTCCGGTCCGCAAGGGGCGCAGATCCTCTGGAATTTTCGTGCTGGGTCCCCGGGTCTCCGGAGACGCGGCAGTTGCAGTTTCAGCGCTCCGGTGTCGCGGGGCGCGAGGGATGGACGAGGCGCATGCCGACGATTCAGCAGTTGATCCGGAAGCCCCGGGTTCAGAAGATCTACCGCGAGAAGTCGCGTCACATGGAGGCCTGCCCGCAGAAGCGTGGCGTGTGCACCCGCGTCTACACGACGACGCCGAAGAAGCCGAACTCGGCCCTTCGCAAGGTCGCCAAGATCCGCCTGACGAACGGCTTCGAGGTCATCGGCTACATCCCCGGCGAGGGTCACAACCTGCAGGAGCACTCGGTGGTGCTCATCCGCGGCGGCCGCGTCAAGGATCTCCCCGGCGTCCGCTACCACATCATCCGCGGCGTGCTCGACACCCAGGGTGTCGGCGATCGCCGTCAGCGCCGCTCGAAGTACGGAGCAAAGCGGCCGAAGTAGGCCGCTTTGCGGAGTATCCCGGACGCAGCCGGCCGCAGGCTGGCGCAGATCCGGGGTCTCGATCAGTGAAATTGCACCTGAAGGATCGACAGAATGTCCCGTCGCCACAGTGCCGAGAAGCGTGAGGTCAATCCGGACCCGAAGTTCAATGACCTCGTGATCACCAAGTTCATGAACGCGGTGATGCGCGAGGGCAAGAAGTCGGTCGCCGAGCGCATCGTCTATGGCGCTCTCGAGCGCATGGAGCAGAAGGGTAAGTCCGATCCGGTGCAGATGTTCCATCAGGCGTTGGACAACGTGATGCCGACCGTCGAGGTCCGCTCGCGGCGCGTCGGTGGCGCCACCTATCAGGTGCCGGTCGAGGTTCGCTCCGAGCGCCGGCAGGCGCTGGCCATCCGCTGGCTCATCACGGCGGCACGCGCCCGCAACGAGAACACCATGGTTGAGCGTCTGTCGGGCGAGTTGCTCGACGCCGCCAACAACCGCGGCACGGCGGTCAAGAAGCGCGAGGACACGCACAAGATGGCGGAGGCCAACCGGGCCTTCTCGCACTACCGCTGGTAACGGAACCGAGGCAACCCATGGCCCGCCAATACGCGATCGAGGACTACCGTAACTTCGGCATCATGGCCCACATCGATGCTGGAAAGACGACGGCGACCGAGCGCATCCTCTATTACACCGGCAAGTCGCACAAGATCGGCGAAGTGCACGACGGCGCCGCGACCATGGACTTCATGGAGCAGGAGGCCGAGCGCGGCATCACGATCACGTCGGCGGCCACCACCTGCTTCTGGCCGGGTCGCGACGGCAAGCGCCGCCGCCTGAACATCATCGACACGCCCGGCCACGTCGACTTCACGATCGAGGTCGAGCGCTCGCTGCGCGTGCTCGACGGCGCCGTTTGCGTGCTCGATTCCAACCAGGGCGTCGAGCCGCAGACCGAGACCGTCTGGCGCCAGGGCGACAAATATG
>WBZX01001704.1_pt1 | contig 16103 bp, 8 predicted proteins | sample 5204211 | NCBI WGS metagenome assembly WBZX01 (sample SAMN12344362, study PRJNA552823) | activated sludge metagenome | biome: Activated sludge suspended growth; feature: Nitrification reactor; material: Wastewater; isolation source: activated sludge from nitrification reactor of wastewater treatment...
CCGATAGTGCTTGGGGCGCATTGGTCATGATGCCCAAGTGGTTCCTATGACGCACAGCGATGAAGTAAGATCCGCTTGCCACGCCGAAGCTGAGCGCCGATGTGCCATCGTTCGCCGCCACCACATCACCGTCGGCTTGGAGCAGCGCACTGCGGGTCGCCACCACTTGCGTCGCATTCGAGCTACTGCGCAACTCCACTACCACCCAGTCCACGACCGCATTGGCCCCCGTGATGTTGAGGACCGAACTGTTCGTGGTCTCGCCACCGCCGCCCACGTGTGTGTAGCCCAGCGCCGTGTACGGCTCCGTCGTAGGCACCAGCCCGTTCGCGCGCAAGGTGCTGTTCATGGCATTGGTCCCCGTGTTGTACGGCCCTTCCAGGTAAGCCCGTACCCGCAGCCCCACGGTGGGCGACGCGTTGGGGTCGTAGCCGTTCAACTGCTGCACGGTGTTGCTGGGGTCGAGCCAGTCGCGCATCCGCGTGCTCGCGGCGGTGCCATCCCAACCAGCGCTGAACTTGGCGCAATCGGTCGGCAGCGATGTAGCGGTGCTGCACACCTGCGCGCCATCATACATGTGGCCCACCATGCGCTTGTTCTGATCGAACAGAGGCGAGCCGCTGGAGACCGCCTGCACCAATCCCTGTTCCCACGTACCCCGCCAGCACGGAACACCGATGGCGTCCGTGAACGTGGTCGATGGGTCGTTGTTGAAGGCGATCTTCTTCACATCGTAGAGCGGATGCTGTATGACCGTGGAAGTCTGGGGGACGGCACCACTGCGATCCCACCCGGCGTAGTAAACGTTGTAGTTGGCGGGTGGCGTGGCGTTCAACTCCACCAGGCACATGTCCGTGAAATAGTAGTTGGCACGCAGGGTGGCGCCGGTCATGGTCGTCGTCGTAGGCCCGGTACTACCCACACAGGTGGGGCTTTCATAGTTGAAATAGAACACCCACTGGTTCGCCGTGGCGGTGTAGCAGTGGTTGGCCAGGTGGAAGAAAGGACGGCCCGGGGTCTGGGTGTTGTTCACTAGGTTCCCCGAACATCCGTTGCCATCGGGCCGCAGGAACATGGCCACGGACCGCTTCTGTTCCTGCCAATTGGCGGCCTCCGGGCATACGGTATTGATGTGACAGGCCGCGCTCTGGTAACCGGGGTCGTAGTCGCGGACTTCATTGGCATCGGCGAAATGGAAGAGGTCCACGATACCATGCGTCACACTGGCAACGCGCAATTGCGCCGGCCGCTGATGGATATCGTTCGTGTGGTATTCGATCACCACCTCATCGCCCGGCAGCACGGCTGTGGCCATGCTACCATCCGGGGCTCGGTTGCTGGCATCGAAACCGCCGATGAAGTGCGTACGGTCCGCATTGTACAGGTACACCACGTCGCCTGCATTCAACTCCCATCGATCGAACTGCACGCTGAGCATGACCGCGCCAGGGCTGCGCAAAGCGAGGCGCCAGATACCACCATTGTTGAAGTCGATGGTCCAATGGCCTTCGTTCCGGATATCGACCTCCCGATAGCGCTGAACACCGTAGCGGAAATCCCCCGATACCGGAGGAATATCCTCCTCGCTCAAGGCCCCGAAGTCCGCGACCGGATACTGGAAATGACCACGCGCTGCCTCCCCCCACCCTTCGGGTGTTCCGCCCACGTTCACCTGGGCGCTCATCGTCAGGGCCATGCCCAGCACGGCCGTAAACACTGGAATCCTCATACCTGATAAAAGTCAGGAAAGATAATTCCGCGCCTCGGACAGCCTCCCGACCGGCCCGTTGGGCGCAGTCTTTTCGACCAATGTGATGGACCCTCTCCTAGCGGGAAACGATCACGAACTCCGTGCGCCGGTTGGCGGCCCGGCCCTCAGGCGTATCGTTGGACTTGATGGGCTTGGTGGGCCCCATGCCTTTGAAACTGAGCCGCGCGGCTGCCACACCCTTTTCCTGCAGGTAGCCCATCACCGTGAACGCGCGGTCGTTGCTGAGGACCATGTTCTGCTCCATGCCCCCCACATTATCGGTGTGGCCTTCGATGCGGATCTTCACCGTGGGGTTCTCCTTCAGGAAGATGATGAGCTCGTCGAGGATGTACTCACTGCTCTTGGTGATGTCGGCGCTGCTGGTGGCGTACTTGATGTCGTTCACCCGGTAACTGCGCCCCACTTCGATCTTCTGCACGGCCATGTCCACCTTGGCGACACCCTGGCGCACGGTGTCCTCCATGGAGAAGCTGCGCGAGTCGAATACGTGGCCTTCCTTCTTCACCGTCATCACCACATCCGCCCCGGGCCGCAGGCGGACCACCGTGGCGTACCGTCCATCGGCGCTATCCACACGCAGCACCTCGGTCTGCCGGGTATCCAGGTACTTGATCTCCACCTGTGCGTCGCGAACCACCTTGCCCTGCTCATCACGCACCTCGCCTTTCACGATAAGGATCTCATCGGGGCGTACGTCCTTCGGTAGTTCGAACCCATAGATGTCCAAGCCGCCCACGCCTTTGAAGCGCCCGCTACCGAAGTAGGCCGTGCGCCCATCGGCGCTCACGATCAGGCCGTGCTCGTCCTGGTCGGTATTGAGCGGGTGACCGAGGTTCTTGGGTTTGGTCCACGTGCCATCGTCGTTCAGCTTGCTGAAGAAGATGTCGTAGCCACCCACACCCTGGTGCCCCTGCCCTGCGGCGTTCTGGCGCGCTGCGAAGTAGAGCGTGCGACTATCACTGTGCATGAAGGGGGCTTTCTCATCGCCGGGTGTGTTGATGCCCTTCACCGGAACGGCCGGCCCCCAGTTGTTCTTCGCATCGCGCGTGCTTTGGAAGATCTCATAGCCGCGCTCCTCGTCGCGCGCCGTGGCGAAGTACATCGTTCGGCCATCACCGCTCAAGGAGGGCTGGCTCTCCCACGTGTCCTTGCCGTTGATGGAGGCGCCTACATCATCGAGCCCCGTCCACTCCCACTCCTGCTGGCCTGCGTCCAGGTCGAAGTGCGCATCGTAATGGGTGCGGTAGATGTCGCAGTTGCGGTAGCCGCGGGCATCCGCAGGTCCGCACACGGTGACGAACATCTCCTTGTTGTTGACGCTGATGGTCACGCCACCATAGCTATCGCCCGTGTTGAAGGGATCGGGCAATGCACGCCCCGCGTTGAAATCCGTGTCCACGCCTTTGCGCCGCGCCTCCATGAGTTCCTCCACGTCCCGCGCAACGAGATCACCCTTGGCCTTCACCTGTCGCTTGCGCGTGAAGAAGAGCATCTCGTTGTCCGGCGAGAGCATGGGCAGGTATTCGTCCGCCGTGGTGCTCACGTTGGGCACCACCACCGGGTCCAAGGGTGCCGTGTTGCGGTAGAAGTCCACATAGAACTGCAGTTCGGGCATCACTTCCTCCACATCCTTGTACTGCTTGTCGTAGTCCTTGCTAACACGCGCGGCATCCTCCGTGGGGAAGCGCTTGAAGGCCTCGAACGCTTGCGCGGCCTGCGCGAACTGGTCCTGCGCGTAGTACATCACTCCCAAGTGGTACAACACGTCGCTGTGGTAAGTGGGGCACTTCGCCTTCACGGCCTCCATGTACTTGATGGCGGCCGCGAAGCCCTTGCCCCCTTCCTTCCCGATACGGTAGGCCGAAAGCCCGAGCCGGAAATTGCACTCCACGCATTCAGCATCGATCTCCAAGGTGCTCTTGAGCTTCGCGTGCCTGTCCGTGGCATCCTTCGCCTTGGCGGCACCATCCAGCAGTTTGAGGATCTGCTTGTCCGTGGGTGGCCCGCACGGATCATCCCCTTCCTGTGCCAACGTGGCCGAGGCCACGAGCACGGACAGCATCAACCATCCTGCACGCATCATCATCAGGCTCGTTCTGTCTTGTTCACTTCACAGTGGTGTCCGTCGCCTCGGCCTTCGCCACCAGGTCGTCGCCCTTCTTGCGTGCGGTCTCCACCAGCGCATCGGCGCGCTTGTCCGCCTCGGCAATGGCTTGTTGCTCCTTCTTATCTGCCTCTTTCTTCAGCTTATCTGCGGCCACCTTGGCGGCAGCCCGTGCGAGCGGATTGTTCACCTGGGCCACTTGGTCATCCGCAGCCTTGTACGCTTGGGCCTTCACATTGGCGGCTTCGCGGCGCGCATCGGCCTTCAATTGATCGGCCTGCTTCTGCGCCTCGGCCACCAACCGATCGCGCTCCGCTTTCGCCTGGGCGATCAACTCTTCCTTCTTCTTGCCGATCTCCGCGTTCACGGTCTGCTTCACCTCGGCCACCACGGCCTCCTTCACGCTGGTGGTGCCTCCGGCGAAGACGGGTTTCACCACGGGCTTGTCGATGGTGCCCGTGATCTTGGCCGTCATGTCCAGTTCCTTCGGCACTTCGAAGTTGCTGCCCACGGCGGAATTGGCCCTTCCCAACAGACCGGAGACGGCTTGGGCGGCACCCGCACCGAACATGTCGCTGGGGATCTTCGCCTTCATGTCATAGTCGATGGCTTGATCGGCGAAGGCCGTGCTACCGCCCACGTTGGCCTGGATGCGGTCGATCTTCACATTGAACGGCTTGGTGATCATCTTGCCATCGCGCAGTTCATAGCTGAACGAGACATCCTGCAAGCGCGTGTTCTGGAGCTGTTGGATCTTCAGCGCTTTCGCCAGGTCCACCAGCGGCTGGAAACCATCCACCTGCACGTTGCGCGTGGAAAGGGTCCCGTCGCCGGTTAGCGTGTTCATGTCCGGTTCCATGTGTTCATTGAGCGTGGCGTGCATGGTGAGCGCCGTGCTGAACACACCCTTGCAGGTCTTGGCGATCGGCGCCATCTTCTGGACCATGTCCACATAGGTGACGGTCTGCTGGATATCGAGGTCGCGCACATCATAGGTGAAGTCGATGCGCGGCGCCTTCACGTCCTTCACTTCGTAGCCGCCCTTCATGCCCACGCTTCCGCCGAAGAGGTTGAAGAACACGTCCCGTAGGTCCACGCGTTGATCATGCACGTGCAAGCCGCCGCGCACATTGGCGAGGTGCAGCTGATCGTAGATCACCTCCTTCACCCCAAGGCTCATGCGGAAGTCGATGTTGCGTGGCACCTCGATCACGCTCATCGGCGTGGTATCCGCCGGCGCAGCGGCCGTGGCCGGTTCGGGATCAGCAGGCCCCATCAACTCGTTCAGGTCGAACTTGTTCGCTGTGAGGTCGAAGGAACCCGCGAGCGTGCTGTCCTTGAGCCACCATTGCAGGTAGTTGTCCATGCGGCCCTTGGCCTGTATGGCGCTGCTGCCGACACTTCCCTCGAAGCTGGTGAGTGCGAGGAACTGCGGACTGAAATCGAAGTAGAGGCTGTTGATGCCCACGGGAGGCAGCGAGTCGGTGACGTACTTCATACCGAGCAGGATCATGCGGCCATCGGCCTTGAACTTCTCGTAGCGCCCTGCCTCCACGTCGCTCATGGCGCCCTTCATGCGCACATCGGCCGTGAAGTTCCCTTGCAACTCGTCGCCCTTCATGGGCACCACGGTCTTCACACTGGAGAGGTCGAGGTTGGCCTTCAGCTCCGCGTCCACGTTCGGATCCGTCATGGGATGTGTGAGGTACATGCGCGCCTCCACGGGGTTACCCGCCATGCTCATGGCGAAGCGCTTCAGGTCCACCACCATCCGGTCCATGTCGCTGCCGCCCGGACTGTTGATCTTCAGGTCCACGAAGATGTTCTCCACGCTGCTGGGGAGATCGGGGTATTTGAAACGGCCCTGGTCCACATCCACCACCAGGTCGAAGCCGGGCATGCTCGTCTCGTTGTACTTCCCTTTCACAGCGCCGCTGAAACCGGCCTTGCCGCTCATCTGCACGCCCGTGAGGTCGGTGGCGAACTCAGCGGGGACCAGGGAGAGCAGTGTGCCGAAGTCGGTCTTCTTCGCGTTCCAGGTGATGTCCATATCGATGTCATCCGCTGGCATGGCCACCCAGCCATCGAAACCGAGCACGAGCTGGTTGACGGCCGCTTCGTTCTCCTTGAAGGTGAACTTCATGTTGGGCATGTCCATCTCCAGGTCTGCCTTGATGTCCGTGCGTACGTTGCGCAGGTACTTGACACCGTCGAACACGACGTTCACCGTATCGGCGTGCGTGGTGGTGTTGAGCACGAAGAGGTCCTGGGTGAAATCGCCGTTGCCTTTGTGGTCCAGGCCGAGCAGGTCCATGTAGTAGCCGAGGGAGGCATCGTCGTAGATAACGCTGCCATCCTCGATCCAGTACTCGCTCAGGCCCACGCTGAACTTGCTCGCAGCGGTGTCCGCAGGTGTTTCGGCAGCGGAGCTATCCGCCTTGGCGATATCCCAGTTGGCACGCCCATCCTCCAGCACCTTCACGTGGATGCGGGGCTTCACCAAGCCGATGCGCTTGATGCCGATCCGGTCCCCGAAGAGGCTCATGACATCGATGGTGGCCGTGAGCGATCCGATGTTGGCCAGTTCGATGCCCTCGAACGGAGCGAGGTTGCTCACCTTCACATTGGCGATGTCGACCGTGAGGTTGGGGAAGTTGCGCAGGAGCGTGATGTCCCACTCACCCCAATCCACCGTCGCATTGATGCTCTTGTTCACCTCCTCCTTCACCGCCGCCTCGATCTTATCCTTGAACAGGATGGGGATGAGGATGATGGCGAGGAGCAGGAGGACGATGAGGATACCGAGGGTGGCGAAGATGCGTTTGGTCCACTTGCGCATGGGCTGCTGGGGTTGATGCCGGATAGGGGGATCCACGGCGGAACAAAGATCGTTCCCTTCACCAGCGCACCCGCCCCAGCGCGATCCGGTTTTCAGCCTAGGGCATTGAAGAAATTCACACCCGGGCGCTCCGCTGGCGCAGCAGGTGATCGGCCAGTACCAAGCAGGTCATGGCCTCCACGATGGGCACGGCACGCGGCACCACGCAGGGGTCATGGCGCCCCTTGGCCTGCAAGGTCACCGACTGGCCGCTGCGGTCCACCGTGGCTTGGGCCTTGGCGATGGTGGCCGGTGGCTTGAAGGCGACATCGAACCCGATGAGCTCCCCATTGCTGATGCCACCTAACACCCCACCTTGATCCAAGGTGTTGTGGACCGAGCCACGCATGGCCGCCGCAGCGAACCCGCTACCGATCTGGAATCCTTTGGCCGCATTGATGGAGAGCATGGCCTTGGCCAGGTCGGCCTCGAGCCTATCGAACACCGGTTCACCCAGACCAGCCGGAAGGCCGCGCACGATGCAGGAGACGATGCCTCCGAGGCTATCCCCTTCCGCGCGTGCTGCTTCGATCGCTTCCGCCATGCGCGCAGCCACGGATGGCACCGGACAACGCACGGGATCGCTCCACACATTACCCAGATCGGTCGGGATGCCATCGATGGCCAAGCCACCAACAGCGCTGACATATGCGCCTGCCGTGGTGCCGTTGCCAGCAAGGAGTTGCCGCGCAATGGCACCTCCCACCACACAGGCCGCCGTGGTGCGGGCACTGCTGCGCCCACCACCGCGATGGTCTCGCAGACCATACTTCTGCTCCCATGTCTGGTCCGCATGCCCCGGACGATAGACCTCCTTGAGGGCATCATAGTCACTGCTCCGTGCATCGCTATTGCGAATGACAAAGGCGATGGGTGTGCCCAAGGTCCTTCCCTCGAAGACCCCACTCAGCCATTCAACACGATCCGCCTCCTGACGCGCCGTACCGAGCGGCGTGCTACCAGGACGGCGCCGATCCAGTTCCTGCTGAACGGCCCTTTCATCGAGCACTAGGCCGGCAGGGCATCCATCCACGACCCCGCCGATGGCCGAGCCGTGGCTTTCGCCGAAGGAGGTGAGTCGGAAGAGGGTGCCGATGGTGTTGCCAGCCATGCCGCCGAAAGTACAGGTCGCAGGGGCATCCCGAATTCTCGTGAGTACGCCAGCCCGCAGTGGTCGCCCAGTCTAGCTTACGCCTTCAAGTCGCCCCTACCCGCATGACACATCCGTACTCCGCCTTTCGCGCACTCGCCTCCCTGCTGACCGTTACCGCGTTGAGCAGCGCCGCGCAGAGCGGTCGAAGCCTACCCATCACCGAACAGCGCACCGCAGTGGGCTCCCCGCGTCCGGCCCCGCCCGGCCAGATGGTGAACGTGGAATGGGAGCATACCGAATGCCTGAGCGAGGCGGCATACAGGGAAGCCAACGAGCGCATCGCAGGCAACATCGCCCTGTTGCGTGCACAGGACCCCGAGGCGGTGCCCGTTGCGCGTGGCAACCACCCGCTCTTCATCTGGCCTACGCGTGCCGCGGCGTCGTTCACCGACTATGGTTACTACGTGAACAACTACTTCGTGGACCACAACCTGACACACCCCAACAGCGTGCTCGACTGGAACTGTGGCGGCCGCACCTACGACTGGGGGGTCGGTGATCACAAGGGAACGGACATCGTGCTGTGGCCCTATGCCTGGCGCCGCATGCAAGAGGGCACCATGGAAGTGGTGGCCGCCGCTGCCGGGACCATCGTTGACAAGCGCGACGGATACAACGACCTCCAGTGTGTGAACGATGGCAACCCCAACTGGAACGGGATCGTTGTTTCGCATGCCGATGGGTCCACCACATGGTACCTGCACTTCAAGTCCGGCAGCCTCACCAGCAAGACCATCGGCCAGACGGTGGATGAAGGCGAGTACCTGGGCACGGCAGGCAGCAGTGGCAGCAGCACCATTCCGCACCTGCACTTCGAAGTGCATGATGGCGCAGGCAACTACATCGACCCATTCGCCGGCCCCTGCAACAGCCTCAATGGTAGCGACAGTTGGTGGGCCGATCAACAGGACTACAAGGAGCCGCGCATCAACCACATCAGCACGCACTATGCGAGCCATGAATTCTACCAGTGCCCGGTGCCGGAGACCACTTACGAGCAGAGCAACTTCATGCCGGGGGATTCCCTGATCATGCGCGTGTACTACCGCGACCTGGACAATGGTGCGCTCACCAACCTGCTGATCCGCGACCCGCAAGGGAATGTCGCCGCATCGTGGAACTTCAACAGCCCCTGGCTCTTCGGTTCGGGTACATGGGCGTGGTGGTACTGGCTCTTGGACAACTCCTGGGCGACAGGGGCCTACACCTTCGAGGCTACCTTCAATGGAAGCACCTACATGCGCCCATTCACCATCGGCATGCCCATCGGCATGGCGGAGAGCGAGCTGCCGCAATTCGCTCTCACTCCGAACCCTGCTTCGGACATGGTCCGGTTGAGCGGTTTGCCAGGTACGGCGGTCACCGTGGGACTCTGGGACGCCAGCGGCCGCGAGGTGGTTTCCCAACAAGTGGCCACCACCAGCCATGAACTGGACATGGGACAGGTGGCCGCTGGTGTTTACCAGGTGCGCGTTTCGAACGGTGCGCATTCCCGCGTGCAGCGGGTGATGGTCACGCACTGAGGAGGAGCAGCACCTGCCATGGTGGAGCCGTTGCTTCGCCTTTCTTTGCCCCATGGCGCGCCTGCTGATCAAGAATGCCAAGGCCTTGGTGGGAACCTTCCCGGAAGGCGTTGCGCGGGTGGGCGGATCATCGATGGCCGCACTGCCCATGATCGAGGATGGCTGGCTGCTCGCAGAGAACAGACGCATCACCGCGCTCGGTCCCATGAGCTTGTTCCCCGGCATCAGCGACTGGAGCGACCTGACCGTGATCGATGCCACCGGTCGGTATGTGTTGCCGGGTTGGTGCGACCCGCATACCCACACCGTCTTCGCCGCTCCGCGCGAAGAGGAATTCGTGGACCGCATCCGTGGGCTGAGCTATCAGGAGATCGCCGCGCGCGGAGGCGGCATCCTCAACAGCGCCATGAAGCTGCGCGGCATGAGCGAGGACGATCTCTTCGCACAAGCCAAGGTGCGTTTGGAGGAACTGATGCGACTGGGCACCGTGGCCGTGGAGATCAAGAGCGGCTACGGGCTCACGTTGGAGAGCGAATTGAAGATGCTGCGCGTGGCCGGGCGTCTGAAGGCTGAACTGCCGTTACAGGTGAAGACCACCTTGCTCGCGGCGCACGCGTTGCCGCCGGAATTCAAGGAGGACCGCGCCGCCTATCTGGACCTCGTGTGCAACGAGATGATACCGGCGGCGGCGGCCGAGGGGCTCGCCGACTTCGTGGACGTGTTCTGTGAAACGAACTACTTCACCGTGGCGGAAATGGTGCGCGTACTCGAAGCGGGCGCGGCGCATGGCCTCCCCGGCAAGGTGCACGTCAACCAGTTCACCAGCATCGGCGCTATCCAGGCGGCGGTGCAACACCAGGCCGTGAGCGTGGACCACTTGGAGGTGATGGAGGAGAGCGACCTCGACGCCTTGGTCGGATCCAACACCATCCCCACCCTGCTCCCTTCGTGCTCCTTCTTCCTGCGCATCCCCTATGCACCGGCGCGCGCCCTCATGGACCGTGGGCTCGCCGTGGCCTTGGCCAGCGACCATAACCCGGGCAGCACACCCAGCGGCAACCTCAACCTCGTCCTCTCCCTGGCATGCATCCAGGCGCGCATGCGGCCGGAAGAAGCGATCACCGCGCTCACCCTGAACGCCGCCGCCGCCATGCGCGTGGAGAACGAACTGGGCAGCCTCACCGTCGGCAAGCGTGCAAGCCTGCTCATCACCCGCGAGATACCTTCGCTCGCTTACCTGCCGTACGCCTTCGGCGCCGATCACCTCGACACCGTGTTCATCGATGGAAAGCCAGTCCGCTCCGGAAAAGTCCTCTGCTGAGAACCTGCACGCCTCACAGCGACCACCCGGGCTCGAGTTCGCCATGGGCGTCTCGCTCTTCGCGGTGGTCATGGTGGTCTTCCTCGTGGTGCGGGCCGTGGCCTTCTTCAACGGCATCATCGCGCGCAGCCCGGAGTTCGCCAACGCAAGCTTCTCCTTCTCCTGGTTCGAGGACCCCGTCTTCCAGGAACAGATGAAGGCGTTGGGCTACAACGGTGATGTGGTGGCCATGGAGGCGCTGTGGAGTGGCCTTGTCGGTGTGTTGGTGCTCCTGGTCACCGTGGGCTTGTGGAAACGAAAGCAGTTGGTCGATTTCCTCGGCCTCCGCTTCCCGCACCCGAAGCACTTCGCCATCTGGCTGGGCATCTTCCTGCTGCTCATGCTAGCCGTGGAAGGCCTTGCCGCCGTGTTCCCCGCATTCGATACCGACTTCATGAAGCAGGTCATCGGCAGTACCACGAACATGACCCTGCTCGCCATCGCAGTGGCCGTGGTGGGTCCGGTCTTCGAAGAGTTCCTGCTGCGCGGATTGCTCTATGGATCGTTACGCCACATCGTGGACGAACACGCCGCCGTGGCTTTGTCCGCGGGGGTGTTCGCGATCATGCACCTGCAGTACAGCATACCCGTGATGATGCTCATCCTGCCCATGGGCGTGGTGTTGGGTTATGCGCGGGCGCGCAGCGGCTCCATTTGGGTGCCTGTGCTCCTGCACATCGTGAACAACGGGATGACCCTGGTGTGGCCGTAGGCCGCCGCCAGCAGCGTGCATCAACGAACGCGCAGCAGTGGCGATAGCCGCACCGCTCCCCTATCAGCTAGTTTTGCCGCCCACTCAACCAAGTTCCCATGCAACGCCGTTTGATCGAATGCGTGCCCAACATCAGTGAAGGACGCGACCGTGTGAAGATCGATGCCATCGCCGCCGTGGTGGAGACCGTGGAGGGCGTGCGCTTGCTGGACGTGGATCCCGGCAAGGCCACCAATCGAACGGTGATCACCTTCGTTGGTGAACCCGAGCCGGTGTGCGAAGCCGCGTTCCGCTTGATCAAGAAGGCGCAGGAGCTCATCGACATGCGGAACCACAAAGGCGAGCATCCGCGTTTCGGTGCCACCGATGTATGCCCCTTGGTACCCATCAGCGGTATCTCCATGGAAGAGACCGCGGCCTACGCGCGCAAACTCGCCGAACGCGTGGGAACCGAGTTGTCGATCCCCGTGTACTGCTATGAGTTCGCCGCGAGCGAGGAGAAACGCCGCAACCTGGCCAACAACCGCAGCGGTGAATACGAAGGCCTTCCGAAGAAGCTGAAGGACCCTGCATGGAAGCCGGACTTCGGTCCGGCCGAGTTCACCGACAGCGTGGCCCGCAGTGGGGCCGTGGCCGTGGGTGCCCGCAACTTCCTCGTGGCCTACAACGTGAACCTGAACACCACCAGCACCCGCAGGGCCAACGCCATCGCGTTCGACATCCGCGAAGCGGGACGCAAGGTGAAGCAGGCCGATGGCACCGAAGTGCAGGTACCCGGTAAGCTCAAGTCCGTGAAGGGTATCGGCTGGTTCATCGAGGAGTACGGTATCGCCCAACTCTCGCTCAACCTCACCGACATCACCGTGGCGCCGGTGCACATCGCCTTCGATGAAGCCTGCAAGAGCGCGGCGGAACGCGGTATCCGCGTCACCGGGAGCGAACTGGTCGGCCTCATCCCAAAGCAGTCGCTGCTGGATGCGGCGGACTTCTACCTCACCCGCCAGGAGCGCAGCCTGGGCATCAGCGAGCGCGAGAAGATCAAGCTCGCGGTGAAGTCGCTCGGACTCGATGACCTCGGTCCCTTCCACCCGCAGAAGAAGGTGATCGAGTACATGCTGGAAGAGCCGGGTGCAGAGCGCCTCGTGCGCATGGACCTGAAACGCTTCAGCGAAGAGACGGCGGCGGAAAGCCCCGCCCCGGGCGGTGGCTCCGTAGCTGCGTACGTGGGTGCACTGGGTGCCGCATTGGGCACCATGGTGGCCAACCTGAGCGCCCACAAACGTGGTTGGGATGCGCGCTGGAACGAATTCAGCGAATGGGCCGTGAAGGGTGAGAAGCTCCGGAACGAACTCCTCTTCCTAGTGGATGAGGACACGCGTGCCTTCGATCGCATCATGGCGGCCATGGGTCTGCCCAAAGGCTCGGACGAGGAGAAGAAGGCCCGCAAACAGGCCATCACGGATGCCACGAAAGGCGCCATCAACACACCGCTGCGCACCATGCAGGTGTGCGTGGAGAGCATGGCCCTGATGCGTGCCATGAGCGAGCATGGACTGCCAGCGAGCGTGAGCGATGCGGGCGTGGGCGCCTTGTGCGCACGTGCCGGCGCGCTGGGGGCCTACCTCAACGTGCGCATCAACTGCGCTGGTCTGGACGACCCCACCTTCAAGACCGATGTGCTCCAGCAGGTCGAGGTGCTGAAGGCCAAGGCGGACGCCCTGGAAGCGGAGGTGATGGCCGTGACACTGGCCAAGGTGTGACCATCCCTACTGCGGTCGTGGGGCCTTCCACCGCGCCGCGTCGATAAAGGGACCTGACGGGGACAACACGGGCCGCCGTTCGGACGTATCATTGGTGTGATCGCCCGCGCAGCCATGACAGCCCGTCTCACCTTTCGCCAATGGTGGCGGCGCGTCATCTATTTCTTCCCTCTGCAGCTGCTCCTGCTGCATGTGAAGAAGAACCACCTGCTGCTGCTCACCTGGCTACTCCTCTTCGGCTTCGTCACGGAGAGCATGGGGGTGAAGTACGGAGTGCCCTACCTCTTCCTGTACCCCGAGTACTTCGGGCACGTGGGCTTCCTCTCGCACGCCATCACCGGTTTCGCGTTGGGTGGTTTCATCACCGCCTTCAACCTGTACAGCTACGCCATGCACGGGTATCGGTTCCCGTTCATCGCCACCATCGCGCGCCCCTTCCTCAAGTTCAACGTGAACAACGGGATCATTCCGGCGCTCTTCGTGCTCACCTACCTCTGGCACGCGGCGCGTTTCCAGCACACCAAGGAATTGGAACCGCTGGGTGATGTGGCCGTGCACATGGCAGGCTTCCTGTTCGGTATGCTGGTGTTCCTGGCCATCGCGCTGCTCTACTTCACGCGCACCAACACGGACATCACCAAGTTGCTGGGCAAACCAGCTGACGAATACCGTCCGCAGGAGCCGCTCATGGACATACTGGGGCCAACACATGCCCAACCGCACGCGGCTCCGCGCAAGGCCGAGGAGCGCAAGCGGGCCATGCGCTGGCTGAAGCGCCAGCAGCGCGCGGAGAAATGGCGCGTGGAGACCTACCTGACCCCGCGCATGCGCATCATGCTGGCACGCAGCAGCGCCCACTATGACAAGGAACTGCTGCGCGATGTGCTTTGGCAGAACCACATCAACGGATCGTTCTTCGAGATCGGGCTGGTGCTCAGCTTCATCGCGCTGGGCGCCTTCAGCGATGTGCCCTTCTTCGCCATTCCGGCCGGTGCCAGCGCCTTCATCCTCTTCACCATCGTGCTCATGTTCATCAGCGCCTTGTTCAGCTGGATGCAAGGATGGACCGGCACCGTGATCATCGCGGTACTGGTGGGATTGAACCTGTTGAGCCAGCGCACGGAGCGTTTCCTCTACGACACCCATGCCTACGGGCTCGACTACCAGGAAGCACCGGCGCCTTACGACCGCGGCACCATCACCGCCCTTGCGAACGACACCGCCGCAGCGAACGCCGACGCTCGGGCGATGCTGGAGACCTTGGAGCATTGGAAGCAGGACAACGCGCGCTATATGGTCGGGCAGCAGAAGCCCAAGCTCCTGCTGATCAACACCAGTGGTGGTGGCTTGCGCTCGATGCTCTGGACCTTCCGCACCTTGCAGCTCACCGACAGTCTGTTGGGCGGCACCCTGATGGATCGCGCAGCGATGATCACCGGTTCCTCCGGCGGCCTCATCGGTGCCACCTACTACCGCCAGCTCTTCCATGCGGATGAGGGCGCGGGAACGAACGTGCGCCAGGAGAGCGTACTGCTGGACGAACTCTCCAGCGACATGCTGAACCCCATCGCCTTCAGCTTCGTCACCAACGACATGTTCTTCCGCTACCGCAGCGTGGAAGATGGTGACCAGTCCTACACCTTGGACCGCGCCGAGGCCTTCGAGCGCCGGCTGAACGAGATCACACGCAACATGCTCGATACCCGCATCGGCCGGTTCGCCGAAGCGGAACAACGTGCCGAAGTGCCCCTGCTCGTCGTAAGCCCCGTCTCCATCAACGATGGACGACGCGTCGTCATCTCCGCACGCCCCATGTCCTTCCTCACCTGCATCACCCCCGGTGCACAGGTGAACATCGCCAGCCAGCCGGAAGCGATCGAGTTCCGCACGCTGCTCGCCGCACATCGCCCCGATAGCCTGAAGCTCACGAGCGCCCTGCGGATGAACGCATCGTTCCCGTACATCAGCCCGGTGACGAGCCTGCCCACACAGCCGGTGATGCGTGTGATGGACGCGGGTGTGCGCGACAACTACGGGTTCCGTACCACCTTCTCCTTCCTCCACACCTTCCGCGCGTGGATCGCGGCCAACACCAGCGGCGTGGTGATCCTGCAACTGCGCGACACCCAGAAGGAGTTGGACGTGAAGCCCAGCGGTGGCTCGCTCTTCGGCCGCATCTTCGACCCCGTGGGTAGCGTGTACGACAACTTCGTGCGCGTGCAGGACCAGGACTACGACCTCTTGTTGAAGCTATCGGCCACGCCCGACCAGGTACCCGTGCAAGTCATCGACCTGCAGTTGCGACACACGGACGAGGAACAGATCTCCCTGAGTTGGCACCTGACCAAAGTGGAACGCTCGCGGGTCCTGCGTGCGGTGAACGACCCACAGAACCGCATGGCCTTCACGCTGCTGCAACAGGCGCTGCGCTCGGGCGGCCCTGCTACGCTTGCTGCCGATGCCAGCGTACCAGTCCCGCAAGCGGATCGCGCTCCACTTCCGTGAGCTCCATGCCGTGATCGAGCAGGCAGGCGGCCAGCAGTTCGCGGAAGCCCCAGGCCACCGACCCCGTTGCGAAGACCTGCGCGCGCTGTCCCTGATCGAAGAAGGGGGTGATGATCTCCACCAGCGCGTGGAAGCGGGACGCGATCAGTTCACGCACATACGCTTCGTTCAGCAGCGGTGCCAGCAAGGCGGTGCGAGCGGCCAGTGCGCGCGCGGGGAAGGGCGACCGATACACCTCATCGATGACCTGCTCCAGCGCCGGACCCGACGGACCGAACAACGCGGTGCTCAGCGCTTCGGGCATCCGGCGGTAGAAGGCATCCTGCAACAGCGCGCG